>Ga0209573_1002730_pt1 | contig 21397 bp, 33 predicted proteins | sample TNRBio252014_DNA_FD_185870 | JGI IMG/M metagenome (GOLD analysis project Ga0209573, IMG submission 185870) | Wastewater treatment Type I Accumulibacter community from EBPR Bioreactor in Madison, WI, USA - TNR Reactor_6/25/2014_ DNA (SPAdes)... | ecosystem: Engineered > Bioreactor > EBPR >...
AGAGTACCGTTTGACCTGTCTTCTATTCAAAGACGTGTCTCGCACATCGTCATCTAGTTAAATCGATTATCGCTGGCTTTTTTCTTGTCTATCCTGCGGTGTCAATGAACTTTTTGACTTCCAACCCGGCTCTCTCGCCAGACTTTCTGTCTTATCTTAACTCCCTTCGGAGTTGTGATCTTGGTTTGAACTCCGATCTTCACCGGAGGGACTGCAAAGATACGTCGGCTGGCAATTCTGAGCAAGTATTTTTTACTCTTTTTTTGAGTTTTTTTTCTGCTCAGTTTTTATTTCAGCGGCGTTTCAACAGTCATTTTGTATTTGCTTTACTTTCAAAGCGGCGCAAAGATAACGGCATTTAGATTGAACGACCAAGCTTTTTGATCAAAAAAAATTCAAGCATCTTTTTAGCGATCCGAAGCAAAGTATGGAACATGCTGAAAGTTCGGGAGGAATGGTGGGCGTACCCCGGTTTTGATGGCGTTAAGGCGGTGTTGGGCAGCGACAATTAGAATTAAATTTTTTGATCAGGGGCTTTTTGAAGGCGAAATTTACACCTATATATAATGGTAGAGGGCAACGGCAGTAATCGTTGCCATACGGAGCGGGGCGCCCGGCCTAGCGATGCGGAGTAGTGCCCGATCGCAGGAGGGCAGCCCCTTGGGGCCGAGCGAATAGCGAGCTACGCAGCGTAGCGACCCCGCGCAGGATGCAATTGGAGGTAGGTGGGATGCGGGGTAGGCCCCGAAGGAAGGTAAAAGGCAACGGGGGCGGGCAATGGAAAACCTTGGCGGGGGTATTGGGAGCGGGGGGGATGGAGATGAGTGGAGGGGTTATAGTTCTCTATGTCAAGGTTTATAAATCTTGGTTTAGAGAACTATAAACGCAAGCGGGGCGCCCATTTGATGATGAACGCCCCGCTTTTGCAGAGGCAGACGCCTTTTAAGTGGCGTCGTTGGAGCTTAGTGCTGATTTATTCTTCCTCTTCGGCAGCGGCGCTGGCGACAATAGGAGTTGCTGCGGCAGCAGCGACAGTAGCAACAGCGCCTGTGGCGCCGCCTTTACCGCCACGACGGCGCGTCTTTTTCTTGCTTTCGCTCTCCAGTTTACCGGCTTTGTAGGTTTCATTAAAATCTACAAATTCGATCATAGCCATTTCGGCGCCGTCGCCACGGCGGAAGCCTGTTTTGATGATACGCACATAACCGCCGGGGCGATCGCCGACTTTTTCTGCGATGGCGCCAAAGAGTTCTTTGATGGCTTCTTTGTTTTGGAGGTAGCTGAAGACTACGCGGCGGGAGTGAGTCGTGTTGTCTTTAGCTTTGGTCACCAGCGGTTCGATGAAGCCCCGGAGCACTTTTGCTTTGGGGAGAGTTGTGTTGATCCGCTTGTGCGTGATCAGGGCGATGGCCAAGTTTTTGACCAGGGCAGCGCGGTGGCCTGTTTTGCGACCTAAGTGGTTAACTTTGTTACCGTGACGCATGATGATAAATAGCTTCGCAACACGCAGAAGGGGGAGAAGCAGTTGTTCAAGACCGCGGGCAGGTCAGTCCCTTTCTTCCGGTTATTGCTGTTATTGAATGATCTGCCCATTGGCAGAACCCGCATAAAAAAGCGAGTAGCGCGGCTCAACCCAGGTTTAACCCGATTGCAGGGCTACGCTACTTACTAAGTTGTTTTACTAATCTTCTTCGAGCTTGTACTTACTCAGGTCCATGCCGAAAGTAAGGCCTTTTTCCTGGAGGAGTTCTTCAATTTCGACCAGCGATTTTTTACCGAAGTTGCGGAACTTCAGCAGTTCGTGGGTGTCGTAGCGAACGAGCTCGGCGAGGGTATTGATTTTGGCTGCTTTGAGGCAGTTGTATGCACGCACGGAGAGGTCGAGATCTTCGAGTGAAGTTTTGAGCAGTTTGCGCATGTGGAGGATATGTTCATCCACGATGGTATCTTCGCGCGTGCCCATGTCATCGAAGGTGATGTTCTCGTCGGTGATCAGCATGAGGTGCTGGATCAGGATGCGAGAGGCCTCTTTAATGGCGTCTTCGGGGTGGATGGTACCGTCGGTTTTCACCTCGATGGTGAGTTTTTCATAGTCGGTACGCTGTCCTACCCGTGTATTATCGATGTAGTAAGCTACATTTTTGATGGGCGTATAGATGGCATCTACCGGAATAACGCCGATGGGGGCATCTTTGGGCAGGTTTTCATCGGCAGGCACATAGCCTCGGCCCTTGGTGACGGTGAGCTCGACTTCGAGGTTGACGAAGGGCTCCATCGTGCAGATGAGGAGTTCAGGGTTCATGACCTTGAACACGTTGGTGTGTTCTTCGATGTCGCCGGCGCGGAATTCTTCTTTACCGGTGATGGTAAGGTAGATTTTTTCCTCGCGGATATCTTCATCGGCCAGCAGTTGCTTGAGGCGAATTTGCTTGAGGTTCAGGATGATTTCAACCACATCTTCCACTACGCCGCGGATGGTGGCAAACTCGTGATCTACGCCAGCGATGCGCACTGCGCTAATAGCGAAACCTTCGAGAGAAGACAGCAGCACCCGGCGCAGGGAATTGCCCACCGTTTGACCGAAACCCGGTTCCAGCGGTTTAAACTCAAAAAGCCCTTCGAAGTCATTGGCTTTCTGCATGACAATTTTCTCAGGCTTTTGAAAATTCAATATGCTCATAAGTGGTTTACTGCTTTGATGGGAAAGAATAACTTTATTCCTTTCGTTAAATGCGATTGAACCTATGGTCTTTGAGCCATAGGTTCAACTGTACATGCGATGTATAAACGATACAGGCCCAAGGGCGGTAGTTTATTGGTAATCGGAGGGGCTGTTTCTGAGGAAGCAGCCCCTCCGACATTATGCTGATTACTTCGAGTACAATTCGACGATCAACTGTTCGTTGATCTTTTCGGGAATTTGATCGCGCTCGGGGTAGTCGACGAAACGGCCTTCCATCTTGTCGGGGTTAAATTCCAGCCAAGGGAAGCGACGGAGTTCGCTTTTGCGACCCATAGCGTCGCGAATTACATCAAGCCCTTGCGACTTACCCCGCACGGAGATTACATCACCGGGGCGAATGTGGGTAGAAGGCACATTGGTAACGACGCCATTGAGTGTGATGTGCTTGTGCGACACCAACTGACGGGCGGCATTGCGCGTGGGGGCGAGGCCAAGGCGGAACACTACGTTATCGAGCCGGGCTTCCAGATACTGGAGGAGGATGGTACCGGTTACACCGCTCTTGCGGGCGGCGCGTTCGAACAGATTGCGGAATTGGCGCTCGAGTACGCCATAGGTGTACTTAGCCTTTTGCTTTTCCATCAACTGGACAGCGTAATCGGAGCGCTGTTTGCGCCGACGGGTCTGTCCATGCTGACCTGGAGGATATTTTTTCCGCTCGAAGGATTTATCGTAGCCGAAAATCGACTCGCCAAAAGCTCTGGATTTCTTTGTCGTCGGACCAGTATATCTAGCCATTGTGGAACAAAAGTTTTCTGTAGTTACAAATTATACGCGACGACGCTTAGGCGGGCGGCAGCCATTGTGCGGAACCGGCGTTACGTCCTTGATTCGCAAGACGCGAATACCTGTGGAGTCGATGGCACGAATAGCGGCCTCACGACCAGAGCCTGGACCTTTCACGTACACTTCCGCGACTCGCATACCTGCTTCAAAAGCAACGCGAGCTGCATCGGAAGCGGCTACCTGAGCAGCGTAAGGCGTATTCTTTTTGGAGCCTTTGAAGCCGGCTTTACCAGCTGAGGCCCAAGAAATGACATCACCTTTTCGATTGGTAATCGAAACGATGATATTGTTGAACGTAGCCTGGATATACGCATATCCCTCCGTATCAACTTTAACTTTTCTTTTCTTGACCTTGGTTTTACTGCTTGCCTTTGCCATTGGTCGATAGAGGATTTAAAAAGATCAAAGCAATTATTTGGTGGCCTTCTTCTTGTTGGCTACCGTCTTACGCTTGCCCTTACGCGTACGTGCATTAGTGCGGGTACGCTGGCCGCGCACCGGTAACCCTTTCCGGTGACGAAGACCACGAAAACAAGCAATATCCATCAAACGTTTGATGCTGAGCTGTACTTCTGAGCGAAGCTCGCCCTCCACCTTATAATCGGTTGTGATGATGCGAGAAATTTCACGGATATTGTCGTCCGTCCAATCAGCGGCTTTTACATCTTCGCTGATGCCGGCGCGAGACAAAATATCCCGAGCGGAGCTGCTGCCGATACCATAGATATAAGTTAGGCTGATAACGCCGCGCTTATTTCTGGGCAAATCGATACCTGCGATACGTGCCATGTCTCAGTTTGTGTTTAATGCAGACATTGAGGTTTCCCCCAACATCATTCTTATCCCTGGCGCTGCTTCAGCTTGGGATTTTTCTTGTTGATGATGTAAATCTTACCCTTTCTCCGCACGACTTTGCAGTCAGCAGAACGTTTTTTGACGGAAGGTCTCACTTTCATGGTACAAAGTTTTACAGATCAGCGGCAAAATAGCGATCCCTTTTATTATTTGTAGCGATAAATGATTCTCCCGCGACTAAGGTCGTAGGGAGACATTTCTACTGCTACCTTATCTCCTGGCAATATTCGGATGTAGTTCATCCTCATTTTACCGGAGATGGTAGCGATAATCTGGTGATCGTTTTCGAGTCGTACTCTGAACATAGCGTTCGATAGTGCTTCCTCGATTACTCCATCCTGCTTAATCAGGTTCTGTTTGGCCATACTCCTTTTTTCGGAGTGCAAAGATATGATCTTTCTGAAAAATTATTTCCTATTCGGGCATAATTTTTCTAAAATCATTACTTTATACAATTACCGGCGGTCGTCTGAGTGAAATCAGGTCAGTACGGCCGCAGGGAAAAGTTCTTTAATATTCGGGTTTTTGCGGATTTCAGCTACGATTGGTTTGTGGTCGCTAAGAATATCCACACCAGATTTTCTCACGGCTACTGAGTGTTCGTAGTGTGCTGAAGGCTGCATATCCTTGGCATAGACGGTCCATCCATCTCGTTTGGTGCGCACATCCCGCTTTCCGAGATTGACCATAGGCTCGATGGCGATTACGAGGCCTTCCATAAGGAGAGGGCCTTTACCTCTTTTGCCAAAGTTGGGCACATCGGGTGCTTCATGGAGGCTTCGGCCCAAGCCGTGGCCCACCAGTTCGCGAACGATGGCATACCCATGTTTTCGTTCGATGAAATCCTGAACGGCGAAACTAACGTCTCCGAGTCGGTTTCCGATGGCTACCTGATCGATGCCTTTGTATAAAGAATCATGGGTAGCTCTGAGCAAAGCCATGGTTTCTTCCGGCACTTCGCCAAGGGCAAAGGTATAGGCGGCATCACCAAAGAAGCCATTCATTTGAACGCCACAATCGACCGAAACGACATCACCAGATTTAAAGACCTGGGCATCATTAGGTATTCCATGTACGACCACCTCATTAACAGACACACACAGGGTTGCCGGGAATCCCCGATATCCTTTGAAAGCGGGGATTGCGCCATGATCGCGAATCAGCGTTTCGGCTTCTCTATCGATCACTTTACCTGTTATACCGGGCCGAAGCATTGAAGCCACATGACTCAGCGTCTTACAAACGAGCAGACAGCTTTGTCGGATGAGCTCTATTTCTTCAGCGGTTTTGTAGTATATGGTCTTTTTCATCCCTGTGTATTGAATCCGGCATTACTCATAAACAGGCTGTACCGGCGTTCAAAACTACATACCAGCGCCAATGCCCTGCATTCTGCTGCTACGGCCCTGGATGCGTCCTTCTTTGGTAAGGCCATCATAACGACGCATAAGCAGGTAGCTTTCGATTTGCTGGAGCGTATCCAATACTACACCTACTAAGATGAGAATGGATGTGCCGCCAAAGAAAGCTGCGAAAGCCGTATTGACACCAAAAGCGCTCACGAATGCAGGCATGATGGAGATAATCCCGAGGAAGATAGCGCCCGGCAGTGTGATGCGGCTGGTGATGCTATCGATGAAATCCTCTGTGGGTTTACCCGGCTTCACGCCCGGGATGAAGGCATTCTGGCGCTTCAGGTACTCGGCATAATTTTGCGGATTGACAATCAAGGCAGTGTATACATAGGTAAACACTACAATGAGCAGAAAATAGAAGATGTTATAAGGCAGCGACGTAAAGTCGTTGAATGCACGAAGAAATCCGCTTGCCTGTACATCTTCGCCGCCAACGAACTGCGCCACCGTTGCGGGGAGGAACATAAGTGCCTGAGCAAAAATGATGGGCATTACGCCGGCAGCATTAACCTTGAGGGGGATGTAATCGCGTGCGCCTGCTACCGGAATGTTGCTGGCGCCGCGGCCCACCATACGTTTTGCGAACTGGATAGGAATTTTGCGTACCCCTGTAACAATAAGAACCGTAGCGACAATAGCGAAGAACAACACGACCATTTCGATGGCAAAGATCAGGAAGCCGCCTTTGGCTAACTGCGATTGCAGTTCAAAGACGAAGGCCCCTGGCAGCGAAGCGATGATGCCCACTGTAATGAGAAGCGATACGCCATTTCCGATACCTTTATCGGTAATGCGCTCGCCCAACCACATGGAGAACACCGTGCCCGTAGACAGAATGATGATGTTGGACAGCCAGAAGATGGCATCAGGAACTGTAGTATCTACAGCGCCGAGGCTTTTCACATAAGTGAGATAGCCGCCGCCTTGCACTAAGGTAATGAATACCGTGAGAAGGCGGGTTATCTGGTTGATTTTCTTCCGACCCGATTCTCCTTCCTTCGTTTGCAGGCGCTGGAAGTAGGGCACGGCAAAACCAAGCAACTGAATGATGATGCTAGCCGTGATGTAGGGCATGATACCCAGGGCGAGGAGTGAAGCGTTGTTGAAGGCGCCGCCGGTGAAAACATTGATCAGGCCCAACAGGTCGTTGGGATTGGAATTATTTTCGATGGCTGCACGCAACGCCTGGGGGTCAACGCCGGGCAATACTACGTACGATCCGAATCGATACACCCAGATCAAGCCGAGTGTAAAAAGGATACGCGTACGGAGTTCCTTAATCTTCCAGATGTTGTTTAAAGTATCGAAGAACCGCTTCATTGGTCTGGATTAAACGAGTTGAATAGTGCCTCCCAGTTTCTCGATGGCTTCTTTTGCTTTAGCAGAGCAGGCATTGGCCGATACGCTCAGCTTGGCTGTAAGTTCGCCATGAGCCAGGATTTTCACTTTATCGGTTTTGCGTACTACGCCGTATGTAAGCAGAGCTGCCATATCGATGGTCTGGACGCCATACTTATCGCTGATCTCCTGAAGACGCCCCAGGTTGATCGCTACATATTCCACACGGGTAGGGTTCTTAAATCCGCGCTTGGGAAGGCGCATTTGAAGGGGCATTTGGCCACCTTCGAAGTTGCGCTTCTCATGTGCGCCCGAACGGGAGCCGTCGCCTTTGTGGCCGCGGGTAGAAGTGCCGCCGTGCCCTGAACCCGGGCCGCGTGCAATGCGCTTCCGCTTTTTAACGGCGCCATTCGCCGGTTGAAGTTTATGGAGTTCCATTATCGTTGTGCATTTAAACGTCTGACAATGATAACGTTTCTTTTTCGGAAAACGTTGAGTCTGCCGTAGTGCTTGCGTTAAGCTTGCTCTACTTTCACCAGGTGATTAACCTTTGCGATCATGCCCAGAACCTGGGGAGTTGCCTCTTTCACCACTGAATCGCTAATGCTTTTAAGGCCTAGCGCTTTGATGGTTTCTTTTTGGCGACGAGGCCGATCGATGGTACTTTTAACCTGGGTAATTTTTAGTTTAGTCATTGCTGCCGGATTTGAAGCTTGAGATCAACAAGCTTAGCCTTGAAACAACTTCTCCATGGTGATGCCACGCTGGCGGGCAACCTCTACGGGGGTCCGCAACTTAGCGAGGGCGTCGATGGTAGCCTTGACTACGTTGTGGGGGTTGGAAGACCCTTGCGACTTAGCCAGAACGTTGTGTACCCCAGCAATTTCAAGTACAGCGCGCATAGCGCCACCGGCGATAACGCCCGTACCATCAGCTGCCGGCTTGAGCAATACTTTGCCTGCGCCGAATTTGCCCTTTTGCTCGTGCGGGATAGTTCCCTTGAGAATGGGTACCTTAATGAGATTTTTCTTAGCGTCGTCAACCGCTTTGGAAATGGCTTCCGATACGTCGCGAGCTTTACCGAGGCCATGGCCCACGGTGCCGTTACCATCGCCTACTACTACGACGGCTGCGAAGCTAAAGGTACGACCGCCTTTGGTTACTTTAGCTACCCGATTGAGGGCAACCATTTTCTCCTTGAGGTCTGTTTCAGCCGGCTTTACCCGGTCTTCAGTTCTTTTTGCCATTGCTTTACGCAAATAAAATGATTAGAAAACCAGTCCTCCTTCGCGAGCGCCGTCGGCCAGCGCTTTCACCCGGCCGTGGTAGAGATAACCACCGCGGTCGAAGACAACCGTCGTAATATTTTTGCTTACAGCCCTTTCAGCGACCATCTTGCCTACTACCGCAGCTTGCTCTTTCTTCGGTCCCGTTGTGCTAAACGATTTTTCGAATGAAGAAGCAGATGCGAGCGTTACACCAGCCAAATCATCAATGATTTGAGCATAGATATAGCGATTGCTGCGGAACACGCAAAGGCGCGGGCGAGCCGGCGTACCTTTGATTTTTTTGCGAACCCGATAATGGATGCGCTTTCTGCGATCAGCTTTAGAAACTTTCATGTTTCTCAATTTTTGGCTTTAGTGAGAAAAAGATCACGAATTGTTTTCCTTTTATCCCAAAGCCCATATTGATATAAAAATCAAGGTTACTTCTTACCGCCTTTACCGGCTGTTTTACCAGCTTTCCGACGGATGATTTCTCCAACGAAGCGGATACCTTTGCCTTTATAGGGTTCGGGTTTGCGGAACGTGCGAATCTTTGCGCAGATTTGACCGATCAATTGTTTATCGTGGCTCTGCAGAATGATACGCGGCGTCTGGCCTTTTTCCATTTTGGTTTCCACCTTTACCTCATTGGGTAAGATGAAATAGATGGGGTGTGAATAGCCCAGCGTGAGAATGAGCATTTGGCCTTTATTCTCTACGCGATAACCTACACCTACCAGCTCCATTTCCCGGTTAAAGCCCGTACTTACGCCTTCCACCATATTGTTCAGCAGTGATCGGGTAAGCCCGTGCAGTGAGCGGTGGCGCTTGCTATCGGTGGGGCGGGTAACGCTGAGGATTCCGTCTTCAATGCCGATGGTGAGATCGGCGTCCATTTGTTCGCTGATTGCGCCCTTGGGACCTTTCACGGTAACCAAATTACCTTTGGAGATATCTATGGTAACTCCGCTGGGAATATTGATGGGTGCTTTTCCTACTCGCGACATGGTTCGTTATTTTTTAGTGTTCACGAAAAGGATTAGTAAACGTAGCACAGCACTTCACCGCCAACGCCGTACTCGCGCGCCTGCTTCTCGGTGATCACGCCACGCGATGTGGAAATGATAGCCGTACCTAAGCCATTGATGATGCGAGGGAGTTCGTCGGCTTTAGCGTACTGACGCAGCCCTGGTTTACTTACCCGGACCAGTTCGCGAATTACCGGCTTTTTAGTAACGAGGTCATATTTGAGGGCGATTTTAATCACCCCTTGAGCCCCTTTGCCGGCGGTATCGTCAAACTTATATTTGAGGATATATCCCTGATCGTAGAGAATTTCCGTTATGCGCTTCTTCAAGGTAGAAGCGGGGATATCGACTACCCGGTGACCTGCCATTTGGGCATTTCGAATCCGGGTTAGATAGTCAGCAATAGGATCAGTTACTGCCACGACTTTTGATATTGCGTCGATTGGTTTTCGCACGCTACGTGCGCGGAACCTTATCAACTGTTAGAGAATTTTCCAGCTTTGATAACCGGGAGCCTCTTGCGGCAACCGGAGCACTTGGTTTACCCGTTCTTACCAGCTAGCCTTAGTAACGCCGGGGATTTTGCCCTGGAGCGCCATATCGCGAAACTTCACGCGACATAGTCCGAAGTAGCGCATATAGCCTTTAGGGCGGCCTGTGAGCTTGCAGCGGTTGTGGAGGCGAATGGGATTTGAGTTACGGGGCAACTCATCAAGTTCTTCCCAGCGACCTTCCGCTTTGAGTTGGGTGCGCAGTTCTGCGTACTTTTTCACAAGGCGTTCACGCTTTTTTTCGCGCGCGATCAGTGACTTCTTTGCCATTTGACGAATTAGTTATTGCTGTTCTGATTGCGGAACGGAAGGCCGAGAGCCTTGAGCAGCGCTAATGCCTCTGCGTCGGTTTTGGCCGTCGTTACGAACGTAATGTCCATACCCGTGATGTTGCTCACTTTGTCGAGGTCGATCTCGGGAAAGATAATTTGTTCTGTGATACCGAAGGAGTAGTTGCCCCTGCCGTCGAAACTTTTGTCGTTGATTCCTCTAAAGTCGCGTACACGGGGAAGGGCCACCGTGATGAGGCGATCAAGGAATTCATACATACGTTCATTGCGCAGCGTAACGCGAACACCGATGGGCATACCTTCGCGGAGTTTGAAGTTCGATACCGAACGACGCGCTTTGGTAGCGACAGCCTTTTGGCCGACAATCATCGTCATTTCAGCGACGGCGTTATCAACGAGTTTCTTGTCCTGTGTAGCTTTACCAACGCCTTGGTTGATGGAAATCTTCACCAAGCGGGGTATTTGCATGGGCGTAGCGTACTGGAACTGCTCTTGCAGTGCAGCGGCCACTTCTTCCCGATACTTCTTTTTTAATCGCGGTTCGTAGCTCATTATGCAATAGTTTCACCGGATTTTTTAGAATAACGTTCCAGTTTGCCGTCTTTATTAGGACGACGACCAACCCGGGTAGGAGTTCCTGTTTTAGGATCTACGACCATAAGGTTGGAGATGTGGATGGGCGCAGCCAGGTCCACGATACCGCCCGGCTCGTTCTGAGTCGGTTTACGGTGCTTTTTGCGGATGTTGACATCCTCGACGATAGCGCGGTTTTTCTCGGGGATAACCTCCAGCACTTCGCGCACCTTTTCGCGGTCTTTATAAGCACCGGCTATAACAACCACTTTATCTCCTTTCTTGAGTTTCAGTTTGGGAGCAAAGCGGCCATCGTTATTTTTCGTTGCCATGGTTCTGATATATTACGCTTGGAAGCGTTTGAACAAAGACTTACAATACTTCAGGCGCCAGCGATACGATACGCATATAATCGCGTTCGCGGAGTTCGCGGGCAACGGGGCCGAAGATACGGGTACCGCGGGGTTCATCCGAGGCGTTGAGCAACACAACCGCGTTGTCGTCAAAACGGATATATGAACCATCTTTACGGCGGATGGTTTTGCGCGTACGCACAACCACAGCCTTAGACACGGAGCCTTTTTTAATACCCCCAGGAGAGGCGTCTTTCACTGAAACGACGATCTTGTCTCCAACGGAAGCATAGCGGCGCTTTGAGCCGCCAAGAACGCGGATACACAAAACTTCTTTTGCTCCGCTGTTATCGGCTACGTTAAGCCTACTTTCTTGCTGTATCATGACGACATACAGTTTTACGAACTAGTAAGAGGTCCAGGCCGGGACTTTACTTAGCTCTTTCAATGATTTCTGCCAGTCTCCAACGCTTATGGCGGCTCAAGGGACGAGTTTCCATAATGCGCACCAGATCGCCGATCTGACACTCATTATTTTCGTCATGGGCCATAAACTTGTTGGTTTTCTTTACGAATTTGCCATAGATGGGATGTTTGAGACGGCGCTCAACCGCAATAGATATGGTTTTATCCATTTTATTGCTAACGACTACCCCAATCCTTTCTTTGCGAAGATTACGTTCTTGCATGATGACTCCAAATATTTGCGGGTATTAACAACCGCGTTTACGACGAGCTCTGATTTTCGTACGCTTGCTCAGCTCCTCCGGAGAGGCCTGGGCTAGTTCCCGGCGGCGTACTTCGGTAGCCAGCCGGGCGATATCCCGACGAACTTCACGTAGCAGCATAGGGTTTTCAAGCCCCGTAATTGCGTGATCAAACTGCATTTTCTGATAGCGGGATTGCGTCTCGTCGAGCTCAGCCTTGAGGTCGATGTCGGAGAAATCCTGCAATTCCAGATACTTCTTACTTGCCATGATGATAAAGGTCTTAACAATCAACAATTAGCCAGCGTAATCAGGGCGAGTGACCACTTTGGTGAGTACCGGCAGCTTCTGTGCGGCGAGGCGAAGGGCCTCGTGAGCGACATCGGCAGGTACGCCATCGAGTTCAAACATGATCCGCCCGGGTTGAATTAAGGCCACATAGTGATCCAAAGCACCTTTACCCTTACCCATACGCACTTCCAAAGGCTTGGAGGTGATAGGTTTATCCGGGAAGATGCGAATCCACACTTTACCTTCGCGTTTCATAAAACGCGTCATGGCGATACGAGCGGACTCAATCTGCCGGCTGGTAATGCGGCCGCCATCCAAGGCTTTCAGTCCAAAGGAGCCGAAGGCAACGGTGCTGCCGCGGTGCGACAAGCCATCGTTTCTACCTTTCTGCTGCTTGCGATATTTCGTTCTTTTCGGCTGTAACATCGCTATAAAATGGTTTAATGCTTGCGACAGCAAGCTAGCTTACCCCCGCTTTTGAAAAAGCTTGGCAAAGGTATAGCTATTTCCTGATATTCAGAAATAGTAGCGAACAATTATTTTCTTGTTCGCCTTAATTGATCAGCGCAGGCTACTTACGCCTGATGATTCTGGGCAAATCCGGAACCGTCTCCTAGCGAGGAGGGCTTAGCTATTGCTTCGCCCACGGCCGCCACCGCCGCCACCGCGACGATCGCCGCCACCGCCGCCACCGCGACGATCACCGCCACGACCGCCACCACGACGATCACCGCCACCACGACGATCGCGATCACCGCCGCGTTCGCCTCGTTCACCGCGTTCGCCGCTGCCGGTAGCTTCTTTGCGCACCAGACCAGCATTAGGAGACAAGTCGCGTTTGCCAAGTACCTCGCCTTTGCAAAGCCATACCTTGATGCCGATGATACCGTAAACGGTGAGGGCTTCTTTGAGCGAATAGTCGATGTCTGCGCGGAAAGTATGGAGTGGCGTGCGGCCTTCCTTAAATTCTTCCGTGCGCGACATGTCAGATCCGTTCAAACGCCCCGAGATACGAACCTTGATACCTTCAGCGCCAGCGCGCATAGTAGACTGGATAGCCATTTTGATGGCGCGGCGGTAATTAACCCGCGACTCCAACTGTTTGGCGATCGTTTCAGCTACGATATTGGCATCCATTTCCGGTTTGCGAATCTCGATGATGTTGATCTGGATTTCTTTATTGGTCAGTTTGCGCAATTCTTCGCGGATGCGATCTACTTCCTGACCTCCCTTACCGATGATGATACCCGGGCGCGAGGTGTGCATAGTCACCGTGATACGCTTAAGAGTACGCTCAATAATGATACGGGCAATCCCGCCTTTTTGGATACGGGCGTTGAGGTACTGACGAATTTTTTCGTCTTCCACCACTTTATCGCCGTAATTTTTGTCGGCGAACCAGTTGGAGTCCCAGCCGCGAATAATTCCCAGACGGTTACCTATCGGATTTGTCTTCTGACCCATGATATAAGGACCGGTTGAATGTTAAAGCTTATTGCTCTTCGTCGACGTTAGCCAGTGGTTTGCGGTTTTCCACAATTACCGTCACGTGGTTGCTGTGCTTGCGGATGCGATGCGCGCGACCATGCGGAGCGGGGCGGAAACGCTTTAATTGGCTGCCTTGATCAACAAAAGCGATTTTGACATACAGATCATAGGCATCGACGCCTTCTGAGCCGTTGGCTTTCTGTTCCCAGTTGGCAATAGCCGACAACAAGAGTTTTTCCAGCCATACGCCGGCTTCCTGCTTGCTGTAGCGTACGATATCGAGTGCGTCGCTAACGCCTTTGCCACGGATATTATCCACTACCAGGCGCATTTTGCGCGCTGACATCGGGACACTTTTGAGTTTAGCTATTGCTTCCATGTTTTCAGTTTTGAAGTAGGCAGCCCAGGATGCGTGCAGCTTTCCTATTACTGCGCTACCAACGACCGAATTACAGATTAATTACTTCTTACGGTTACCAGAGTGACCTTTGAAGTTGCGCGTAGGCGCAAACTCACCCAGCTTATGGCCTACCATGTTTTCCGTGACGTACACCGGTACAAAAGTTTTACCGTTGTGTACAGCGATGGTTTCGCCCACCATTTCGGGAATAATCATGGATGACCGAGACCAAGTGCGAATCACCGCTTTACGGTTAGATTCCTTGGACTTGAGCACCTTTTCCATCAGCTTGTGGAAAATGTAGGGGCCTTTTTTGATTGACCTTGCCATTTACTGATTAGTTTTTAGACTTTCTACGCGAAATAATGAGCTTGTTCGATTGCTTCTTGGGCGAGCGGGTCTTCTGACCTTTAGCCATGATACCTGTACGCGATACGGGGTGACCACCAGAAGCGCGGCCTTCGCCACCACCCATCGGGTGATCGACCGGGTTCATGGCTACACCACGAGTACGCGGGCGGATACCAGCCCAACGCTTACGGCCTGCTTTGCCCAGTACCTGGAGACCATGATCGGGGTTAGAAGTGCTGCCCATAACCGCTTTGCAAGTGAGCAATACGCGACGCGATTCGCCCGAAGGCAATTTGATAACTGCGTAGCGCTCCTCACGACCCAGCAGCGTGGCATTGGTACCTGCGCTGCGAGCCAGCGCGGCGCCTCTGCCGGGCGTGAGCTCGATGGCATGAATAGCCGAACCCAGGGGCACATCTTTCAGGAAGAGCGCATTACCTACATTAGGTGTAGCGCCCGCGCCCGACAAAATGGTATCACCCACTTTGAGCCCTTGCGGAGCAATGATGTAGCGCTTTTCGCCGTCCTGATATTCTACCAAGGCGATAAAAGCCGTACGGTTGGGATCGTACTCGATTGTTTTTACCACTGCGGGTACGCCGTCTTTATCGCGGCGGAAATCGATGATACGATAGCGACGCTTATGCCCGCCACCTTTGTAGCGGACCGTCATCTTACCAGAGTGATTACGGCCGCCTTTGCTCTTCATAGGAGCGAGGAGGCTCTTCTCCGGCTTGTCAGTTGTGAGTTCTGCGAAGGTATTAGCCACTCGGAACCGCGTACCCGGAGTTACCGGGTTGTGCTTTTTAACTGGCATGGTTAATAAACCGCTTTAGCGCCGAATCTCGGAGTCGGGAAAGCTGGAACGACCCAACGAACTTTACCTCGCTCCCCACCCGGCGCTGATCAATTAAATATTACCAAAGAAATCGATTTCTTCGCCCTTGGTCAGGGTAACCACCGCCTTTTTAAAAGCCGGACGGCGGCCGCGAAGAACACCCGATTTGGTCGTTCTCGTTTTAAGTTTACCGGGCATCACCAAGGTGTTCACCGATTCGACGTTTACGCCATACATTGATTCCACAGCTTTGCGGATTTCAATCTTATTAGCGCCTCGGTCTACGACGAAGCTATATTGGGCACGGCTCTCGGAAAGCTTTTCTGCTTTTTCCGTGATGATTGGCTTGATCAAGATTTTTTTGTTCATCGCTGGTCGATTCTTGCGGGCCTGTTGACAGGACCTAAGTTAGGCGATAACTTCTTTCAATTTGGCAACTGCGCTTTCGGCGAGTACAAGAGCCCCTGCGTTCATGATGTCATAAGTATTGACATCAGCGGCACGGCACACCTGGGCGCGTTGCAAATTGCGGCTCGACAGATACACTTCGCGCTCATAGTCGGCCGTCAGAAGCAAAGTCTTAGTGCTCTCCAGCGAGAGGCTGCGGAGCAAGCCATTGAAGGCCTTTGTTTTGGGCGCTTCGAAGGCAAAATCTTCCACGACGACAATAGAACCCTGGCTGGCCTTAACAGACAGCGCAGACAACTTAGCCAATCGCTTAACTTTTTTGTTCAATTGCTGGCTGTAGTCCCGGGGCTTAGGGCCGAATACACGACCGCCGCCTCTGTAGAGCGGGTTGTTGATATCGCCCTTACGCGAGCCGCCCGTGCCTTTCTGGCGGTGCAGTTTGCGGGTAGAACCGGACATTTCGCTGCGCTCCTTGGATTTGTGCGTACCCTGGCGCTGGTTGGCCAGATACTGCTTGACAGCCAGGTAAACGGCGTGCTGGTTGGGCTCGATACCGAAGATATCCTCGGGAAGCTCGATCTCGCGACCGGTCTTTTGTCCCTGAATGTTTAGCACTTCGAGTTTCATCGCTGCAAATTTATGCGGCTGGGGAATGCGCCATTTTCAATGAGCCATTCTCCAGGTTGCGTTTCCTAATTATTTTTCCAGAACAATGATTGCCCCCTTATGACCGGGGATGGCACCTTTGATCAGAATCAGGTTCTGATCGGCAAAGACCTTAACCACGCGAAGGTTTTTGATCTTTACCTGCTTACCGCCATCACGGCCGGCCATGCGCATACCCTTGAAAACCCGGCTGGGGAAAGACGAAGCGCCTACCGAACCTGGAGCGCGTTCGCGGTTATGCTGACCGTGGGTGCGTTGGCCGACACCGCCGAAGCCGTGACGCTTAACTACGCCCTGGAAACCTTTCCCTTTGCTAACGCCTACGGCGCTGATCTTGTCGCCTTCGGCAAACACCTCGGATACGTTAACCGTATCGCCGAGCGACTTGGAAAGGGTGCAATCGCGGAATTCAACTACTTTGCGCTTAGGAGAAGTGCCCGCATTCTTAAAGTGGCCTTGCAGCGGTTGAGTAGTATTCTTTTCTTTAACCTCACCATAGCCCAACTGAAGGGCAGTGTAACCGTCGGAGTCGCCATCCTTCACCTGAGTAACTACACAGGGACCGGCCTCGATTACGGTGCAGGCTATATTACGACCAGTCGAGTCATAGACGCTGGTCATTCCGATTTTTTTTCCGATAATTCCGTTCATCAATGTTGATGTTTGCGTCAGACTCCGGGGCGTAACTGCTTTATTCCGATGCAGATGCGACTCCCGTATCCAACAGGATCAACTTAGCGTTTTAACAAAACAGAGCCGTAGCCCTGAGGGCTTAGCCCAAATTGAAGTCGCTAATGATTACGTCAACTTCACTTGAATGTCCACGCCACTGGGCAGTTCCAACTTAGACAGTGCGTCTACCGTTTTCTGAGTGGGCGTGTAAATTTCAATAAGGCGCTTGTGCGTGCGCAACTGGAACTGCTCCCGGGACTTCTTGTTGACGTGCGGTGAACGGAGCACGGTGAAGATTTTTTTCTCGGTGGGCAGCGGAATCGGGCCAGTTACTACGGCGCCACTGTTTTTTACCGTTTTGACGATCTTTTCGGTAGATTTGTCTACGAGGTTGTGATCGTACGAGCGGAGTTTAATGCGAATTTTCTGATTCATGCCAGTTACAAATTGTCAAAGTTTGCATTTACAGGCGAAGATTGTCCGGCGGGAGGGGTCACTTTTGACGTCCCGCCGGACATCTTTATGATCTTGGTATAAGATTACTTACCCTTCTTAGACTTCTCGATTACGTCTTTGGCAATGCCAGCAGGCGCTTCAGCGTAATGTGAGAATTCCATTGTTGAGTTGGCACGGCCCGAAGTGATGGTGCGCAGTGCGGTTACGTAGCCGAACATTTCAGCCAGCGGCACCTCGGCCTGAATGGCGATGGCGCCACCCATGCGGGTTTCCTGGCCTTTCGGCAAACCGCGACGACGGTTAAGGTCGCCAATTACTGCACCCGTATACTCATCGGGGGTAATTACTTCGAGCTTCATGATGGGCTCAAGCAGCACCGGCTGCGCCTTAGGGGCCGCTTCGCGGAATCCTTCTTTGGCACAGAGTTCGAAGGCGATGGGCTTAGAGTCCACGGCGTGCATACTACCGTCATAAACGCGCACTTTCATGCTGTCGATGCTGTAGCCTGCCAGGATGCCGTTATTCATCATGGCCTTAAAGCCATCCTGAATGGGTTTCATGTAGTTGCGGTCGATAGAGCCGCCTACGATACCCCACACAAACTGGAGTTTGACCTTGCCCGACTTGAATTCTTCGCTGTCGAGGAACTCCTGATCGGCGGGGCCGAGTTCGAATTCCATATCGGCAAAAAGACCAGAACCACCCGTTTGTTTCTTGAGGCGCTCGCGGTGAGTGACCACTTTCATCAGCGCTTCCTTGTAGTTTACCTGAGGTGCGCCAACATTGCACTCCACCTTAAATTCACGACGCAGACGGTCGATGATGATTTCGAGGTGAAGCTCACCCATACCGCTGATTACGGTCTGGTTGGTGTCTTCGTCGTAGCGCACGCGGAACGTGGGATCTTCCTCAGCGAGTTTGTTGAGGGCCATACCCAGTTTTTCGAGGTCTTTCTGCGACTTAGGTTCGATAGCGATACCGATTACCGGTTCGGGGAAGACCATACTTTCCAGTATGATCGGACGGTCGAGATCGCAGAGCGTATCGCCCGTGCGAATGTCCTTAAAGCCTACCGCAGCAGCGATATCGCCAGCTTCAACCCGCTCAATGGGGTTTTGCTTATTGGCGTGCATCTGATAGATACGCGAGATGCGTTCTTTCGAATCGCTGCGCGAGTTGTATACATAGCTACCGGCATCGAGTGCGCCCGAATAAACGCGCATGAAGGCCAAACGGCCGACAAACGGGTCGGTTGCAATTTTGAATGCCAAGGCGGCAAAAGGATCGTCAACCGAAGGACGGCGTACTTCTTCTTCTTCTGTTTTGGGGTTGATACCTTTGATGGCATCAACATCAACGGGAGAAGGCAAGAAGGCGCATACGGCATCGAGAACGGCCTGAACGCCTTTGTTTTTGAACGAAGAACCGCACATCATGGGCACGAACTTCATATCCATAACAGCACCGCGAACGGCGGCGCGGATTTCGTCGGCATCAATCGAATCCGGATCCTCGAAGTATTTTTCCATCAAGGTTTCGTCGTATTCAGCTACTTCTTCGAGCAGCTTACCACGCCATTCGTTGACGATATCAACCAGATCGGCCGGCGTTTCGATCACTTCGTAGGTCATGCCCTGATCGTGCTCGTTCCAAACGATGGCCTGGTTGGTGATGAGGTCGACAACGCCCTTAAATTTCTCCTCTGAGCCGATGGGTACCTGAAGCGGAATGGCCTTAGAGCCAAGCTTAGTACGCACATCGTTCACCACGTTGAAGAAGTCGGCGCCGGAGCGGTCCATTTTATTGACGAAGCCAATGCGCGGCACTTTGTAGTTGTCGGCCAGACGCCAGTTGGTTTCCGACTGCGGCTCTACGCCCGAAACAGCGCAGAACAGGAATACCAGGCCGTCGAGTACGCGCAGCGAGCGGTTCACCTCAACGGTGAAGTCTACGTGACCCGGGGTGTCGATGATGTTCACGACATACTCCTGGCTTTTCCAGCTCCAGCTGGTTTTGGTAGCCGCCGACGTGATGGTGATACCGCGCTCCTGCTCCTGCTCCATCCAGTCCATGGTAGCAGCGCCATCGTGTACTTCGCCAATCTTGTGGCTGATACCCGTGTAATAGAGCACACGCTCGGTGGTAGTGGTCTTGCCTGCATCGATGTGAGCGGCAATACCGATGTTACGCGTAAATTTGAGATCCTTAGCCATGGCTATTCCTTCGAAAGGAGATTACTATTAAGGAAGTTTTTTGAGGTCGCTTATACGCGGAAGTGGGCGAATGCGCGGTTGGACTCTGCCATTTTGTGGGTGTCCTCTTTGCGCTTCACGGCTCCACCTTCGCCCTTGCTTGCAGCTATCAGCTCGGCAGCCAGTTTGTCGGCAATACCTTTTCCGCTACGCTGGCGGGCAAAGCGGATGAGCCACTTCATGCCAATGGAAATCTTGCGCTTGGCACGGATTTCGGTAGGAATTTGAAACGTGGCGCCACCAATACGACGACTGCGCACTTCCACCTGAGGCATAGCGTTGTTGAGCGCCTTTTTCCAGATGCCGTGCTCGTCTTGCTGGGTGCGATTCTTGATGATGTCCATAGCGTCATAAAAAACGCCGAACGCCGTACTCTTCTTGCCCTCCCACATGAGGTTGTTGACGAACTGAGTCACCATTGGATCGCCGTAACGCGGATCCGGAGCAAGTACCCTGAGTTTTGGTTTTTTCTTTCTCATTGCTTAATCAGCGGTTTCCGTTGGCGGTAATGTTGTTTTATCCCCTGCCAACGTGTGAAACATAATTATTTCTTAACTTTAGGACGTTTGGTCCCGTAACGCGAACGACTTTTCTTGCGGTCGTTCACACCGGCTGTATCCAAAGCGCCGCGGACGATGGAGTAACGCACACCAGGCAGGTCCTTCACACGACCGCCGCGCACCAGCACGATGGAGTGTTCCTGAAGGTTATGGCCTTCACCCGGAATATAGCAAATCACCTCAATACCATTGGTCATGCGCACTTTAGCTACCTTCCGAAGAGCCGAGTTCGGCTTCTTGGGCGTGGTGGTGTACACACGGGTACATACACCGCGCTTCTGGGGGCAAGCATCCAATGCACGCGACTTGCTCTTGGTCTCAATCTTCGTCCGGCCCTTGCGAACCAGTTGGTTGATAGTAGGCATACGCTTGTCTCGTTTTCAATAATTTAACCCACTTTTCCATATTTGGCAAAAAGCCAGAGGCCTACCTTGTGAAAAAGCGAACGCAAAGGTAAGACTTCTTTATGGATTCACAAAGGCTTGAAGAAAAAAATATTGCGTAAAGTTTTTGGGGGGGGGAGGGGCGCGGGGCGCGTTTAGATGCTCGCTTCGCGAGCGTTTAGGTGCGCGGGGCGCGTTTAGGTGCGCTGCGCGCGTTTAGGGCTCCGCTTAGGCGTGGGGGGGGCTGCGTGGGTTTAGGGGCGCGGGGCGCCGTTTAGATGCTCGCTGCGCGAGCGTTTAGGGGCGCTGCGCGCGTTTAGGGCTCCGCTTAGGCGTAGGGGGCGCGGGGCGCGTTTAGATGCTCGCTTCGCGAGCGTTTAGGGGCGCGGGGCGCGTTTAGGTGCGCTGCGCGCGTTTAGGGCTCCGCTTAGGCGTGGGGGGGGGCTGCGCGAGCGTTTAGGGCTCCGCTTAAACTTGGGAGCGGCATTGGTTTTTGTTTTTTGGGCCACGCCCGCTGCGCGGTTTTAACCGTACTCCGTAGGAGGCGGTCGGGTACCACCACCACGTCTTCGCTGCGCTCTTCCGGGTAAACGCCCTCGTTACACTCGGTCGGGTAAACGTCTTCGCTACGCTCTTCCGGGTAAAAACCCCCAGCCGCATAACGCCTGCTCCTTTTATGACCTTGCGCGGCGCCGCCACGGCCGCCGTCGCTGCGCTAGTCGGCT
>Ga0209573_1002731_pt1 | contig 21393 bp, 15 predicted proteins | sample TNRBio252014_DNA_FD_185870 | JGI IMG/M metagenome (GOLD analysis project Ga0209573, IMG submission 185870) | Wastewater treatment Type I Accumulibacter community from EBPR Bioreactor in Madison, WI, USA - TNR Reactor_6/25/2014_ DNA (SPAdes)... | ecosystem: Engineered > Bioreactor > EBPR >...
AAAATTATTAAAGATTACAACAACATAAATACTTGGCTGTGCTTCAACACTTCATCGTTTTTTAAAAGCCAAAAACATGCAAAGTGGCTGAACATAGCCATTGGCTACGGTGCCGGAAACATGTATGGCGGCTTTGATAATTCTTGGATAGACAAAGACGGAAAACTGGTGGACAGAAACGATGTGAAACGCTATCGAAAATTTTTCATTTCTATTGATGCCGACCTTACTAAAATTAAAACCTCTAACCGCACCGGCCGCATGATTCTTGCGGCATTAAACATTATAAAACTTCCGTTTCCGGCTATTGAATTTAATACGCTCGGGCAGGTAGTGTTTCACCCAATACATTTCTTGAATTTCTCGATGCCGATAAGGTTGAAGAAATAGCTGGAGTTCAAAATCAACACAATTGCAAAAACACTTTAAAAAAAAAGCTACCCTAAGGTAGCTTTAATTTTTGTGGGCGCACACGGGTTCGAACCGCGGACCCTCTGCTTGTAAGGCAGATGCTCTGAACCAGCTGAGCTATGCGCCCGTTCCGTTAAAACGGGCTGCAAATGTAATCGTATAGAATTACTATGCAAATCCTTCTGTCAAAAAACTTTTTTTCCTATCCATAATGCTATCTGTTCTGCCTTGCCGGGATGCTCATTATCAAGCAATGGCGCAACAATTCTAACAGCATCACTCAGCATCTTGTACGACTCTTTAATGCCCGCTGCATTGGGCTTGGCATACACATTACTCGTGGCGCCATCTACCGCCACAGCAAAAAAATGGCGCAGCAATAAACTACGGTTGCGCGAAATGGCAGAAAGCAGCGCAACCGGCTGACCCGATTTTTTACCGCCTTGTTTTAAATAATTGAAACATGCAGCACTAAGTTGAGGATGCGTAAACACTTTATACAAAGCGTTGGCAAGAATATTAACTGTGGCATCTTGCCGATGGCGAAAGGAATAAAACTCGTTTACAGCCTGCTGTAGCAAAAACGCACTCTTTACCTTTCTATTAAAATATTGAATTAACTGATTGCCGAGCAATTGAACATCGGTAAGGGCAACTGTCATACCTCCGCCTGTAAGCGGATGGCGCATATTAAGCGCATCGCCAATTAGCACTGCGCCAGCTGCGGGCTTGGGCTTTGCGGGCATGTAATGGTTGGGCATCACCTTAAATTTTCCATTTGCCACCGCCTGCCGAAAAGACGGGTGCATACACTCGGGTAGCTGATTTAAAACATTACTAAGCAGATAGTTTTGCAGTTCTGCGCCTTTGCGTGGAGCCGCAGCACCAGGAAAATCTATCAACATGCGTACTTCGTTGCTGCTGATAGGATATGCAAGAAATGGCGATTCTATTCCTGTAAAAACATGACCATGATTTGGAAATGGCAAAACACAATTCTCTAATATCAAGCCCAGGAAAAACCCGGTGATGTCTTTCTGCACATCGGCAAGCTCGCTGCGAAAAACCGAGAAAATACCATCGCAAACCACTGTAAGTTCTGCAACAATGGAATGCGCACTTTCGGAGTTTTTATTCTTTACTGCTATGCCTACAACTTTATGATTTTGAGCTTCCAAGTCAGTTTCTTCATCGTTGGCGTGTGTTATCAATTGTAGTGCTTCGGCTTCTATGCAGGCAACACTTGGCTGCGCTTGAGCGGCTGCTCGCAGTTGTTGTAAAAATTTGCCATTGCGAAAACCCCTTCCTGTAAAGGTTGCATTGCTTTCGTCTTCAGGATAAGCAACCGTGATATGCTGCTTATAATTAAACAGAGCGTAACCGTTTACTTCTTGCGCATCAATACCCTGCAATGTACTTTCTAAACCAAGTGCTTTAATCTGTTGCACACCGCCCGGCTGCAATAGCTCGCCAACAATTCTGTCTTGCTCGCGCCAGTCTTTTTCTATAAGCGCTACTTTTATGCCTTGTTTGCCCAAGTATGCAGCAAGTGCGGCTCCAGCCACTCCGGCTCCTACTATTGCAATATCAAAAGTTGAGTTCTGTGCTTGCATACATTTAATTCTTTCGTGTTTGCCAATTGCTGTTGGGTTAAACTTTTTTGTCGCTCCTCCCTATTTGTCAGTCAATTAAAATCCGAAACCAACGCCTTTTAAAAAAACACCACTTGCTCAAGTGTTGGCTCTTGCACTTCTTTCCATTTATACACCACAGGGTTGCGAATAGCTGCTTTGGTTATTGTTACAGCATTAAGAATTTCTTTTGCAAAAGGTGTGTTTGCAGCAGTTTTGTTTTCGATTTTTTCCAACGCTTTTATCATAAATGCTTCGGCATCTTGCAAAGTGTTGGTATAAACCATCATTTCGGCTGCCAGCGGCTTGCGTATTTTTACTACACTGGTAAACACTAATGGATTGTTATACACCTCTGCCATGGTAGCTACTGCCATTACCTGCGGAATAGCACAAAACCTAAACACCGATGGATTTTTTAATAATTGCAGATAAGCAATGCACTCGGGTAAATGTTGCAGCGAATCGCACACCATTTCGTTAAGACAGGAAAGCGCCAAATGGCTTTTGCTGTTTTGCGCAAACCATTCAAAGTTTTCGGCATATTTTTTCCAAACTTCTTCGTGCCAAAAAATTCTGCCTTGAAGCATATCTTCGTTGTAATCGCGCACGATATTGGTTTTTTGTAACATCAAACCCATAGCATTTGAAATTTCAAATTGTTGTTTCAGCCTATAATCTTCGTAACCCGATGCTGAAAATAACCCCGACAAACCATAGCCTACCAAGCCTGCTACATAATGGCAATATAAATCATAGTCGTTTTTGGTTTTTAAATCGTTTTGTGCAAAGTGCGCCATGCCTTCGCCCATTTTGCGTGTAATATCGGTAATTACTTGTTGATACTTTCCATCCAAGGCATTGAAAGCCCGTGCCACTTTGTAGTAATGCTGCAAAAGGTGGCGATAATGTTCGCTATCGCCCATATTTTCGAGGCGCAACTGCTCGTTGCCGCAGTTTTTATAAAAATTGAGCAACAGATTTATTTTCTCATCAAGTTGCACATTCATATCATCTTCTATGGTATCTAAACCTCTAAGTGTGAGGTAAAAAATACAAACCGAATTGCGTAACTCGGGCGGTAATTGCTGAATAACTACTGCAAAAGAGCGTGAAACCTTATTGAGCGCGGTATAACAAAATTCGATGTCGGCCATTTGATATGCAAGGGCATCTAAACTTTGCTTTTCGTTGGTAGAAGATGAGTGCTTTTTTACCTCAATTACGGCTTTCAACTCTTTGTAACTGTGTGGAATGCTGTTGAATACTTGTTGCATAAGTTTGTTTTTTTTGCAACACAAAAGTGAAGGTGTAGCAAGCGGCAATCGCTTGGCATGGTGAATGCGCACCTCTTAAACAGTCTAAATTTAGCAATGCATTGAATATGAATATTTTACAAGCTATTTAACTTCGTTTATTTGTGCCTACCTTTAAGAAGTTTAGACTTGTTTCGGTGAAATGGAATGTCCGAATAGCTACATTTGTACCGCGAAAAGAGCATAGTTAAAGCAATATCTTTACGAAATAAAAATCTACTATGCGAATTCCATGCGACCTTTGGCAAACAAATTATAAGCGTGAAAAGTTCTATATGTTAAAGAAGTATGTTTGTTTTTTATTGTTGCTGATGTGTAGCCTGAGCATTTTTGCCAAAAAAGATAATGGCAAAATTTACGGCTATTGGATAAATGAAAAGAAAGACTTGGTGATTTTCATTTATGAAGACATGGAGCATGTAGTGCGCGGCAAAATTGTGTGGATGGCCGATTCGCTGGATGAATACGAAACACCGCGCAGAGATTTGATGAACAACGATACTAAACTGCGTTCGCGCAAGTTGATTGGCTTGAATATATTAGAAGATTACAGATTTGACAGAGGCGACAATGAATGGGAAGGAGGCAGAATTTATAACTTTGATAATGGCAATGTGTATCGCGGCAAAATGTGGATTAACGAGCAGGGCGAGCTACGCGTGCGCGGGCATTGGTGGATACTGTGGTTTTTGAGCCGCACCAAAACTTGGACAAGAGCAATATCGCCCGAGCTGATGGATGCAATTGTAAAAAAGAAATAAAGTTATTGGATATGAAACACAATAATGAATGGCTTATAATCAAATTGACACATATAATTGGCAGTGCCAAACCGCTTTTTCAAAATGAGATAGCGAACAACACAAAACTGATGATGAATGAAACCTGGAGTTGTAAAACTTCCTAAATTTAAAATCGTCTGCAGCCAAGCAATAATTACCAATAGTGAACGAAGGCTTACTATACATAGGATTTTCGCAGTGCGTGTTTGCGGCTTTGGTTATTTTTAGCCGAAAACGCAAGGCTACACACGAGCGTGTGCTTATTTGGTGGTTATTGGCTATTGCATTAAAATTTTTGGTGCTGATACTAAAAATGTATCACGATGAGTATTTTGATGCCGAGTTTGCCACCGGCTTGATACCTTTTACCTTTGGCCCATTCTTGTATCTCTATACACGATTTCTTACCGATGAAGATGCGCGATTCAGGCTTATTGATTTCAAGCATTTTGCGCCATTCTTTGTTTTCACTTTTTTGTACTTCGCATACTTCCGCGAGCGGGTTTCGTTTGAAGAAGATAACTTTTTGGGTAATGACGAGTACCTGTGGGTGCGGATGCTTTTTGCAGTGTGCATAGTTACATCGGTGGTGGTGTACGCTTCGCTTACTTCAATTCAAATTCGCAATTTCCTCAAAAACTTTCGCCACAAGTTTTCATTCGAATCGGGCAGGCAGCGAATATACTGGCTGCGGTTTATCAATATTTGTTTTATTGCCACAAACGGCATTTATCTTGTGGCAGGAGGCTTAAATGCGGTAGGCTACAAAAAAATGGTTGATGTAGATTTACTGTCGGGCATGGGATTGATTTTTCTGGCTTATGCCATCAGTTTTTTTGGTTTAAAACAAAAGGGGTTGTTCAAAAACTCAAGCAATGAGTTTAGCACCTATCACAACGAACTACCCGAAAAAACCGACATGCAAACAGCCACCACTGAGCTAAAAAACATTTTACAGGAAAACAACATCAAAGCAAGCGAAGACTTAGAAAAAAACATTGCCGATGAAGAGCAAAACAAAACGCAGCCTGCTGCCGATGTGGTAAAAAAACCTTTGGTGAATGACGAAGACATGCACCGAATGCTTAAACGCTTGTTGGAGTTTATGGATACCGACAAACCTTTCTTGAATCCCGAATTAACCATTCAAGAACTATCGGGCAGGGTGAATATTCAAAAGCATCATCTTACTTTTATTATCAATAATGGTTTACACAAAAACTTCTTCAATTTTGTAAACGAATACAGGGTAGAAGAGTTTAAAAAGAAAGCAGCCAACACCAACTACGACCATCTTACACTACTTGCTATTGCTTTCGATAGTGGCTTTAACTCAAAATCTTCATTCAATAATATTTTCAAAAACATTACAGGGCAAACACCCTCGGAGTATAAAAAAGGGTTGGGGTAAAATGCTAATTTTGAAGAGAACTCAATACTGCTTCACGAATAAATATATTTTCGCAACATGGGTAAAACAATTGTAGCACCATCTGTATTAAGTGCCGACTTTTTGCAATTAGGCAAGGATGTAGAAATGCTAAACCAAAGCAGCGCAGAGTGGGTTCATATTGATGTGATGGATGGGGTATTTGTGCCAAACATTTCTTTTGGCTTTCCGCTGTTGCAGGCTATTCGCAGAGACACCAAAAAGTTTTGCGATGTGCATTTAATGATTGAAAAACCCGAGCGTTACATCACACAATTTAAGCAAGCTGGAGCCGATAATATTTCAGTGCATTTTGAGGGAAATCTGCATTTAGATTCACTGATTCATCAGATTAAAAATGCCGGCTGCACTGCCGGTGTGGCGCTAAACCCCGCAACTCCGGTTAGTGTGTTAAGCGAAGTAATCCATTTGCTCGATGTAGTATTGATAATGAGTGTAAACCCTGGTTTTGGCGGGCAAAAATTTATTGAGCGCAGCATAGAAAAAGTGCGCGAAGCCAAAGCAATGATAAACACTACAAACAGCAACGCAGTTATTGAAGTAGATGGAGGAGTAACATTGCAAAATGCACCTTTGTTGAAAGCTGCCGGTGCCGGTATTTTAGTTGCCGGCAACACCGTTTTTGCATCGGCAAATCCCGTTGAAACCATTGCAGCATTGGCATTGTAATTTATTGCCAATAAATTTTTTTGCGAAAATTAGCTTTATGCAAAAGCACAATAGTGTAACATTGCAAACTCAAAATAAAAACTATTGCAGTTCCTAAAACAAAGCTTCATACTTTTTTTTATCTCGTTGATGACCTTCTGTCAATTCTCGCATGTGTATGTGCTATTGGTAACACAAAACACTACCGCAATAACAATGTTTGTAGAGCCCGAAGAAGAGGAAAAGGAACACAAAGAAGGAGGCAAGCAATTGCCTTTTTACAATACGCATCATAACGATTTTAACTTAGCAAATCATCAACAAATATCTATAGCTTTTACCCTCGCCAATTCTTTTCTTATTACATCCTACCACTCCTTACCCGAAGCTCCTCCTCCGAATTTTTCTTAGTTTTATTACTCGGCAATCATACCTGCAACAATAGTGTTTGGCAAGCTGAGTGATGTATATTGATGCTTTCGCGAGCATAACCTCCAATGTGTTGGAGTATTTTATCAATCAAAAAAAACTAAGAACAATGCCAAAAATATATCAAGAAATTTTCAAGAATAATGAATTGTGGGTTGCACAAAAACTAAAAGACGATCCGGAATATTTTAATAAACTTTCGAAAGGGCAAAAGCCGCCAATACTTTGGATTGGATGCTCAGATAGCCGCGTTCCGGCAAATGAAATTACAGGTACTCAACCGGGCGAAATATTTGTACATCGCAACATAGCCAACATGGTAGTACACACCGACATGAGCATGTTAAGCGTGTTGGACTACGCTGTAAATGTGTTAGGCGTTAGCCATGTAATTGTATGCGGCCACTACGGTTGCGGAGGCGTAAATGCCGCTTTAGAAAATAACCAAGTAGGCATTATTGATAACTGGCTTCGCCACATTAAGGATGTGTATCGCCTACACAAAGATGAAATTGACGCACTACCAACACTAAGAGACAAACAAAGAAGGATGGTAGAGGTAAATGTTCAAGAGCAAGTTTATGACCTAAGCAAAACATCCATCATTCAAGGCGCATGGGAACAAGGCAAGTTTTTGCAAGTTCATGGCTTGGTTTATGATATTGAAAACGGCATACTAAAAGACCTTGACGTTACCGTTGGCGACAACTCGCAAATGGATGGTGTTTACAAATTCAATTTTGACTCAATAGCATAAAACACACAATAAAGTGAAGCAATTTTTTAAAGAAATAAAATATGACTTACCTGCGGGGCTGGTAGTATATTTAGTGGCATTACCGCTGTGTTTAGGCGTTGCTTTGGCATCTACGGGGCGTCCCGATTTGTTGTTCTCGGGTATCATAGCGGGAATGATTGGCGGGGTTGTAGTGGGTGCTTTAAGCGGCTCCAACCTTGGAGTTGCCGGCCCGGCAGCAGGCTTAGTGGTAATTGTGCTTGGCGCTATCGAATCGTTGGGAAGTTTCGAAGCATTTTTGCTGGCAGTAGTGGTAGCTGGATTTATTCAACTAATAGCCGGTTTCTTAAAAGCAGGAATTATTGGTTACTACTTTCCATCCTCTGTAATAAAAGGAATGCTGGCAGCCATTGGTATCACTTTGATTTTAAAAGAAATTCCTCATGCATTTGGATACGATAAAGACTTTATGGGCGATATGGATTTCGATCAAAAAGACGGTCATAACACATTTACCGAATTGTACTATGCAGTAAAGTTTCATAGCAAAGGAGCGGTGATAATTTCCCTCGTTTCTGTTGCCATGCTGCTGCTGTTCGATAGGCCTTTTATGAAGAAAATTCAACTCTTCAAATTTGTGCCGGGTGCATTGTTTGTAGTGCTTACAGGCGTGGGCCTTAACTTGTTCTTTGCAGGTGCTTTTCCTGAATTTGAAATGAAAGGCGAACATCTTGTTCAATTACCGGTTGCATCAAACCCAGCGGAGTTTTTGAGTTTCTTTAAGCTGCCCGATTTTAGCCAATTTTCAAATTTAGAGATTTATAAAATTGCTTTCACTTTGGCTATTGTAGCAAGTTTAGAAACCTTGTTAAGCGTAGAAGCTACCGACAAGTTAGATCCATTTAAACGCAACACACCTACAAACAGAGAATTAAAAGCTCAGGGTGTAGGCAATATCGTTTCTGGTTTAATTGGTGGCTTACCAATAACTCAAGTAATTGTAAGAAGTTCTGCAAACATAAACTCGGGAGGCAGAACAAAATTGGCAACCATTACACATGGTGTAATATTGTTATTGTCGGCAATATTGATTCCTGCATTTCTTAATTACATTCCACTTGCGTCTCTTGCCGCAATTTTATTGTTGGTTGGATACAAACTATCTAATCTTTCGCTTTACAAAGGCATGTATAAATTGGGCTGGGAGCAGTTCATTCCTTTTGTTACCACAGTGGTAGCAATTCTTTACACCGACCTATTGAAAGGCATTGGAATAGGCATGGTGGTTGCCATCTATTTTATTCTTCGCAAAAACTACAAGCATTCATACTTCTATAAAAAAGAAGATGCCAAAGAAGGCGAAGTAATAAGGCTAACATTATCTGAAGAAGTAACCTTCTTGAACAAAGGAAGCATTCAACTAACGCTCAGCAACCTGCCAGAAAATTGCACAGTAATTATTGATGGCTCTAAATCAATAAACATTGATTATGACGTGCTGGAAATTATTCACGAGTTTAAAAATCACCGTGCTGAACCAAACAACATCAAGGTAGAGCTAATTGCCATACCCGATATAGAGAAAGTTGGCGCGCATTGATCAGCAAATTACTTTTGCAGTAATGAAAAGATTATTTTTTGTTAGTCTGTTCTTGCTGCCTGCAATAATTCATGCTCAGTATGATGGTTTGCTATGGAAAATTACCCACGAAAATTCCAAGCAACCATCATACCTTTTCGGCACCATGCACACTACAGATAGCCGAGCTTTTACTTTCAGTGAACAAGCAAAAAACAAAATAGAGCAATGCGATGCTTTTGCTATGGAATTGCTGATGGATGACAACAGTATTGACATCAACCTACTAATGAGTTTGATGATGACAGATGGTTCTACTTTACGTTCATTGTTTTCCGAAAAAGAATTTCATACTCTTGATTCGTTACTGGGAAACTTCATAGGATTTCCATTAGAGATGTTAGATAACATCCAACCAATAGTTTTGATTGCCTTACTGGAACAAGCCGGCTTGGGCAAAGATAGCTCGTTACCGCTTGACTTGTTCCTTATGCAACATGCCAAAACGAAAAAGAAAAAACTACTGGGTATAGAAACTGTTGCCGAGCAGTTAAGCGCATTGCAATCGCTTACATACCAAGAACAAGCCGAAATGATTTCGGCAGAATTGAGCAAGCAACAAAACGAGCTAAATGAAAACGACTCGCTAACTCACTACTATTCTGCTGGAAAATTAGATAGCCTTTTGGCTCTCAACAACCGAAACCCAATGCCCGAAAAATTAGCAAAAGCCTTGCTCGATAATCGCAATGAAATTATGGCGCAACGCATTGAAGTATTCATGAAAAAAGAATCTGTTTTTGCCGCTGTGGGCGCGCTGCATTTACCGGGTGCAAATGGTGTAATTGAGCGATTGAGAAAGAAAGGTTTTGTAGTGGAAGCTGTTCGCTAATGAACTTTTCCAATGCGCAATAAAATATCAAATTTCACTTTGCGAGTTTCACTACCCCAACATTGTTTTAGTTTTTGTTCAATTAAGTTTATCGGGTTTTCTCCTTTTGCTTTGGTGTAATGTTTTACTGCCGACCAAGTGCCTAAATATCCAATCATGTGTTCAAAATTCCAATTCAATTCGTTGCTGAATTTCGATACTTTAATTTCCTGAAACGGAAAAGGAATTGTAAGATAATTTTCATCAATGTATTTGCGCTCGGCATCCCAAAACAAACCAAGTTTATTGTAGTAGAAATCCTCAATTACAGCATCTGCCTCATCAAAGGTTTTTATCAAGCCATACCCGATAACTGCAATGATGGCTTTAGGCTTTGCAACACGTTTTACCTCAGTATAAAATTTTTCAAAATCGAACCAGTGAATCGCCTGCGCTACGGTAATTAAATCAAATGTATTTGCGGCAAAATTTGTTGCCTCCGCAGGCTGCACACTGTAAATAATATTCTGTTTTAGAGCAGCATTTTCTATTTGCTGTGCGCTGATGTCTGTTGCATAAACTTTATCAAAGAAATATACGAGTTCCGCAGCTATTTGGCCGTTGCCAGTGCCGCAATCCCATGCTGCTTTGCGATTGTGCAGTTGCGATAATAAAAACGAAAACAACTCAGCCGGATAGCTTGGGCGATAGAGCAAATACTTATCTGATTGAAGCGAGAAGTTGTCTTTCATTTCTATCAGGTAAACTTATCAATTACAACTTCATTTATTGCACCTGAAATTTTTTCATGCAAAAACAAAACATTCAGAAAAGTTGTCATATAAAAACGATAGCAAAACGCCAAAGTGGCAGCAAATGCGCTCTGGCATTGCGTTTGAGAAAAGGTGAAGCGTAAACAATTTTGTTTCAGATAAAAAAACAATAATCATGAGAACATTAAATTTCAGACCGCTACACACACAAAACGTTCCTAATTTTTCAAACTTTATTGAAAGTATTTTCAATGACAATGTGCCGGCTGCATTAAACAGCGAATGGTATCGCAACGCGCCTTTGGTAAACATCAAAGATACAGCCGAGAGCTACCAAATTGAAGTTGCAGCACCGGGCTTTAGCAAAGAAAGTTTTTCGGTAAAAGTGGAAGACAACACACTTACCATTGCTGGCGAACATAGTGGCGAGCAACAAACTGAAGGCGAAAAATACACTCGTAAAGAATTTGGCCATCAAAGTTTTTCAAGAAGTTTCACTTTGCCTAAGCGCATTGATGCTTCGAAAATTGCAGGGGTGTATGAAAACGGAATTTTAAAAGTTACGCTTCCAAAACCCGAAGAAGAAAAACCAAAGGCTGCTGTGGAAGTAAAAATTGCATAAGCAAAAACTCAACAAAGTAGATTGAAGCACAAACCTTCTGGAAAGAAATTTCCGGAAGGTTTTGTTTTTTACATCTGCTTTCAACAAACCTGTTATTCAATCTGTAAATTGCAATTCCGTAATTCTGCAAATAATAATCACAACATACAATTACATTTGCCGTTTCAAACTAAAAAGAGAAAATGAATTTCGAATATTTGATAGACGTTTTGAGTTTAACAATTCCGCCAACACTGGTTTTTCTTACGGCATATTTTATGCTAAAACAACAATCGCGTAAAGAGTTAGAACTAAAAATGCTCGACCTTAAATTGCGCGATAGCAAAGACATGAAAATACTACGTCTGCAGGCCTACGAGCGGTTGGCATTGTTTTTAGAAAGAATTTCTCCCTACTCACTTATCTCGCGCTGCATCGAGCCCGATATGATTAGCCAGGAATTGCAATATGCCATTGTAAAAACTGTGCGTGCCGAGTTTGAACACAATCTTTCGCAGCAAGTATATGTAAGCGACAATACTTGGAGTTTGATTGTGCAATCAAAAGACGAAATCATAAAAACCATAAACCTTATTAGCGCACAGGTAGCAAGCGATGCTTCGGCACAAGAGTTGAGCCGCTATATTTTACAAGCCATAGGTAATGCAAACATGCCGCTACCAACGCAACAGGCATTAGATTACTTAAAAGCAGAAGGGCGCGAGTTATTTTAATTCAATCACCTCGAAACGCAAGATGGCTTTGCACATTAAATCTTTTGATACCAAACATTCATGGCTAAAAAATTTACTACCGATTCGGGGATAGAAGTAAAAAGAGTTTACGAGCCGATAAGCAACAATGAACAACCGGGCGAGTTTCCATTTACACGCGGTGTTCATGCCGAAATGTATAGAAGCAAACTTTGGACAATGCGCCAGTATGCAGGTTTTTCTACTGCCGAAGAAAGCAACAAGCGTTATCACTATTTATTGCAGCAAGGCGTAATGGGTTTAAGTGTAGCTTTCGATTTACCCACGCAAATAGGCTACGATAGCGACCATGCACTGGCAGAAGGCGAAGTAGGAAAAGTAGGTGTAGCCATTGATTCTATAGAAGATATGCGTACACTTTTTAATGGCATAAAATTAGAAGATGTATCTACTTCTATGACCACCAATTCAACAGCATATATTTTGCTTGCACTATACATTGCTGTTGCAAAAGAACAAGGTGCCGATATAAAAAAACTGAATGGCACCATTCAAAATGATATACTGAAGGAATACGCTGCGCGTGGCACTTATATCTATCCACCCAAGCCAAGCATGCGCATCATTACCGACATTTTTGAATACTGCAATAAAGAAGTGCCGAAATGGAACACAATCTCTATAAGCGGCTATCATATTCGCGAGGCGGGCTCAACAGCAGTACAAGAAATTGCATTTACCCTAAGCAACGGAAAAGCGTATTGCAAAGCTGCTATCGAAAAGGGCTTAGACATCAATAAATTTGGACAGCGATTAAGTTTTTTCTTTAATGCACACAACAACTTTTTTGAAGAAGTGGCAAAATTTCGCGCAGCGCGAAGAATGTGGGCAAAAATTACACAACAATTAGGTGCAACCGAAGCTCGCGCTCAAATGCTACGCTTCCACACCCAAACCGGTGGCAGCACTCTTACTGCTCAACAACCGCAAAATAATATTGTGCGTGTGTCGCTACAAGCAATGGCTGCTGTACTTGGCGGCACACAATCACTACACACAAATGGATTTGATGAAGCATTGAGTTTGCCTACTGCCGAAGCAGCAAAATTGGCTTTGCGTACACAACAAGTTATCGGCTATGAAAGTGGCGTAACAGATACCGTTGACCCGCTTGCAGGTTCTTTTTTTATTGAGCATCTTACCAATGAAATTGAAGCCGAAGCATGGAAATACATTGAACGCATTGATGCAATGGGCGGCTCGGTAAGCGCAATCGAACAGGGTTTTATGCAGGAAGAAATTGCCCGCGCATCATACAATTATCAACGGGGAATTGAAAACGGGGAGAAGATAATTGTGGGTGTAAATAAATTTACCGAAGCTGAAAGTGTGCAGCCCGAGCCATTCAGAATTGATGATTCGATTCGCGTAATGCAAAGCGAAAAATTGGCAAAGTTGCGCAGCAACCGTAATGCAGCCGAAGCAGCAAAAAGTTTGAAAGCAATTCAGTCTGCCGCAACTGATGGAAGTAACATTATGCCGCATGTAATTCATGCTGTTGAGCAGCATTGTACTCTTGGTGAAATTGCAAATTCATTAAGGGAATTGTTCGGGGAATATCAGGGTTGATTTGTAATGCCCCCCTCCTTGCTTAGTAAGAATACTATACTTTTTTGCAAAACAGGAATACCTTATCTGTATATCTTCGCACTTGTAAAATGGAAAGTCTGTAATTTAATCATTCAACAGTCTTTCATAAAAAATCATCATTCAACGGTAATAAATTCAAACTATGCTTAAACATTTACTTGCATTTTCATTAGCCACCTCCGCGCTGTCGGGCGTGTTGGCGCAAACGGTTTCCGCTGGCGATGCGCACAGCTTTTTCGTTTGCAACGATTTCAAATCCTTGCGTTATTGCGGTGGAAAACCCAACAATCAAGTTCCTGCTGCAAGCAATATACCCGCTTCATTCAGCCTTTCGCTGCCTGTGGGCGTAACCGTCAAAGCTATTTCTGCGGGTGGCTATCACACGCTTTTTCTGCTCAGTAACGGCAAAGTATTTTCGCTCGGAAACAATTTTTACGGGCAGCTTGGCGATGGCACAAACACCGACCGCACTGCACCCGTTGAAGTGAAAAACATCACCAACGCAGTAAGCATAGGAACAGGTTCGGCAAATTCCTATTTCGTTTTGGCAAACGACAGCGTGAAAGTTTGCGGCAACAACGGATACGGGCAATTGGGCATCAACACCATTCAAACAACAAAAATTTCTTCCGTTGCGAATATGGTTGGCATGACCAATGCCGCCAAAGCCGATGGCGGCTACGCACACGCCATTATCCTTGATAAAAACGGCAGGGTGTGGGGCGCGGGGCAAGCAAGCTACGGGCAGTTTGGCGACACGGCTTTCTCCATTTCCATAAAGCCGCGACTGATTGAAACCATTTCGGATGTAAAAGACATTTCCACTTCGGGCTACCACACGCTTTTTCTGAAAAATGACGGCACGGTTTGGGCTTGCGGACACAACCTGTACGGGCAGTTGGGCGACAGCACAAACGCTAACCGAAGTCTGGTGAAAAAAGTGGAAGGACTTTCAAACGTAAAAGCAATAGCTGCGGGCGAATCGCACTCGCTTTTTCTTTTGCAGGACGGAAGCGTTTATGCCTGTGGCATCAACGGTTTTGGGCAATTGGGGACGGACGATTATACCGATTTTAATTACCCCGTGAAAGTGCAGGGTTTGGATAATATTGTTGCCATTGCTGCGGGCTACAATCATTCTTTTTTTGTATCCGCAGACGGCAATGTAAAATCCTTTGGCGTGAACAGCAACGGGCAGTTGGGACTTGGCAGCGCGGACACCGATGTTCCCGCACCGCAGCAAATCAGCGGCTTGTGCAGCATCAGCACAGGTATAACCGCGCTGAACCCTGCACAGGAATTGCTGAATCTCTATCCTGTTCCCTTGCAGGATGTGCTGAATTTTTCAACCGAAAAACAGGGCGAATTTACGGTTACGGTTATGGATATAAACGGCAAAATTTTACTGAACAAAACTTTGTTTTTGCAAACAGATAAACCCGCTCAAATCAACACAACGGAATGGAGCAACGGCATTTACATCGTTACGGTAACGGATGAAAAACAACACAACATTCACAGGCGGATTGTCAAATCGCAGCCATAATTTTTTCAGCCACAATTTCGCTTATGAATAAACGCAAATCTTACATTTCACTGACTTTCGGCATTGCCTTTCTGCTGCTTCATGCTACTGTAATGAAGGCAGAATTTTTTTTCACCGAAAACAAAGGGCAGGTAAAAAACCAACACTGGCAGCCGCGACCCGATGTGCTGTTTTCGGGCGCACAGGGCGGTTTTGAATATTACATGAAGCAAAACGGCTTGCAATATCAAATCAAGCGCGTTATTTCTTACACCGAAAGCGACCCGCTTTTTCCTTCGGAAAAGCAACCCGACAGCATCGGAATTTACCGCGTGGATATTGACTGGCTGCGCGCAAGCCCCGATGTGCAGATTGAAAAAGGTGAAGCGATGGATTTTTACGAAAATTTTTACAACACGCCACTCGGCATTGACTCCGTTATGTTTGTAAAAAGCTATCGTAACATCACTTACAAAAACATTTACGAAGGCATTGATTTGAAATTTTACGAAGGTGCGCACAGCGGCTTGGAATACGATTTTATTGTTCATCCTCATGCCGATTTCCGCCAAATAAAAATGCGCATCAAAGGCGCGAAAATTTCAACCGATAAAGAAGGACGGCTGTTGCTTAAAACGCCTTACGGTGAAATTGCCGAAGGCGCGCTGAAAGTTTTTCAGGAAGAAAAAGAAGTAGCCGCGCACTGGGTGGTGAAAGGAAATGTGGTCGGCATTTCCGTTACGGGAAAATACGATGCAGCCAAGCCCCTGCGCATTGACCCGCCCGTGAGGCTGTGGGGAACATATTACTATGCAAACGGAGGCGATTTTACAAGCTGTGCATCCGATGGTGCGGGAAATGTGTACGTTTCGGGAGGTGTGGCTGCCAACAATATGGCAACAAGCGGTGCGCACCAAACCATTCTCGGGCAGGGCGGCAGCGATGGTTTTTTGGCAAAATTCAACGGCAACGGGCAGCGGATTTGGGCAACTTATTACGGTGGTCCGTTTTCCGACCGAACCGTTGATTGCGCAGTGGACGGCAATGCGTTTGTTTATGTAGTGGGTATGACCCAATCTGTATCGGGCATCGCTTCGGCAGGCAGCTATCAGAGCGCGCTCAATGGTAACGCAAGCGATATGTTTCTTGCCAAGTTTGATGCCAATGGCGTGCGGCAGTGGGGAACGTATTTCGGGGGCGCAAACGCGGATGTGTGCAACGCAGGAACGGTGGATGCGGCAGGTAATTTATATGTGTGCGGCTATGCGTCTTCTACAACTGCTGTGTTTGGCAGTCCGGGCGCGCACCAAACTTCTCACGGTGGCGGAACGGGTCAGGATTGTGTTTTGGCTAAATTCGACACTAACGGGCAGCGCGTTTGGTCAACCTATTACGGAGGCAACAGGGATGACCGCCCGGGCGATGTGGCGTTGGATGCTTCGGGGGCAAATGTATATCTCTGCGGCAGCACTTCTTCGGCAGGCGGCATAGCTACGGCAGGTACACACCAACCTACATTCAACCTGATTGTAGATGGCTTTGTGGCAAAGTTTAATTCCAATGGCGTGCGGCAGTGGGGAACATATTATGGTGGTGCAGATTACGATTATCTCTTTTCGTGCGGAGTGGATGGTTCGGGCAATGTGTATGCGTTCGGACAAACAACTTCCACTGCCGGCATTGCCACCACCGGAACACATCAGCAAAATTATACGGCAAGTAATGACGGCTATTTATTCAAGCTGAACGGCACAAACGGGCAAAGAATTTGGGGAACTTACTACGGTGGTTCGGGAATTGAATCGCTAAAAGGAATAGAGGTTTCTTCTACGGGCGAAATGCTGGTTTCCGGCTACACGACTTCGCCCAACCAAATTGCTACTGCAGGTTCGCATCAGCCCGCGCTGGCAGGCACGTCAAACGCATTTCTTTCGCTGTTCAACACCAACGGACTGCAAGCGTGGGGCACTTACTATGGCGGTTCAGAATACGATATGGGATTCGATTGCGCTTTCGGCACTTTGGGCAGTGTTTACCTTTGCGGAACAGCAGGTTCACCTTCGGGTATTGCCACAGCAGGAACGTATCAGCCTACATTAAACAATAACAATGCGGCTTTTCTTGCAAAGTTTGAAGCCTGTACATCGCCCGTTATCTCCGCATCTTCCAACGCGCCCTTTTGCGCAGGAAATACCTTGCAGCTCAATACACCAACCGTTGCTGGCGCAACTTACCAATGGAGCGGGGTGAATAATTTTACTTCATCGCAGCAAAATCCTTCTATTCCGAATGCAACTTCGTCTGTGAGCGGAATATACACAGTTACCGTTACGAATAACAGCGGCTGCTCGGCAACGGCTTCGGTGAATGTGTTGATTTATGCTGTGCAAAATCTTACGGCAGGAAGCAACAGCCCGATTTGCGAAGGGCAAATGCTGAACCTTACCGCCACTCCGTTGCAGGTGCAAAGCTATACTTGGAGCGGAGTGAACAGCTTTTCGTCCACACAGCAAAACCCGAACATTCCGAATGTTACAACCGCGCAAGCGGGAACTTATTCGGTTACGATTTTGGATTGGAACGGCTGCACCGCCACATCAAGCGTGAATGTGATTATCACCAATCCGCCTGTAGTAACGGCTTCGTCCAACAGCCCCGTGTGCGCAGGGCAACCGCTGAATTTGAGCGTAAATAATATTGCGGGCGCAACATACAGTTGGAGCGGTGCAAGCGGCTTTACGTCCAATCAGCAAAACCCGACCATTGCAAGCCCCGCAACTGCCGCTTCGGGAAATTACACGGTAACGGTAAGCGTAGGCAGCAGTTGCACGGCAAGCGGTTCAACCAATGTAACCGTCAATCCCGCGCCAACGGTGAACGCTTCAAGTAACAGTCCTGTTTGCGCGGGGCAGAATTTGAATTTAAGCGTAAATGCCACTGCGGGCGCAACATATTTATGGAGCGGTGCGAACGGTTTTTCATCTTCACAACAAAACCCTGTTATCACAAGCGCGACCGCCAACGCTGCGGGAACATACACCGTTACCGTTACTGCCAACGGTTGCAGCAGTACAGGCACGGGAAACGTTTCGGTAAATACGCCACCTGCGGCTACGGCATCTGCCAACAGCCCGATTTGCGAAGGGCAAACGCTCAATCTTTCGGTAAATAATTCTACGAATGCAACATACAGTTGGAGCGGAGCGAACGGTTTTTCTTCCGCGCAGCAAAATCCTTCTGTCAATAACACATCAACTGCCCATGCGGGAAATTATTCGGTAACGGTAAGTGTGCCGGGTTGCGGCAATGCTACATCAAGCGTGAATGTGGTTGTCAATCCTTCGCCAACGGTAAATATAACAAGCAATTCGCCCGTTTGCGAAGGCGGTGATTTGAATTTAAACGTTAATGCAACTGTCGGAGCAGCTTACACTTGGAGCGGGGCAAACGGTTTTTCTTCATCGCAGCAAAATCCGCAACTAACAAGTGTTAGTTTGAACGCGGCAGGTGCGTATTCCGTAACGGTAACTGCCGCTGGTTGCAGCAGAGATGCAAGCGTGAATGTTGCGGTAAATCCGCTTCCCGCAGTTGCGGCTTCCTATAACGCGCCTTTGTGTGAAGGCAGCGATTTGAATTTGAGCGTGAACGCTACGCCCAATGCAACATATCAGTGGAGCGGGGTGAATGGTTTTTCTTCCGCGCAGCAAAACCCTGTTGTTGCAAACGTTCAAACATCGCAAGCGGGCGTTTATTCCGTAACCGTAACCGCTAATGGTTGCAGCAGCAATGCGAGTGTAAATGTTTCGGTGAATACGGCTGCAATTTTGAATGTTACGGCAACCGCCAATCCACCGACTGTTTGCGCGGGCGAATCTTCCGCGCTTACGGCAAGCGGGGCAGACAGCTATGTTTGGTCAAATGGTTTGGGCGCGGGTGCATCGCAGAATGTTTCGCCACAAACTTCAACCGCGTATCAGGTAACGGCTACCGATGCGCAAACGGGCTGCACGGCAACAGCAAGCGTGAGCGTGAATGTAAATCCGTTGCCAGCTATCAGCATCGCGGCTTCGCAAACTGTTTTGTGCGAAAGCGGAACGGTTACGCTCACGGCAAACGGAGGAAATATTTACCAATGGAATGGCGGTGAAACAACAGCTATGATTACCGTTTCGCCAACGGCAACTACCGACTACACCGTAACGGCAACCGATGCGAACGGATGCAGCAGCACGGCAACGCAAACTGTCAGTGTGTTGAATTTTTCCGCTCCGCAATTTGCGTTCGGCAACAGCTTTACGTTATGTTACGGTAAAAACGCACCTGCGCTTCCTGCTGCTTCGCAAAACGGTATTTCGGGCGCGTGGCAGCCTGCCGCTATCAGCAATACGCAAAACGGTATTTACACATTCACACCCGATGCGGGACAGTGCGCTGCGGATTATGTGCTGAATGTAACGGTGCAGCAAATCGGCATGACCGTCAGCCCCGATACGATGGTTGATTTGGCTACAACAGTTCAGTTGTTTGCAGCAGCAAGCGGCAGCACGGGTGGCAATTATCAATGGTCGCCAACGGATAATCTGAGTTGCAGCAATTGCAGCATTCCCAAATTTTTTGCGCTGCGCAGCACAATTTTTACCGCCACCTACACCGATGCGCAAACGGGCTGCTCCGCTTCTGCCGATGTGTATGTGGAAGTAAACTATGACCCGAATACGGTGTATTATGTTCCGAATGTTTTTTCGCCCAACCGAGATGGCAGCAACGATTTCTTTGAAATTTACGGACAGAAAATCAAGGAAATTGATTTGAATGTATTCAACCGCTGGGGAGAACTTGTGTTCAGCGAAAAGAGCGCAAACCCGCGCTGGGACGGCTACTACGGAGGCGAAGCGCAACCTGCGGGCGTGTATGTGTATCACACTTACATTGTGTTTTACAACGGTAAAACCGTGCAGAATAAAGGAAGTGTAACGTTGATGAGGTGATGGGGGAGAGGTCTAATATAAACCTCCAAATCGAACATTATTCTTGCGTAACAAACGCCCCATCTGCCATTACATCATGCAGGTGCAGGTTCAGTTCCTGCGCTTCTGTTTTCCAGCGTTTCAGCAGGTAGTTTTTGTTGGTTGCATCGGCAATAATTAAAGGCGCATCAGTAATCTTTTTTATGTCGTGCAAATGAATTTTCGGGCTTGTTGTGAGCGTTATTATATCGGCTGTGATTTTTGTGTTTGGCAATACGTTTTTATCAAGATTTTCAATCACCAAAATCCTTTTGCCTTTTGCCACAAACGAATATCCAAAATCAAACGCAGCAAAGCTTTTCATTTGCTTCAAATCAAACTCCTTTTGTACATCCATTGCCCACCAATGATGTTTTACATTAAACAACATACTGCTTTCATTGGCAAGCAAATCTTCATCAAAATTCCTATACACTTCGTTACCTCTTACAACAGCTATGGCCTGTTTGCCTTTTATAGCATACACTATAAAACACTCCTGTCTTTTCTGCAACAAATACTCATAACCATTCCACAAAAATAAAGCGAGTAAAATGCCCAAAAACCAATATAAATTTCTTGCCTTCAACTGTTGCAACACTACTACTAAAAGCAGCAGCAAAATATAAATCAGTATCGCTTCAACACCGTTAATACTGATGCCCTCAAGAATAGCATAAGGAATATTATCCAACGCAAACACAAACCAATTTAAGAGTAACGAACAGTAGTAAAACAACATACCTATGAGCCACTGAAGCGGATAAAATATTTGTGCGGCAAACATGGCAATACCCGATACGATAAGAATGTTGCCGATAGGAATTACTACCAAATTGCTGATTAAAAACAAATTGGGAAACTGATGAAAATACAACAAGCCCAATGGAAAAGTAGTAGCCTGTGCCGCTATCGAAACTGCCGAAATACTCCACACCCAATTGGCAATTCTGTTTTCGAAAACAAACCAATTGTTTATTAAAGGCTGTAAATATACAATGCCTAAAACAGCAAGATAGCTTAGCTTGAATCCAACTTCAGTCATGATGTATGGATCAAAAATCATCAACAACAAAGCTGATGCCCCAATGATGTTGTAAATATCAGGTTGTTGTTTGAAAGCCCTCCCCGCAGCCATCATGCTAAACATTGTGGCCGCCCGCATTACCGATGGGCAAAGCCCTGTAAGACACGCATAAAGCCATATTGCAGCAATGCAAATAATGGTTTGAAACACGCGCATTTTGCGGCTGCCGTTCATGAAGAAAAGCA
>Ga0209573_1002732_pt1 | contig 21390 bp, 20 predicted proteins | sample TNRBio252014_DNA_FD_185870 | JGI IMG/M metagenome (GOLD analysis project Ga0209573, IMG submission 185870) | Wastewater treatment Type I Accumulibacter community from EBPR Bioreactor in Madison, WI, USA - TNR Reactor_6/25/2014_ DNA (SPAdes)... | ecosystem: Engineered > Bioreactor > EBPR >...
TAAAATTTGGAATGTCATCGTAATTTTTGCAACGGATACCGAACGAGTGGATTCATCAGCTTCCCCCAGCCTCATCGATTACGACCGTTTTAGTACTCTGACCGCCGATCGCGCTCAACGTCTGCTGCGATTGACCTGCTGGCTGTCCACACCACGCCCGACCCCACTCACGCTCACTCGCCCACTCGTCGCTGACGTGCTGTCTCAGGCTATTCAAATGGAAGAATTTCTGGATGCCTATGGTGCACGCAACAATCGCCAGTGGTCGCGGTTTCGGTCACTGACCGCCACTCTCAAGCTATTCGCCGACATCGTCTACAAATTGCTGCATATCCAGTACTCTCTGCCCTCCTACCGGTTACTGCCCGCCAAACGGGATTTTGCAATAGCTACCACTCAATCGATTGAATTTAATAAAAAAATTTTGGTGAAAGCGGCGCAACAGATCACCGCTCAGGCCACTCGCCTGAATCTAACGATGCGGATTCATCAACCCGACGAAAACGAGTATCTGGAACCCTTGCCACCGGGTCGCCTGCCCCGCGACCGGGCTACACGCAAAGTCAGCAGCGCCGCCGAAACAGTGATCTATCTTGCGACGGCTTATCTGAATCTGGCTTCGGAAAGCGAATTGCTACACATCGTCAACTGGGTGAAATCGGCCCAGTACTCCAAGTGCTTTCCTGACCCGATCAGCGAAGACAACCTGCGCTATCTGCAATTACGGTTTCATAGCTTGCAAGCACTGTACGACACTCACGTCTCCGAAACGGAACTGGAATCGCTGGACACCGACTTGCCCATCCTGCGAGGTCACATCAGCATCGTCTTTCATCTACTTGAAATCGCTACGCAACTAGTTCATTACTACGAACGTCACCTCAACGTCAAAACTGGTGATTCATCACTGCGCCGCCAACCGGTCATCTCGACCCAGTCCTTGATAGCGCTGCTGATGAATTACGCGATCACTTACGCCGGTCACTATCTCCATGAGGGGTGCAGCTTCTGCTACGCCATGCTCAGGCGTTATGCGGAAGTAGGGAAAATCGAGGCGCCGGTCCCGTCCTATCGGGGCTTTCATGTCCGTCCAGCCACCTTAATCGCCAAGATCGCCCAGCATTATGGCAGCCACATCACCATGGAGCTGGATGATCAACACTATGACGCCAACTCGCCCCTTGACATCTTCCGGGCCAACGAGCGCATCAACGCCTGCAAAAGGCGCTGGCTGGCCTCGGAAATCAGCAAGTTACAATTACCGGCCGATGAAATTAACGATCATCAAGTCCGGGCCGCCGTCCTGGATGTCGTGCTCAAACTGGCTGAACAGGGCAAACTCATCATTTACCAGCAACCACTGAACCTGTCAGATGAATTCAATCCGGGAGGTATTTTGCTGGGCAAGGTCACCGCAGAAATTGCCCGTTTGCTAGCAACCGGTCAAATTGACATTCAAACTGACTTGAGCATCACTTTCACCGGTGACAAACGGGTATTGAGCGACCTCGAACTGCTGGCTCGTTCAGGCTATGGTGAAGATAGCTTCGGCAATAACGTCGCCTTACCTAAGGAACTGGCTTATCTGCGCCGCTGAGCCGCCTCGGTTCAGCCTCCTGTCAGGGATGCTGCTCATTCCAGGGCGGGCAAATTTTTGCATCCGACATGGCAAAATATTTTTCCAAGACTATTTTTCAATCAACTCCATTCAGTTTTCACTTCATTTAACTGAGGTCAGCATCCACCATGAAGAAGCCCAAGAAAGTTGCAATTCTCACTGCTGGCGGTTTGGCCCCCTGCCTGAGTTCAGCCGTGGGGGGTCTCATTGAGCGCTACTCCGAGATCGATCCCAGCATCGACATCATCTGCTATCACAGCGGCTATAAAGGGCTCTTGCTCGGCGATTCCTACCAGGTCACTCCAGAGATCCGTGAAAAAGCCCGGTTGCTGCACCACTTCGGCGGCTCGCCCATCGGCAACAGCCGGGTCAAGCTCACCAACGTCAAGGACTGCGTGAAGCGTGGTCTGGTCAAGGAAGGTGACGACCCGCAGAAAGTCGCCGCCGACCAACTGATCAAGGATGGCGTCGACGTCCTCCACACCATCGGCGGCGACGACACCAACACTGCCGCCGCCGATCTGGCTGCCTTTCTGGCCAAAAACAACTACGGCCTCACCGTCATCGGTTTGCCCAAGACCGTCGATAACGACGTGTACCCGATCAAGCAATCACTGGGCGCATGGACGGCAGCGGAACAAGGCGCCCGCTACTTCCAGAACATCGTCGCCGAAAACAACGCCAACCCGCGCATGTTGATCGTCCACGAAGTCATGGGCCGCAATTGCGGCTGGCTGACCGCTGCCACCGCGCTGGAGTACCGCAAGCTCATCGACCGTGCGCAATGGCTTCCCGCCATCGGACTCGATCGCTCCGGGTTCGATGTCCACGCGGTCTATGTCCCTGAAATGGAAATCGATATCGCCGCTGAAGCCAAGCGCCTACGCGATTTAATGGACCGCATCGATGACATCAACATCTTCGTCTCCGAAGGCGCGGGGGTAGAGTCGATCGTGGCTGAACTCCAGGCGAAAGGGCAGGAAGTTCCCCGCGACGCCTTCGGTCATATCAAACTCGACGCCGTTAACCCCGGCAAATGGTTTGCCGAGCAGTTCGCCCAGATGATCGGCTCGGAAAAGACCCTCATTCAAAAATCCGGCTATTTCTCACGCGCCGCACCCGCCAATCTTGATGATCTTCGCCTCATTAAGTCCTGCGTGGACCTGGCAGTTGAATGCGCTCTGCGTGGTGAAGCCGGCGTCATCGGTCACGATGAGGATCGCGGCGGCGTACTGCGCGCCATTGAATTCCCACGCATCAAGGGTGGCAAACCTTTCGATATCGACACCCCCTGGTTCACCGAGATGTTGGCCGCTATTGGCCAGCCGAAAGGAAAGAAGGTCACCGTCAGCCACTAAGGCCGGAGGCGCATCGCTTCGGAACGGTTATGCTAACCGGGCTACGGGTGCCCATAGCCGTTCCAAATAAGGCAAATTATCGCCCAGCAATGGCCGCAGGTAGCTACGGAAGGCATCGGTCACCTGGTTCCCGTCAGCGTTGATAAATTCATCCGGCAAGTGGCGAGTCCGGGCCGCAATGTCCGCCAGCTTCGCCAGCTCGTATTTCACCGCATAGTCACCGGTGCGCTTGATGACCACTGAACCATCAACATTGTGCCAGCAAGCATAATGCGCCGCCTTCTCGCCGACTTCTCGCGCTTCGCGGGCGTCAACATTGGATACCACCCCTGGAAACGAACGTTGCAGATAGCCCAAGGTATCCGAACGCACCCGTTTGACGCCCAGCCCCTTCTGCACAATATCCGCCAGCTCGTCAGCCAGCGCCCCGCCCGATAGCTGAATGTTGCCGTGCGCGTCAAACTGCGGCTCGCGCCCCGCTTTAGCCATCAAATCCACCGCCAGCGGCACTTCTTTGCCCTGCTCATTTCTGGTCGCCCACACGCCTTCCGAAAGCGCCACAATACAGCGGCCATGCTGCTTGTACATCCGGTCGATATCACTCAGATAGCGGTCAATGGAAAACGGGCGCTCCGGCACATAGATCAGGTGCGGACCATCGTCGTCATGCTTGCGGGCCAGCGCCGCCGCTGCGGTCAGCCAACCGGCGTGACGGCCCATGATGACCGCGATGTAAACACCCGGCAATGCATTATTATCGGCATTAACACCACTGATCGCGCAAGCCACGAAGCGGGCAGCGGAAGGATAACCAGGGCAGTGGTCATTGATCGGCAGATCGTTGTCCACCGTCTTGGGGATATGGATGGCCCGCAATTCGTAGCCTTCCTGGTCGGCTTGTTCATTGACAATCCGCACCGTGTCGGAGGAATCATTGCCGCCGATGTAGAAGAAGTAGCGAACGTCGTGCTTCTTGAAAACGTTGAAAATTCGGTGACAGTACTCCGCATCGGGCTTGTCGCGGGTAGAACCGAGCGCTGAAGAGGGTGTTCCAGCAACCAGTTCCAGGTTATGAGTCGTCGCCTCCGACAGATCAATGAAAGTTTCGTTGATAATGCCGCGCACCCCATGCACCGCACCCCAAACGCGGGTGATTTCCGAAAATTTCCGGGACTCAAGAACCGCGCCCACCAGACTCTGATTGATCACCGCCGTAGGACCGCCGCCTTGGGCAATCACGACTTTTCCGCGTAAACGGCTCATTAGATTCTACCCTCCTCGGGGAATTAGGGCTGGGTGATGTTGGCAAAAACGCCGGTGCTGAAATCAGGATAGCAAACCGCCGAGAAATGCAAGCGACAATTTGCAACAGCGCCTGCCCAGGCAAAAACCAAGGAAGTTCGGGAAATGACGGACGCTCAATCCACATCGCCGACCACGTCGACGCCGGGCGGCGGAGTAAACTTCAGCAGAACAGAATCAAGCGTCGGATTACGCTCCAGTTTCTGGAAATCCAGCCGGGTGCGTTGACCAAAGCTGTCTTCCAGTTCCAGGCTGACCAGTAGAGCGCCCTTGAAAGCAACCCTTAAGAGTCGGAAATCGGGCTGTGGTTGCCTGGGCGTCAGGTCGTACCAATCCAGCCCATCCCGGGTCCGGACATCGCCTACAGTAAAAGCCTCTTCAATGGGGGCTGCACCGCTCAACAAGGCCAGGGGTGTTGAACTGAGCGCCGTATCCAGCTTACGCACGGTCACCTGCGCCAAATCCACGTCATAGGCCCACAATCGCTCACCGTCGGCAACGATGATCTGTGCAGCAGGCGTTCGGTAATCCCAACGGAACTGGCCCGGCTTGCGCATGAGCATTTGGCCGCTGGAAGATTGCACAATCTGCGCCCGTTCGTCATACACTCGCTGGATAAAATCCGCCCGCAACGATTGCAGATCCTGAAAGTAGCGCTGTACCCGCATCTCAGCCCATGCTGGCCCCGCCAGCGACAAAATCAGCAGTAACGAAATCAATGAACGAGTCAAAACCATGCTCCCCAGTCATTCAGCTTCCATCATAGACCGTCTATGCTGAAGTCGTTCCCATTATAATCACGGCGGCGGCGGCGCCAGCACTTCACGGCTGCCGTTGGGCTGCACTGAGCCGACCACGCCCGCCGCTTCCATTTCCTCCACCAGTCGCGCCGCCCGGTTATAGCCAATTCGCAATCGACGCTGTACCCCGGACACCGAGGCCCGGCGGGATTCGGTCACGATGCGCACCGCCTCGTCATATAGCGGATCGCTCTCGCTGCGCCCATCGCCATCGCCATTGCTCACTATGCCATCGCCCTCCTCACGCGGTTCAGCCAGAACCTCGTCGATATAGTCCGGCGCCCCGGTCTGCCGCAGATAGTCCACCACTCGATTGACCTCGTGGTCATCGACAAATGCGCCATGCACTCGTTGCGGCAAACCCGTGCCGGGTGGCAGGTAGAGCATATCGCCATGGCCCAACAATTGTTCTGCGCCCATCTGATCGAGAATCGTGCGGGAATCGACCCGTGACGACACCTGAAAAGCCACTCGGGTCGGAATATTGGCCTTAATCAGTCCAGTAATCACATCCACCGAAGGTCGCTGGGTGGCCAAAATTAAATGAATGCCGGCGGCTCGCGCTTTCTGCGCCAATCGAGCGATCAGTTCTTCGACCTTTTTGCCGACGATCATCATCATGTCAGCCAACTCGTCGATGACCACCACGATGAACGGCAACGGCTGTAACACCGCAGTCTCGCCGGGCGTCTCAGCGCTACCCGGATTCCAAAACGGATCGACCAATCCCTCCCCCGTCGCCAGTGCGTCCTGCACCTTGCGATTAAAGCCGGCGATATTACGCACCTTCAGCGTTGCCATCAGCCGATAGCGCCGCTCCATCTCGGCCACGCACCAACGCAGCGCGTTAGCGGCCTCCTTCATATCGGTGACGACGGGAGTGAGCAGATGCGGAATATCCTCGTAGATGGATAATTCCAGCATTTTCGGATCGACCAGAATCAACCGCACCTCGCTGGGCGAAGCCTTATACAACAGGCTCAATAACATGGCGTTGATAGCAACCGATTTGCCGGAGCCGGTAGTGCCTGCCACCAGCAGATGCGGCATCTTCGCCAAATTCGCCATCGTCGGATGGCCGCTGATATCCTTGCCCAGCGCCAGGGTTAGCGGCGACGCCGATTGGTTATAAATCGCCGATTCCAACACCTCCCGCAGATAAACGATCTCTCGCTGCCGGTTAGGGATTTCCAGACCGATCACCGATTTACCAGGGATGATCTCCACCACTCGAACGCTGATGACTGATAAGCCGCGCGCCAAATCCTTGGCTAGATTGCTGATTTGGCTGACCTTAACGCCTGGGGCCGGTTCAACCTCAAAGCGGGTGATCACTGGACCCGGCTCCACTGCCACCACCCGAACTTCGATGCCAAAGCTTTTAAGCAGGCTCTCAACCCGGCGCGACATGCTCTCCAGAACCTCTACCGAAGTACCCGCCGGGCGGGGCGGCGGCGGGTCGAGCAAATCCAGCGGCGGCAATGCAACCGGTGCGATGAGGGACGGCGACGCTATCCGGCGAGCCATCACCGCTACCGGCGCAGTGAACGCCGCCCTCTGCTCTAGCCTTTCCTCCTCCCTCTGCACTGCGGAGGGCGCTGCAACAGGTGATAACGGCGCCGTGGGCGCACCCGCTCTTGCCAATGGAGCAACCGTCGCAAATTCTCCTCCCAGGGCCAGGATTGGGGCATCAACGCCGGGATGATTGGCTGTTGGCGACGATGGCGATGAAGGGATAAGAGTCGCCTCCATCGCCCATTCAGCAGCAATCAAGGGCGTGACCGCCACCGGGGAAACCGGGATCGGTGCGGATTTCGGTCGTTCTGCCTGCCGATTAAACATTGGCTCGATCCGTCCCGGCGGCAACGGCGACTTCTCCAAAACCACCGGCGCAACCTCCACTTCCGTCATCGCCCGGCGCGTGCGCCACCATGCCAGGGATTTTTCCATCGCCATTCCCGCCCAACCCGCGAGAATCGGTCGCCACCGTTCCATTACCGTTTTGACCGCCGACCTATTCATCAAATCAGCGCCAGGTTCCCCGGGCGTGGAAACTCCATCTTCCACCGGTTCAGTCTCCTCCCTGCGCGGTCCCTGCCTGCCCATCATCCAACGCACCGGGGCCATCGCTATCCAGCCAACCCCATCCAACACCTTCAACAAAGCAGCGCCCATCCAGTCCACCATAGTCAACCAGGGAACGCCGGTCATCAGGGTTAGCCCGGACAGTAACAGCGCAACCATGAACAGATTGCCGCCGGCGAAGCCAAACGCCTGCACCAAAAATTGACCGACATGCACCCCCACCAGCCCCCCCGCTGTACCCTCGCCGGGTACGGTTCCCGGAAACGCCTGAAGATGCAGCGCCGCCAATCCACAGGCCGTCGCCAGCGCCACCGCAAAGCCCAATACCCGAAACAGCACGACCTCAGCGTCCAGCTCCAGCAAGGCTCCCCGCTTGAACAATCGCCAACTGGCGAACGCCACGCCCAGCGGCAGCAGATAGGCCGGATAGCCAAAGAAATACAGGGTCACATCAGCGAACCAGGCGCCGACGACCCCGCCCAGATTGTGCAACTGAGCGACTTCAGCGGTCTGAGTCCAGGCCGGGTCCTGAGCATTAAAGGTCGCCAGTGCGCTGATCATCCCCAACGCGATGACGATCGCCAGCCAGAAGCTGACTTCGCGGGTCATCCCTTTGAGTAAGCGAATAATATTGACCCGGATCACCGGCTGATCCGTCTTGATTCGTTGTGCTTGCGCCAAAATTCCCTTCCTGTCGTATCAGTGTCTCAATAAAGATTGCCCGCCGCCGAACCGACGCGCCGTTTCGAGTTCCAACTATGCCATCCCCACCATCGCCGATCCCTGGATCATGCGCACCGAACGCCTCGAATGCCTGAGCGACCTCCCTGCCGCTGACTGGAACGCCCTCGTCCCCAGCCAAAACCCCTTTCTCAGCCACGAATTCCTGAGCGCCCTGGAACGCCACGGCTGCGTCGGCGCAGCCGTCGGCTGGCAACCCTGGCATATCATCTGCCGGGACCCTGAGGGGCAACTGCGCGGCGCGGCGCCCTTGTACCTGAAAACCAACTCCTACGGCGAATTTGTGTTCGACTGGGGCTGGGCGGAAGCGTATCGGCGGCAAGGTCTGCCCTACTACCCCAAACTGGTCAGCGCCATCCCCTACACGCCCGCTACCAGCCCCCGGCTGTTGCTCTCTCCCCACCAGCCACACCCACAGGAAACGGCGCAGGCCCTAATCGCCTTCACGCGGGAGGAATGCGACCGCCACCCACTGTCCTCCATCCACTGGTTGTTCCCCACGCCCGCTGACATGGAACCCCTGTTAGCGCAGGGCTTTTTACCCCGGCTTGGCTGCCAATTCCACTGGCAAAATCGCGGTTACCGGGATTTTCAGGACTTTTTGGACACCCTCACCGCCAAGCGCCGCAAGAATATCAATCGTGAACGCCGATTAGTGCGCGAAGCGGGACTGGAACTGCGCATCCTGTCCGGCCGGGACCTCAGCGACGCGCAATGGCAGACCGTCCACGCACTATACTGCTCCACATTCCACCGGCTCGGCGGTCTGCCGACCCTCACCCTGTCCTTTTTCCAAGACATTGCCGAGACACTGGGCGACCGGCTCCTCCTGGTGCTAGCCTTCGCTCAGGGCCGCGAAGTCGCAGGCGCTATCAGTTTCCGCAGTGTGGATACGCTCTACGGTCGCCATTGGGGCTGTCGCGCAGATTATGACAGCCTGCACTTCGAAGCCTGCTATTATCAGGGCTTGGAGTACTGTATCCAACAAGGGATGCAACGCTTTGAACCCGGTGCGCAGGGCGAGCATAAAGTGTATCGGGGATTTTTGCCGACGCTGACCCACTCCGCCCACTGGATCGCCCACCCAGGTTTTCGACGAGCCATAGCCGATTTTCTCAATCGGGAAACGCCCGCCCTGCGTGACTACGTTCGACATTGGCTACAACATTCGCCCTACCGGGATGAGGTAACGCCCGATGCCCTTGCCGTGGCTGGACCCGCGTAACGATGACCAGCCTTTTCCAGCGCCGAACCGTGCTCTGCTTGAACCCAACGGTCTACTGGCCGCCGGCGGCAGCCTGAGTCCGCGCCGGTTGTTGCAGGGCTACCGTCAGGGTATTTTTCCCTGGTATTCACCCGGCCAGCCCATCCTGTGGTGGTCGCCCAACCCACGCCTGGTGTTGTTCCCAGAAGGCTTCAACCTCTCCCGCAGCCTGCGCAAAACGCTACGTAATGGACCCTTCACCGTCACTGCCGACGCCGCCTTTGACACCGTCATCGGCGCTTGCGCCGCGCCACGCGCCCCCGGCGAAGGAACCTGGATCACCCCAGAAATGCGCCGCGCCTACTGCCGGCTACACCAGTCGGGCTATGCGCACTCTATCGAAACCTGGCGGCACGGCGAACTGATGGGTGGACTGTACGGCGTGGCGGTGGGCCGGGTATTTTACGGTGAGTCGATGTTCAGCCGAACCAGCAACGCTTCAAAAGTGGCGCTGGCGGCGCTGGCGGCGCAGTTACGGCGCTGGAACTTCGCCCTGATCGACTGCCAGATGCGTACAGATCATCTGCTGCGCCTGGGCGCGGTGGATATTCCCCGCGAAATATTCCTGCAACTGCTGGAACGCTACTGTCCATTATCCGGGCGGGAGGGCCGATGGCGACTGGACGATGACTGGCGCACCGACCTGAATGCGGCGCCGCTATCATGAGTAACCCTCTCGACTCGCTGTATGACCTGCGAATGTTCCTGACTACGGACTACCCGTGCAGCTACCTGCCAGGCCGACTGGCGCGTAATCTGGTCGCTGACCCGACCGTGACTGACAACGGCCTATACACGCAATTGGCGACGATGGGTTTCCGGCGCAGCGGCGAACACATCTACCGCCCGCATTGCCGAGGTTGCACCGCCTGCCGGTCGCTGCGCATTCCCGTAGAACGCTTCCAGCCCAACCGCACCCAACGGCGGATCTGGACGCGCAACCAGGATTTACAACTGCGCGAAATGGAAGCGGAATTCCAGGACGAACACTTTGATCTTTTCGCCCGCTATATCAGCGCCCGGCACTCCGGGGGCGGTATGGACCCCGCCAGCCCAGAAAACTATTGGTCGTTCGTGGCGTCGCGCTGGTGCCTAACCTGGCTGTACGAGTTTCGTCTCGACCAGACGCTGCTGGCCGTGGCGGTGGTGGATCGGTTAGATAACGGACTATCGGCAGTCTACACCTTCTTCGATCCGCTGGAAGAGGCGCGAGGCTTAGGAACGTTTGCGATTTTATGGCAAATTGCCGAAGCGCGGCGACTGGGCCTGGACTGGGTGTATCTGGGCTACTGGATCGAGCGCTGCGGCAAGATGACCTACAAGGCCCGCTTTCAACCTCATGAGATTTTCATTACAGAACGCTGGGGCTGGGTGGCGGTAGACTGACACTGTCTATCAACGCGGTGGCCTGACCCCCCCTCTGCGTTTAACGCCAAAGCCAACGCGAAAAATGTCCGGCATGTTAAGTCGTTTATCCTCAGTACGGTAGAAAACAGCCAGTTCCACTAAATCGTCCACCAGCGCCTGCAAATCACCATCACGATTCAACTCGCTACTGTAGCGGCGTGGAGGGAGTTTTTGTGTTTGTCGAGCCATATCCAGTGAAGATTCAAGACAGGCTTTTGTCCATTTGCTTGTCAATTCATCGAAGGTCAATGGAACTGTGACTCCTTCCAACGCTTCTAACAATGGCCCTACCCAAGGATAATCTTCCTTAATCTCTTTAATTCTAATCTTTGAAGCCTCTACCACACCTTGTTGTATGCCTTCATAATGTAGGGCGGTTTGATGGTTTGGATGGCGTTCCGCAGTCCATTGGGCGGCGTGCTGAAACGCCAGCAGGATACTGCGGGGACTCAGTCGGCCCTTAGCATCAGATAAATGCGTGGGAATCCATTTAAAGGTAAAGCCACGCTTGGCAGTCGTGCCAACCCAAGGACCGGCTAATGCCTCAATAATGCGGCGCAACGGTTGTTCACCAACCGTCAGGTTTCGCGGCAAAGGATAAACGCCGCCGATCTCCTGCCATTGAATATGCTCCGAGTGCTCGATAGTTTTCCGGAATGCGGGGCCAACGGATAGTGAATTTGCTAGATGGAGCAGAATTAACCCGAATAAATCGTTAGGTCGCCATGTCAATTCACCTTTGCCATGAAGCAATTTTGAACTGTCGGCAAAGCGCCAAATTTCATCATCTTCTTCGATCATGTCGGGCCGGAGAAAGAATTTGAAGCGGATGGCCCGCCGACTGCGGCATTCCAAGCCGATTTGCAGCGCGGCGGAGAGAATTTCCCGAATGCGGCCCCAGTCATTCGCCAAGCGCTCCAGTGAATCAAATAATAGCAATAACACTTTTCCCCGATCAGCTAAATCGCGGTCGCATTCCGCCAATAATTGATCAGCACAGTCGCTATTTTCATGGACCCAATACGCTGCTTCATCTACGCGATCACTGAAAGGAAAAGATTTCTCTAGTGTCTTTAGTGCGCATCTGAGTAAGACCGAACGCCAAATATCGTCCGGAGTACAGCTTTTGCCCATTAATGAAGCGATGCGTTGACCCGTAGGGAATTGCTCGTTATCCAAGTCAAGACCGAAACCGATCTTTACGACCCAATGGGATTGTCTTTGGATGTTGACGACTTCGGTAATGAGTGTGCGGGTTTTATCATTGGCTAATACCGCAGTCCAGAAACTTTTTCCAGCACCACGCATCCCTTCCACAATGCTGACTTCCGGTAGTAGTGCTTTGCTATGCATTTGCGGAATATAGATTTCCGCTGGCGCAGGTGGATCCAGATTCTCCTTGGCATGAGTCAGCGGTAAATTGATGAGCGCCTGACGTATGGAAATGGCGTCGAAATCAAATGCAGATCGATCCATAATATCACTCCATTAACGCTAACTAATCCGGGAACAACCGTGAAGTAGCTCCAGAGAAAAAAATGCCGAATGCGGTTTCAATGACACGCCAGTCCGGCCGATTTTCCAGATTAATTAAATCGAAGCTTCTGACTCTGGCATCGAATTGGATAGCTAGCAGAAAGTGAGGGGCATTTTCGTCTTCACGCTCGAAATTTTGCGGAACCAGCCTACCAGAATTTCTCAGTTCTTCCTCTTTCTTTTCAGTAACGCCAACATCATATAATTCACTCCAAACATTATAAGATTTGTCCTCAAATCGTAGTTGGGCAGATTCGGTTAGCTCCATCTGTGATCCAACCATTTTTAATCGCCAACGTAGGTCGTTGTCAGCCATACCCAGCGAAACGCTACGCGCCCTACTGAGATGTCGAAATAATTGGCGGTAGGCTTGCCAGCTTTGGTAGTCGTCGCGCGTGAATAAAAATGCCTCAGCGCCCAAACGGGTCAAGGCAGCAGATCCGATATCATGCAGGCCAGCACGAGCATCGAGCAATACCGCATCGGGCCGATCTGACAAACCAGCCAACTGCTCCAGCAACATCAACAATCGTTCGGCCAACCCTAAGAATCGACCGGTTTGAGCAGCAAATGTAGGCATATAGATGCGGCCCAGCTTGCTAACATATTCCTGAGTTTTTTTGCCAAACGCGGGCAAAATCCGAATCCGCCCTGGCTCATCGCTGGCTAAGCTACAGTCGACCAAGCATTCCTGTAACAGCATGTCGTCGGCCTGGTCCACCAGAGCCTCAACCAGCCAATCGACCAGGCCGTAATCAGGCTGGCGATCTTCATCCAGCAGCAACCCGGCGACGCCAGGCGCTTCCAAATCGAGGTCCACGAGTACGACATCTTTACCTGAACGGGCAAGAAACCAGGCCCACAAAGCAAAAGCCGTAGTACGACCCACACCGCCCTTGATACTGAAAGCGACCGCCGTAGGTATCGGCGGGTGCTCGGCCAGTGGCTCTCGTAGCCAGTCCTGGTTAGTTAGCAAACGATCAACCAACCAAGTATTCGCTGCATCCGGCAGGCGAACACGATCCGGCGATTCAAGCACATCAGAAGGTTCTATGAGGTCACTTTGTCTCAGTAATACTTGACTATCGCCAGGACTATAAATGTCCAAAGCTTCGTGCAACTGCATAGCCAAATCATTCCAGGCATTCGTGTTCACTAATGCGTTATCCGGCAATACTACAGACAAAGTCCCGAAACTGTCGCGTACTAGCGTTATCTCAGGCGGATGCTCACCGAAGCATTTTTCGATAATTTCAAGCACCGCAGGTATAATTTTATCGAATTTAGGGGTCATCATTTTCGCTGCCCAGCCAGCCTGACCGCACCAAGAAGTCTTCTGGCAACGTCCCGGTGCTCATGCATTTCTTCAATAGATATGACACCGTCCGCAGCATAGCGCTGATTTACATGCCAATTGGAAAATGGATTGCTAGCAGCTTTAAGATACGCATACAGACCAGGATAAGATTTTTGCAAGCTCTGAAGAGTTACCTTGCCCCACAACTCATTGATATGTTTCTTATAAGATTCGTCCAACATTCCTGCTCTTGCAAAAGCAGGAAGTTCGACCAACGCTTTTTTGATCGCACATTCCGCCGTAAGACCATAAAGCTGATCGGCATTCTCCACACAATTTTCCCGCTCAAGCAATTGAGCATCCCGCCAATGTCGAAAAGCAGCAACCGGGAAATTTTCCACCTGAGGATCCGCATCAGGTCCGGTTTTAGACATTCCCCATCACCTCACTCAACCGGGTCACGCCGCGCGCTTCCAACCCCTCGACCCGGCTGCCGCGCCGGGGCAAATTGGCGCGGGGCACAATAGCCTGCTTGAACCCGTGCTTGGCCGCTTCCCGCAACCGCTCCTCGCCGTTCGGCACCGGGCGAATTTCCCCGGCCAGTCCCACCTCGCCGAACACTACCAGATCGGTCGGCAAGGGTCGGTCACGGAAACTCGACAAGGCCGCCAATAGCACCGCTAAATCCGCTGCGGTCTCGTTGATCCGCACCCCGCCGACGGCGTTGACATAAACATCCTGATCGTACATCGCCACCCCGCCATGCCGGTGCAACACCGCCAGCAACATCGCCAGCCGGTTCTGCTCCAACCCCAGCGTCACCCGGCGTGGGTTGCCGCCATGACATTCATCCACCAGCGCCTGAATCTCCACCAGCAACGGTCGGGTGCCTTCACGGGTCACCATGATCACGCTGCCCGGCACCGGAACATCGTGGCGGGAAAGAAAGATCGCCGAAGGGTTGCTGACCTCTTTCAATCCTCCCTCGGTCATAGCGAACACGCCCAGTTCATTGACCGGCCCGTAGCGGTTTTTCACCGCCCGCAACACCCGCAGCCGGCCACTGGGATCACCCTCGAAGTACAGCACCGTATCCACCATGTGCTCCAGCACCCGAGGTCCGGCGATAGCCCCTTCCTTGGTCACATGACCGACCAGAAACAGCGCCGTGCCGGTGGCTTTTGCATAACGCACCAGTTGCGCTGCGCTCTCCCGCACCTGAGCAACTGAACCAGGAGCGGATTGCAACCGCTCGGTGTACACGGTCTGAATCGAATCAATCACGATCACCCGGGGTTGTTCGACCTCAGCCGTGGCCAAAATCCGCTCCACGTTAATTTCCGATAACAGCCGCAACTGATCGCGGGATAATTGCAAACGTTGAGCACGCAGGCTGATTTGCTGAGGGGATTCTTCACCGCTGACATACAAGGTGCGGTCGCGCTCCGCCAACACCGCCAGCACCTGCAATAACAAAGTAGACTTGCCGATGCCTGGATCGCCGCCAATAAGCGTCACTGAACCCTGGACCAGCCCACCGCCCAGCACCCGATCCAGTTCGCCATTACCGCAGGTCTGACGGACTTCCGCGCTGGCATCCACTTCCGAAAGCAGGCGCACTTCCCCCGCCGCCGCCGCGCCGGCGTAACCAGCGAATTTCACTGCACTCCTACCGGCGGGCGGCGCAGCAGCAGGCGCTTCCTGCAAAACATTCCAGGCCCCGCAATCGCCGCACTGGCCGGACCACTTGCTGGCCTGCGCCCCGCACTCAGCGCACACATAGATCGTGCGGGCTTTGCTCATGGCGCCAGGTCACTACTTGGCGGTTCGCCAGCCGGCTCGACGATCTCCACCTTGACCCGGGCGGTAATGCCGCACATCAGGGTATAAGAAATTGTGCCGGCGGCCTGGGCGATACGCTCTACAGGCAAGTCTTTGCCCCAGAGCACGACGGGATCACCGATTCGGGCTTCGGGATGCTGGCGCAAATCCACCGTGATCATGTCCATCGACACCCGCCCAATCAACGCCGCCTCACGACCGTTGATCAATACCGGTGTTCCTGCCGGGGCGTGACGCGGATAACCATCGCCATAACCGACCGCCGCCACACCCATATCCATGTCCTCCGGGCAGACCCAGGTTCCACCATAACCCACCGGATCACCCCGGCGCAGGCGCTGGATAGCCATCAGCCGGGTCTGGAACATCATCACCGGCTGTAAATTTTCGTCAGCCGCCAGACTATCCACGAAAGGGGAAGCGCCGTAGAGCATGATGCCGGGCCGCACCCAGTCAAAATGGGTCTGCGGCCACCCGAGGACGCCAGCGGAATTGGCCAGGGAGCGAGCGCCCGGCAACCCGGCGGTTGCCTGCTCAAAGAGCTGTAGCTGCTGAAGGGTAAAGTCGCAATCCCGTTCATCGGCCCGCGCCAAATGACTCATCAGGCCAATGGCCGGCGCCACGGCCGGACATTCCGCCAGCCGCCGGAACACGGCTGGCACGGTATCCGGCTCCAAACCCAGCCGATGCATCCCGGTATCGATTTTCAGCCAGACCCGCAGTGGGCGATCCAGGCGAGCGGTTTCCAGCATCCGCACCTGTTCAAGATGATGAACAGCGACGTTCAGCCCCTGCCGGGCGCAACGGGGCAATTCGGTAGCGGCAAACACTCCTTCCAACAGCAAGATGCGCTGACGAACGCCGGCCCGCCGCAGGGTTTGCGCCTCTTCAATGGCGGCGACGCCAAAGGCGTCAGCATCGGCCAGGGTGCGGGCGACCCACGCCAGACCATGACCGTAGCCATTGGCTTTAACTGCGGCTGCCACCCGCTGGCCGGGAGCCGCCGCCTTTACCCGTTGGAGATTGTGAACCAGTGCTCCCGGATCGAGGCGCACTGTGGTTGCTCGACTCATGACCAGAACCTGTGGAGTAGGATTCGGGAGCATAGCTCTCGAAGCGGGTGTATTGTCCTCGGAAAGTCATCTGGAACTTGCCAATCGGGCCATTGCGTTGCTTGCCAATGATGATTTCAGCCACGCCTTTTTCAGCCCCTTCTGGATTGTAGACTTCATCGCGGTAGATAAAACAAATCAGGTCTGCATCCTGTTCAATCGCCCCGGATTCCCGTAGATCCGACATGATCGGGCGCTTGTCGCCGCGCTGCTCCAAGGTGCGATTTAGCTGCGACAAGGCCAGCACCGGCACGGACAGTTCCTTGGCCAACGCCTTGAGCGAACGGGAAATCTCGGAAACTTCAGTGGCCCGGTTCTCGTTGGTGCCCGGCACCTGCATCAACTGCAAATAATCCACCACAATCAATCCCAGATGCCCTTCCTGACGATGAAGCCGCCGCGCCCGCGCCCGCAGATCGTTCGGGCTCAGGCTAGAGCTGTCGTCGATAAACAGGCGCGTCGCCGACAGCACATTCACCGCCGACGTCAACCGCGCCCAGTCCACATCATCCAGTTGCCCGCTCCGCACCCGTTGTTGTTCAATCCGCCCCAGCGAAGACATGAGCCGCATGATCAGACTCTCGCCCGGCATTTCCATGCTGAACACCGCGACCGGACATTTCACATGAATCGCAGCGTACTCGGCGATATTCATCGCGAAGGCGGTCTTGCCCATCGAGGGCCGACCCGCAACCACCACCAGTTCGCCCGGCTGTAAACCTGAAGTCATTTGATCGAAATCCACCCAGCCAGTCGGAAGTCCGGTCACCGGGTTATCGCTCTGGAACAGCAAATCCACCCGCTCGACGGTGCGGGTTAACAAATCCTTGATATTGGCAAACCCTCCTTGCGCCCGGGCGCCCCGTTCAGCGATGGCGAACACCCGCTTCTCAGCGTCGTTCAACAAATCCTTGCTATTGCGCCCTTGAGGATCGTAGGCGCTGTCCGCGATCTCGGTCGCGGTGCGAATCAATTCACGGCGAATCGCCCGCTCGCGGACGATGTTGGCATAGGCGCGAACATTAGCGGCGCTCGGCGTCTCGCGCGCCAGCAGATACACATAGGCCATGCCTCCCGCGGCGTCCAACTGGTTGTTCGCTTCCAGCCATTCAAATACGGTGACATGATCGAACGGCTTACTCTCTTCCGCCAGGCAGCGAATCGCCCGGAAGATCAACCGATGATCCTGGCGATAGAAATCCTCTTCATCCAACCGGTCAGCAATCTGGTCCCAGGCGGTGTTCAACAACATCAAACCACCCAACACCGCCTGCTCGGCTTCCAGTGAATGGGGCGGCGTCCGCAGCGCCTCAGCGGCAGGGTCCTTACGGTGGGGAAACGGAGAAACCGGCTGCATGGCGGAGTAGGTCCAGGAACTGGGAACCAGGGATTCGAGATCAGGAATTGGAAATTCGGCGTCTGAAGATCAGGCGGGGGTGAATACAGCCGGCGCCCTGCCGGCTGCAACCCGCCCAAAGCCGGTTTTACCCGGCTAGTTTAGTTCAACATCGCCAAAACAACAGTTCAGGCTTCGGCGATGACGTTCACTCGAATCTGCGATTTGACTTCGCTGTGCAGGTGCAGATCGACATCGTATTCGCCAATCTGGCGGATCGGTCCCGGCAACCGCACTTCGTGCTTCTGCAACTCGATGCCCGCAGCGGAGACGGCGTTGGCGATGTCCGCAGCGCCCACCGAGCCAAATAGCCGACCCTCGTTGCCGGTTTTCACCGATAGCGTCACGATCAATTCAGCCAACTGCTCGGCGCGCCCCTTGGCCCAGGCCAGTTGCTCGGCGGCCACCCGCTCCAGCTCAGCGCGACGCGCTTCGAAACGGGCAATATTCGCTGGAGTCGCCGTGGTGGCTTTACCCTTGGGAATGAGATAGTTACGAGCATAGCCCGGTTTAACCTTGATGCGGTCGCCCAGGGTGCCCAGGTTATTGATTTTTTCCAGCAGGATGATTTCCATGTTCAGGCTCCAATGGTCAATGGCGGACGCTCAATGCCGGTCACAAAACGGCAGCAACGCCAAAAACCGCGCGCGCTTGATCGCCACCGACAACTGCCGCTGGTAACGGGCCTTGGTGCCGGTGATCCGGCTGGGAACGATCTTGCCGGTTTCGGTGATGTAATTCTTCAGGACAGCGATGTCCTTATAGTCAATTTCCTTGACGCCTTCAGCAGTGAAACGGCAAAACTTTTTACGACGAAAAAAACGTGACATGGTCTGGGTCCTCAGATAATTTGGTATTCAAAACATCGATACGGGTAGCATGCAGCACTAATCGGCCTCCGCTTTCACGGTAATGGGCGCGGCTGATGAAGCCCCGCGCCCGCACCCGATCCCCCGGCGACAGCCGGCCCGCCGTGTGCGCCAACGCCTCGCCGCAGGCCACTACCGGAATCTGGCAACGCGCCTCGCGCGGCGCCCCGGCTTCTACCTGCCCGGAATGGTGATCCAGCAAAAACTGGCCAATCGACACGCCCGCTGGCGTGGTGCGAACACTGTTGACTTCAGCGACCTGGCCCACAATGATCAAACAATTGTCAGCCGACGGCGCGCAGGAAGCGGGTGGCATAGAAACGCCCAAGGCTCGGCTCAAGCCGCCTCGTCGTCGATCTCGCCGTCATCATCGACATCGTCGCGATCATGACGGCCACGATCTTCATGATCATCGCGTTCCGGACGCTCATCGCGGGAACGGATTAACGGTGAGGGCTCTGTTTCGGGGCCGTCACGCTGGATAATCAGATTGCGAATAACGGCGTCATTGAAGCGAAACGCGCTCTGCAACTCATTCAGCACCGTAGAGCCGCATTCGATGTTCATCAGCACATAATGCGCTTTATGAATCTTGTGGATCGGGTAGGCCAACTGGCGCCGCCCCCAGTCTTCCAGACGATGAATATGGCCGCCATCTTCCTCGATCAGGGTGCGATAGCGCTCGACCATGGCGGACACCTGTTCACTCTGGTCGGGATGGACCATGAACACGACTTCGTAATGTCTCATGCAGACTCCTTACGGATGTAAAGACGCCTCCCGCAGCGCGGTGAGGCAAGGAGAAACGGCCCGGACGGACCGCAAAGGGAGGGTATCTTAGGCGGAAAGGCGGGGGGGCGCAAATGATTCCCCGGACCTTTCCATCGGCAAAGGGCGAGGCGCGCCGCCAGTTGCGCTATAATCCGCGCCTCTCTATACGACCACCGGGACTTATTGGCTATGGCGTTTTGGCAGCATCTGCGTGAAGACATCACTTGCGTATTCGACCGCGACCCGGCGGCGCGCAACGTCTTCGAGGTTCTCACCGCGTATCCCGGCATCCATGCCGTACTGTTTCACCGAATCAATCACGCCTTGTGGAATCTGGGCCTGAAATGGCTGGCGCGGTTCCTGTCAGCTCTCACCCGCTTGCTGACCGGCATCGAAATTCACCCTGGCGCAAAAATTGGCCGACGATTTTTCATCGATCATGGCATGGGCGTGGTGATCGGTGAAACCGCTGAGATCGGTGATGATTGCACACTGTATCAGGGCGTGACCCTGGGCGGCACCAGTTGGAACAAGGGCAAGCGGCATCCTACGCTGGGCCGGAATGTGGTGATCGGCGCCGGGGCCAAAGTGCTGGGGCCGTTCACGGTCGGCGACCATGCGCGCATCGGCTCGAATTCGGTAGTGATCAAAGCGGTGCCGGCCGGGGCTACCGTCGTCGGAGTGCCGGGCCGGGTGGTCGAAGCCGGCGACGCGGAGGATGTGCGCCGGGAAATTGCGCGCAAGCTGGGTTTCGACGCTTATGGCGCGACGCCAGACCTGCCCGATCCTGAAGCCCATGCCATCAATCAAATGCTGGATCACCTGCAAGCGCTGGATCGCACGGTTCGTCAGTTGCGCCAGACCCTGCTGGAGGCCGGCATTGATCCTGGTGAATTGCAGTTGTGCGAGTTGCATGGTTGTGAGCTGCATTCCGCCGCCAGCGCCAATGGCTGGCGTAAGCAACCGCACGAAAACGCGGTTAAAACGGAGTCTTAAGCCGCCGTCATGCAAGAATTGAGCGCCGCCGCCAGAGTGCATTTCGAGCATCCCCGCAACGTCGGCCGCCTGCCGGATGACCGGCGGGAAGTAGCGACCGTGCGGGTGGAGGCTCCAACAAGCGGCGAAATTTTGCAATTGCAACTGAGTTTCAATGAAGATAACGTCATTACCGAGACCCGTTTTAAAGCTTACGGTTGTGGCTGGATGATCGCCTGCGGTTCATTATTGACTGAGCGGATCAGCGGGCTAACGTGGGTTGAAGCTGGGCAGTTTCGGCATCATGAATTGGTTGAACAACTCACCGTGCCGCCGGAGAAACTGCATTGCGCAGTGCTGGCGGAAACGGCGTTGCAAGCCGCTCTGCGCTCCATTGCCCCCAACCCTTCGCGCACCCGCAACGAGGACGCTGTGGGAAATCCAAACTGAGTGTTTCACTGGAGGAGATGACGATGATTACCCTGACTGAAAAAGCCGCCAATCGCGCTCGCGCCTATCTCGCCCAACAGGGCAAGGAGGGATTACGGTTGGGGGTGCGCAATACCGGCTGTTCCGGTTTTATGTATGTGGTGCAACTGGCGGAGCAGATCGACCCCGATGATCAAGTGTTTGAATCGCAGGGTGTCAAAGTGGTGGTCAGCGCCAAAAACTTGCCCTATCTGGATGGCATGGAAGTGGATTACGCCAAGTCGGGACTCAATGAGGGCTTCCGCTTCCACAATCCCAATGCCAAGGAAGCCTGCGGCTGCGGTGAAAGTTTTAGCGTTTGATCAGCGTCCAGGCCGTCTAAAGCTGGCAGGTAACGCGACAGATGGGTTTTGGCTTCGTGAATGTTGAGCTGCAACATGGTTTAGTTCCTGGTTTACTTAATGTCAGGACTTTCGCTTTTCGTCATTCCCGCGTATGCGGGAATCCAGTCATTCGTTGAAAAGAATGGATACCCGCCTTCGCGGGTATGACGAATTTACGGGTTTAGCGAAAGTCCTGAATGTTTGT
>Ga0209573_1002733_pt1 | contig 21385 bp, 14 predicted proteins | sample TNRBio252014_DNA_FD_185870 | JGI IMG/M metagenome (GOLD analysis project Ga0209573, IMG submission 185870) | Wastewater treatment Type I Accumulibacter community from EBPR Bioreactor in Madison, WI, USA - TNR Reactor_6/25/2014_ DNA (SPAdes)... | ecosystem: Engineered > Bioreactor > EBPR >...
CGAGGAGGAACGGACGGCAGGTGGAAGCGAAGGTGCGTTTCATGGGCGGGAGTGAAGTTTTCGGTTTCGACGAATCGGGGAGGAAGGGCATGAGGGGAATCAATCTTTCAGGAAGTAGCCGATGCGCGCCTCCGTGACCTGTGCGGGAATGACGGTGCCGGCGCTTGCTTCCTCGGCGCGGATCGCTTTCGGGATCCCCCGCGAGGAGAAGATCTTGTCTTTCTCGTAGATCGTGAAGTCACCTGCGACCTCTCCCTTGGCGGAATTCTTCAGCTCGGTCTTCGCCGCAAAGACGACGACGTGCTCGGGCCCGCCCGGTGCCGTCGTCTCCCACGAGACGACGAGCTTCTTGTTTTTCGGACGGAAGGTGTCCTTCTTCGTACTCCCGGGGAAGAGCTCGGTGACATGCTCGTCCGAGCTGAGGTGGAAGACGCGGATGTGCACGTCGTCGGTCGCGACGATCTCAAGATTGGCGCGCTCGCCCACGGTCAGCTTCGGCTGGATCGAAAGACGCAGTTTGCCGCCGCCATGGAGCAGGACCGACTCGGTCGCGAGAGCCTCCGAGGCACCCTTGGAGCCCGACACCGCGAGCTTCGTTTCGGCGACGCTGAGACCATCCGATCCGAAGGCGGCGAGGAATTGGTCGGAGTTCGCGACGAGGTCCGCGTATTTCTGGCCGCCGAACTCTTCGTAGCCGAGCGGGACAAAGGGCATCAGCTCGTAGCCAAGTGCGTAGACGACGGAGATGTATTCGCGAAGAAGATTTTCGCGACGGACCGAGAGATCCCGCTCCATCGAACTGGAGATGACGCTGAGAACCTCGCTACTGTCGCTCTCTTCCTTAAGGAGGGAAAGAAGTTCGTCATACTCGAGCCCGAATTCGGCGGCGAGCTTGCGGGCGGTGACGGCACCGCGGAATTCCTTGTAGAGACCCAGGACCGGCTCGGCCGCGCCGCTGAGTCCGCCCGTGGCTTCCATCTCGGCCTTCGTGAAGCGCTCGAAGTCCTCCTTGATCGCCGCCTGGAGCACGGCCGGCTCGGGATAGAGTTTCTTGAGCAGGTTGCCTTCGTTGAAGTCAAGGATCCCCGCGGCTTCGACGAGCGGGCGGACTTCGTCCTCCATCGTCGCCAGCGTGCGCTTCGAGAGATCGACGACCTTGATCGGCGGCTTCACGCCCTTGTCATGGCAGGCCATGCAGGAGATGCCGTTGAGGATCACCTTGTCTTGCCGGTTGTCGTCCTGCACGATCTCGATGGGCGCACGGTCGAGACGGACACCCTTGTTCGTCGTGAGCATGTAGCCCTGGAGTCCGTTTGGCAGGTGATAGATCATCTCGCCACCGTCGTGGTTGAACATGTGTTCGTGATCATCGCTCAATCCGGCCTCGACGGGACCGAGAGGGGCGAGGGTGAGATCGTGGGTGCGCTCGGCGCTTAGCGGGGTGAAGTCGTAACTGACCCAGTAGGCACCCTGATGCGAACCCAGTTCGTGGCGCTCGATGAGGCGGTTCGCTCCGGACACACCTGAGTATTGGAAGCCCGCCCGGATCGCGCGGCCTTCACGCAGGTTTTCAAAGCGGTCGACGCCAAGCGCTTCGTCGAGCTGGGCGTGGACGTTGCCGTCGCCGTGGGTCTCGTCGATGCCGAGGAGCTCGTCCATGATCTGGTCGTAGAGCGGCGGCTGTGAAGCAGCGAAGGTGAACCAATCGGCGCGGAGATAGGCCATGGGCGAACCTGTGTGTTTCGCGACGAGGTTCTCCTTCTGCCGGTCGATCCCGATGATGCCGTAGGGATAGTAGGAGACGACCTGCTCCCATTGTTCCTCGCTCCAGTTGTAGTCGCGCAGGTCGATGCGATAGACCGTCTCCGCTTCGTCGACCGCCTTCGGCACGGTGATCTTCGCGTTCATCGATAGGCTGTTGATCAGCTTGCCGACCGCGGCGCGGTGCGGATCGAGATCGGGAATGAGGGAGCGGCCCTCGGCATCGGTCTGGTTGTGCAGATTCGACAGGGTCAGGTAGCGGAAGAAACCCCGTTGGTTCTCGGAGACGGCGTTAAGGTCATCGAGGATCGCCTTGAGCACATCGGTCTGCGAGATGAAATCGCGTTTCACTTCCTTCGGTTTGCCGGCTTCGACCCATTCTTTGATCACCGTGACCTCCGCCTCTGTCAGCGGCGGACGGAAACCCTTCTCACCCTGCGCGCCCTTCGATTTCGGCATGCGCTCGGAATCAGTGTGATCGCGTCCGACGCGGTCGAGCACCGCCTCGGCGAGGAGAATCGTGCCGGAGTCGTCGCGTTCGGTGAAGAAATTCAGCAAACTGACGGTGCCGTGGAGCTCGGGCTCGTAGTCGCCCTCGTGACACTGCCCGCAACGGTTCGCGAAGATCCAATGGACCTTCCCGTTCAGATCGAGGTTCGCGGGGAATTCATCGACCTTGTCGGCGACGGTGGCGGTGACGACGGGGGCAGGCGCGGGTGCCTCTTCCTTCTTTTCTTCCGTCATCGGAGTGGCGGGGGCCGGAGCCGGCGTTCCGCTGCCGGTCTGGGCGATCCAATCGCGGATGAGGGTCTGCTCGTCGGCCGTGAGGGGAGCCTTGTAGGATTCGCCGCCCTCGACCCCGCTGCTCTTCGGCATGCGCTTCTTCGAGGTCGGGTCCATCGAGACCCGGCGGAAAATGGCTGATTCGTCAGGATTCCCCTTCGAGATCATCTCCTCCTCGATGAGCCCGGCGAGATCAAACCCCTCGTGGAGATAGGGAAACTCGTCATCCGTGTCGGGGTGGTGGCATTCCTTGCATTTGGACTCAAAGAGGGCCTTCACTTTCGGCGTGAGGTCCTCGGCGTGGAGAGGAACGACCAAGGCGAGGAGGAAAAGAGGGAGGAGCGTTCGGTTCATGGATGGGCCGGGTGAAAGAGATAGCAAAGTTCGTGCGTTCCCGACGAGTGGAAAGCGGAGAATATGAACGATTTTTTTGAATACAACCTTCGTCCCGGGCCCCCGCGAACGGCGGACAAGCGGAACCTTGACCCTCCACCTTTCCTTCGCCGCATGAACCATCGGACCAAATCGTCCCACCCGGGCGGATCCTCCTTTCCCGCCCCCTGTCATGCCCGCTTCGCCCGCCAACCACGCTGTCTCCTGTCTCCTCGCCCCGGCGGGTGACGAAGATTCGGTGCGCCGGGCCGTCGGGGAGTGCCGCGAGCGCCTCGGAGCGAATCCCGATCTGGTCATCGTCTTCGCGAGCTCCGACCACCGTCCGCGCCTTCCCGGAATCATCGAGGCCCTGCGTCTCGACGGGCGTGCCGCGAAGGTCGTCGGGGCCTCGGCGGAAGGACTCTTCGGCGTCGGCCGTGAATGGGAAAACGCGAGCGGTCTTTCCCTCCTCTTTCTCTCCCTGCCAAACACCCCCATCGAGATCCTCACCTGCCGCCGCGATCTGGAAACGAGCCGTCTTCTCGACGCGGCCCCGGCGGGATTCTGCCTGCTCGCCGATCCGCTCCGCGGCGGCCTCCAGGGTCCACTGCGGGATTTCAACACGCGCTTCCCCGGCGTCCCCGTGATCGGAGGGATGATTTCGGGCGGCCCCTCGGAAGAGGACCTCTTTCTCTTTGACGACCGGGGTCCCTTGAACGCGGACTTCGTCGCGATCGGTTTTGGCGCGAATGTCAGGATGGAGCCGCTCGTGGCGCAGAGCTGCCGGCCCATCGGCGAACCGCTCGTGGTGACGGGGAGCCGGGCCAACGTGGTCCACTCCATCGCCGGCAAGAAACCCTACGAAGTCCTCGAGGAGACCTTTTCCTCGCTCGACGAGGCGCTCCGTCATTCGGCCGAGGGCAACATCTTCGCCGGGCTCGCGGTGCGGGAGGAAGTCGACGATTTCGCGACGGGCGATTTCGTGATCCGCCACATCGTCGGGACCGATCTGAGCGAAGGACGCCTCGTCCTCGACGCGTCTCCACGGGTCGGCCAGACCCTGCAGTTCCAATTGCGCGACGCGTCCGTGGCGAAGGAAACCCTGACCCGGCAAGCGGAAGCGATCGTCGGAGCGCAAGGACGTCCCTTCGCAGCGCTCGTCTGCGCCGGTCGCGGCCGAGGACGCCAGCTCCACGGATCACCCGACGAGGACGCCACGATCCTGCAAGCCGCCTTCGGTCCCGCTCCCCTCGCCGGCTTCTTCGGCAACGGTGAGTTCGGCCCCGTCGCGGGCGTGAACTTCCGTCAGGATCACTCGCTCTGCGGAGCCTTGTTCTACGAGGCGTGAATGCCTACCGGTTCTCCCGCAAGGCCGCGAGCGCCGTCTTCAATTGAAAGGGCGTGAGGTCGGGGAAATGCTCGCGCAATCTCGCGGCGATGCCCGTGACCTGCGGACAGGCGAAGCTCGTGCCGGTGAATTGCTGCCAGCCGCCATCGGAGGTCGGGGCCTCGACGTAGACCCCGCAGGCCTCGACCTCGGTCTCGCGTCCTGGATGGAAACGGAAGGTCGCGGGATCCTGAAAGAAATCCATGTCCACCCCGACGACGGAGGCGAGTCCGGCCGGATAGCCGACCTTGTGGCGTTTGTTGTCCTTCGCCGCAATCCAGATCTGGCCGCGATACCAGGCGCGGTCGGCGAGACGGGCGATGCGTTCGTAGTTCGCCTCGGTGCCGAGGCTGAGATTGAGAATGTCCCATTCCTGCTCGACCGCGAACTCGAGGGCGGCGAGGAGTTTTCCGGTCGTCGCGCTGTGAGACTGCCCGATCACCCTGACACTGTGCAACTCCGCGTCGGGGGCGTGGCGGTGGATGATGTAGGCACAGGCGGTGCCGTGCTCGATCACGTCGATGCCCCGCTCGAGCGGGACGATGGCGGTGCCGCGATGGCGGTCCTCAACGACCTCGTAGTTCGCGACGACCCGCCCGCCGAGCACCGGCAAATCCGAGGCGACCCCAGAATCGAGGATCCCGATCTTCACGCCCTTCCCCGTGCCGGTGGCGAGGCACTCGCGGAGGCGTTCCACGGAGAGGACATCGTCAAAGGTCATCGACCACCCTTTCTCTGTCGATTCCCGCGTATTCACCGATGAGTTCGCCGATTCGATAGAGCAGTTCACGCTCGCGCTCGGGCAGGTCGGCTGCCTTTTCCGCAAGGCGGGCAGGCAGACGGTGGCGCAGGGCGGCGAGCTCGGCCCCGCTCGGCTGCGGCACGCCCTCGACCCCGAATTCAACCGCGTGCGAAGCGACCTCGATCCTCGCACTGCTCGCACAGAACTCGATCTGGCGGTGCAACTTCATCGCCGTGGCGTAAATCTCGCCGAACTGCTGGGCCACCCGCAGATCCTCGATTGAAAAGGGCGTCTCCTCCTTCCCACTCGTGCGGTTCACGAAGGTGGCGACGCCATAAACGCGGTCGTCATCGACAATAGGCACGGCGAGGAGGAACGTGGTCTGCGATTTCGCCACCTCATCGACCTTGGCGACGCCGGCGCTCTCGGGTTTGATCTTGGCCATGGCCTGCCGCGTCGTGAAGACGTAGCCGCTGATGGAGCCGTCGATCGGCACGGAGACATCCGCGCTCTCGAGCACGGGATTCAGCGAGATGAAAAAGCGCAGTTCATTGGCGCCCTCGACCGGAACGAGGATGGATCCCTCGGCCGCCTCCAGGGACCGGCAGGCATCGGCGACGAGTTCGCGCAGCATCGCCGTGGCCTCGGCGAGGAGCGTGCCGCTGTGCCCGTGGATGCGGCGGAGGGCGGTGGCGAGATCCGGCATGGGAGGAGTAAACCACGTCCCACGGAAAAACGCACCTCTTCCCTGCGCCGATTTTTCGTGAACCGCTCAGGGTTTCGGACCCGTCTCGCGGAAGGGCCACTCGGGCGAGCCGGCGGGATCGACGGCGACGGGGGCCTTGCCGAGCGCGAAGTCTTCGGGCTTCAGGTTGCGGCCGGGCCAGAAGGCTTCATCCTTGATGAAGCCGTAGAAGCTCGGGTAAAAGGGGTCGACGTAAGCCACGTCAGCCTTCTCCGGCACTTCGAGCCCGGTGAGGTGGAGGGCGGCGTTGACGACGAGACGGCGCAGATCCTCGTTCACGAGATCGACGGCGGCTCCGGCAGTGGTGCAGAAGGCCTGTCCTTTGGTGGTTCCGTTAGGCGCGGTGTATTCGCGCAACCAGGCCAGCGCCTGGGTCGGATTGTTCTTCTCCCCTTCGACCGGCTTCGAGGCCGGATCGAGCGTCTCGGTGACGATCCCGCGCATCAGGATGGTCTCGCTGCCGGTGAGGTTTTTCACCGTGTAGACATCGGAGGCGGCGAAGACGTCCTTCACCCCGCGCAGCACCGGATGGGAGGCATTGGCCTCCTCGATGACGCCGCGGGCGCCTTCCTTCTTGTGGGCTCCGTGGTGGGCGACCCAGGTCTCGCCGAGGATCTTCATGCCGAAGCCGCCCTTCTGCCAGTCACCATAGGTCCAGCCGCCGTCTTCCATCTTTCCGTTGAAAGCATGGGTGGACGTGCGCAGACCGATGACCGGCTTGCCCGCGTTGAGAAACGCCGTGATCGGTGCGGTCTGGTCGGCGGGGAGATCGCGGAAGCGGGTGAAGATCACGAGCAGGTCGGCATCGGAAAGCGCCTCGGTGCCGGGAATGTTCTTCTGCTCGTTCGGATTGATGAAGCCTTTCTCCGGATCGATCGGGAAAAGCACCGTCGTATCAAAACCATGCCGCTGGCTCAGGATCTTCGCGAGCATGGGCAGGGCCTCCTCCGAGCGGTACTCTTCGTCACCGCAGATGAAGACGATCTTCTTGCCTTTGCCAGGACCTTCCTTGCCTGCGAAATGCAGGCCGGGACCATCGGCGGCGAAAAGAGAGGTGAAGCTCGCGAGAGCGAGGGCGGTGAGAAGACGCAGCGGGGTTTTCATGAATCGGGAAGTGTGGACTGATTGGCGGAAAGTTTCCAAGGCGAGATTGCGGCGTGAACAGATCCCGTTCACAGCTCCTGGATTTTCAGATCCTTGTATTGCACGATGCTCGTGGCGTTGCCATGGATCTGCACGGCGATCAAGCCTTTGGCTTCGATGCCTGGTTCGGCCTCGGTGTAGTCGACCGTCTGCACCCCGTTGAGCCAGAGCTGGATGCGCGGCCCCTCGGCACGGATGCGGTATTCGTTCCACTCGCCGAGCGGCTTCTGGCATTTTGCGAGGACCTCCTTCGAAGGCTGCGCGAGCATCTTCTTGCGGCGGCTCTCGTCGTAGAGCGCCCCATCGTAGCCCGCGCCGAGATCGGCCTGGTAGCCGATCATTTCGTGATGGTCAGGGATGCGCTTCGAGCGGATCTGCACGCCGCCATTCACAAAGCCTTCCGTCCCCTCGAGCCGCCATTTCAGGGTCAGTTCGAAGTCGCCGTATTCCTTGGTCGTGGCGAGGAAGTCGTTTTTCTCCTGCTTCTTCTCGAGCGATCCGGCGGTGAGAGCGCCCTTCTCGATGCGCCAAACACTGTCAGTGTTGCCTTCCCAACCGGCGAAAGTCTTCCCGTCAAAAAGAGCGACCGGTTCACCGGCGAGGGCGGGAAAGAGGAAGGAAAGCGAGAGGACGAGGGCAAGGGGGCGTTTCATGGGCGGCATCCTAGACCAGAATTCCGCCGGATGTCGAGCACGGGATCGGTCCGTCACTGCGCCGCCGCATCCTCTCCCGGAGGCACCGCATCCTTAAGGAGTTCGTCGAGCTTCGCACGCATCGTCGCGACGCGCTCAGGCTCGGATCCGGCTAGATTGGTGGTTTCGCCAGGGTCCTTGGCGAGATCGTAGAGAGCGAGGGGCTCGCCCTCTTTCTCCGCCTTGGCTTTGTTTTTCCCTTTCGCCTTTCCCTTCGCTTTTCCCGCGGGGGCCGCGCGGTTTTCGATCAGTTTCCAGTCGCCGATGCGCAGGGCCGCTTTGTCGGGAGCCTGGGCGGAAAGGATGAAGTCGTGCGGCGAAGGGGCCTGCTCCGTCAGCATCGGCCAGACGTCTTTTCCATCGAGCGGCTGGCTCCCCTCGAGACTGGCTCCGGCCAGCTTCACGAGAGTCGGATACCAGTCGATGATGTGCATGGGATGGGCGATGCGTTGGCTGGCGGGAATCCTGCCGGGCCAGTTCGCAAAAGCCGCGGCACGCACGCCGCCTTCGTAGAGACTGCCCTTGTAATTCCGCAGCGGCGTATTGGTCCCCGGCCTGGGCCCACCGTTGTCGCTGGAGAAAACGATGAGAGTATTCTCCCCCATCCCCGCCTTCTCAAGTGCTGCGACGATCTGCCCGATGGCCTCGTCCACCGCCGCGAGCATGCCCGCCAGTTGCAGCCGCGGCCCGCTCAACGATGCGTAGGGGGCGAGGTAAGATTCCGACACTTGGAGGGGTCCGTGGACGCCGTTGAAAGGCACGTAGAGAAAGAGCGGCTTTTCCTTCTCCTGCACCTCGATGAGCCGACAGGCTTCCTCCGCGAGCAGGTCGGTGCTGTATCCTTCGTCCTTCGAGGGAACCTGGTCCCGATACCAGTCGAGCTCCCCGTCGCGGACGTGGGTGAAATAATCGAGCGCCCCGAAGTAGTGCCCATACTGATGCTCGAAGCCACGCGACATCGGCAGGTAGGCCGGATCAAATTCCCCGAGGTGCCATTTCCCGGAAATCGCGGTGGTGTAGCCCGCTTCCTTCAGCGCGACAGCGAGGGTGCGCTCGTTCAGCGGCAGACCCCACTTCGCATGTGGACGCACCACCGTGTAGACGCCCGTCCGGGTCGGATAACGCCCCGTGAGAAACGCCGAGCGGGTCGGCGAGCAGACCGGCTGCACGTAGTGGGCCTCGAGCACAGCCCCGCCCTCGGCGAGGGCATCGATGTGCGGGGTCTTGATCTCCTTGCCTCCGTTGAATCCGCAGTCGGCATAGCCGAGATCGTCGATGAGAAAAAAGACGATGTTCGGTCGCGGGGCATCGGCAAGGGCCGAAGAGAACGCGGTGAAAAGGGAAATGATGGAAACGATGACGGGGGTGGCTTTCATGGGATGCGGGCGGGGGTGAAACCCCGTCAGATGCCGGAAGTTAACGCTTTTTTAACGCCGCGGAACCGTCCTTTGACTCCCCGTCGGTCGGATCGGCGCGACGATGGAGGCGAAACCATGATCGACCTCCTTTTCCTCTCCCTTCTCGTCGCATTCTTCGCCATCAGCTCCGCCTACGCCAGGGGCTGCGAATCCCTCTAACCACCCGCCACCATGGAAAACCTCCTCGCCGGGCTCATCGCCCTTGCCCTGCTCGCCTACCTCGCCGTGGCGATGCTGCGCCCTGAAAAATTCTAATCCAAACACCATGCACGCCACCGACTGGATTCAATTCGCTCTCTTCATCGGGCTGCTCACGCTCATCACCAAACCGCTCGGCCTGTATCTCATGCAAGTGCTGGATGCGGATGGACGCACCTGGCTCGACCCCGCCATCAAGCCGCTCGAACGAATCACCTACCGACTGCTCGGCATCGACCCGGGGCGCGAGCAAAGCTGGAAGCAATACACTTTCGCCCTTCTCGCCTTCAGCCTGGTCGGCGTCTTCTTCACCTATGCGATCCTGCGTTTGCAGCATGTGCTGCCGTGGAATCCGCAGGGCCTGCCTGGCTTGAGCCCGCACCTCGCCTTCAACACGGCGGTCAGCTTCACCACGAACACCAACTGGCAGAGCTACGGTGGAGAGTCCACGATGTCATACTTTTCGCAAATGGTGGGACTGACGTTCCACAATTTCGTCTCCGCCGCCGCAGGCATCGCGGTTGCAGCAGCGCTGGTCCGTGGCATCGCCCGCAGTTCGGTGACCACCCTCGGCAATTTCTGGGTCGATCTCACCCGCGTCACCTACTACCTGCTGCTCCCCTTGTGTCTTGTCTTCGCGATCTTCCTCATCTCGCAGGGCATGATCCAGAACTTCGACTCCTACACGAAAGCCACGACGCTCGAAGGCGCGGAACAGGTCATCGCCCAGGGGCCGATGGCCTCACAGGTCGCCATCAAGATGCTCGGCACCAACGGTGGCGGTTTCATGAATGCGAATGCCTCGCATCCCTTCGAGAATCCGACACCGCTCTCGAATTTCATCCAGATGCTCTCGATTTTCTCGATCGGCAGTGCGTTGACTTATTACCTCGGCCGCATGGTGAAGAATCAAGCGCACGGCTGGGCGTTGTGGGCGGCAATGATGGTGCTCTTCGTTGGCGGCGTCCTCGTCTGTGCTCACTTCGAAAACGTAGAACGAGTTTTCCAACTCGTTCCTGAATCCCCCAACCTCGAAACGTCTTTCACTCTCGACGGCAATATGGAGGGCAAGGAGGTGCGCTTCGGCATCTTCAACTCGTCCCTCTTCGCCACCATCACCACCGCAGCCTCCTGCGGAGCGGTGAACTCCATGCACGACTCCTTCACAGCGATCGGCGGACTCGTGCCGCTCTTCATGATCGAGCTCGGCGAAGTCGTCATCGGTGGCGTTGGCGCCGGCCTTTACGGCATGCTCGTCTTTGTCATCCTCGCCGTTTTCATCGCCGGTCTCATGGTCGGCCGCACCCCGGAGTATCTCGGTAAGAAAATCCAGGCAAAGGAAGTGAAGCTCGCCATGCTCACGCTGCTCGTGCTCACGCTCAGCATCCTCGGCTTCACCGCCTGGGCGTCGGTCAGTGAATGGGGCCTCGCCGGCCTCAACAATGCCGGCCCGCATGGGTTCAGCGAAATGCTCTACGCCTACAGCTCCGCGACCGGCAACAACGGCAGCGCCTTTGCCGGCCTCACCGCCAACACGCCCTGGTACAACACCACTCTGGGTTTCGCCATGCTCATCGGCAGATTTCTCATGATCGTGCCCATCATGGCGATCGCCGGATCACTCGGTGCCAAACAAGCCTCCCCGCCAAGCGCGGGCACCTTCCCGGTGAATGGGGCGACGTTCACGATCCTTCTCATCGGCATCGTACTGCTCATCGGCGCGCTCAATTTCCTCCCCGCCCTCGCCCTCGGCCCGGTCGTCGAGCATTTCCTGACCCAACCGTAAAACGAGTTTTCCAACTCGTTTCCCTCTGCCCACCAAAACAATCAAACCAACGAGTTGGAAAACTCGTTCCACGCCCATGTCCCACCAACCCACCTCCCTCTTTGATGGCTCGATCCTCGCTCCGGCGATCGGTGAGTCGTTCAAGAAGCTCGACCCCCGCCTGATGGTGAAGAACCCCGTCATGTTCGTCACCCTCGTCGGCGCGGTGCTCACCACCGTGAGCATTTTCACGGCGGAGACCGATCACGGTTTCATCACCCAGATCTCGATCTGGCTCTGGTTCACCGTGCTCTTCGCGAATTTCGCCGAAGCAGTCGCGGAAGGCAGGGGCAAGGCGCAGGCCGCCAGCCTGCGCGCCGCCCGCAAGGACACGATGGCACGCCGCCTCAAAAACGGCGCCGAGACCCTGGTGCCTGCACCGGCTCTCGAAAAGGGCGACGAGGTCGTCTGCGAAACCGGTGACGTGATCCCCGCCGACGGAGAAGTCATCGAAGGCATCGCCAGCGTCGACGAAGCCGCCATCACCGGTGAGTCGGCGCCCGTCATCCGCGAGAGCGGCGGCGACCGCAGCGCCGTCACCGGCGGCACCCGCGTCATCAGCGACCGCATCGTCATCCGCATCACCTCGGAAAAGGGAAACACCTTCATCGACCGCATGATCTCCATGGTCGAGGGCGCACAGCGCCAGAAAACACCGAACGAAATCGCCCTGACCATCCTGCTCTCGGCGATGACGCTCATCTTCCTGCTCGTGACCATCACGCTCAAGCCCTTCGGGATCTACGCGGGGATGGATTTCTCACTTCCCGTCCTCATCGCCCTGCTCGTCTGTTTGATACCGACCACCATCGGCGGATTGCTCAGCGCCATCGGCATCAGCGGGATCGACCGCCTCATTCGGCGGAACGTCATGGCCACAAGTGGTCGTGCCGTGGAAGCGGCGGGCGACATCGACGTTCTCCTCCTCGACAAGACCGGCACCATCACGATCGGCAACCGCATGGCGTCCGATTTCCGTCCCGCGCCCGGCGTCACGGAACACGAACTCGCCGATGCCGCGCAACTCGCCTCCCTCGCCGATGAAACTCCCGAAGGGCGCAGCATCGTGGTGCTTGCGAAAGAGAAGTTCAACATCCGCGGCCGCGAAGTGGCCGCACCACACGCCACCTTCGTCCCCTTCACCGCCCAGACCCGCATGAGCGGTGTCGACATCGGCGGGCGCAGCATCCGCAAGGGCGCGGCCGACTCGATCAAGACCCACATCGAAACCCTGGGCGGCACTTATCCCGCCGAAGTCGCCAAAGCCGTCGAGGCCGCCTCGCGCGCCGGCCGCACCCCTCTCGTCGTCTGCGAAGGCGGCAAGGTGCTCGGGATCGTCGAACTCAAGGACATCGTCAAAGGCGGCATCAAAGAGCGTTTCGCCCAGCTTCGCAAAATGGGCATCCGCACCGTCATGATCACCGGCGACAATCCCATGACCGCCGCCGCCATCGCCGCCGAGGCCGGGGTCGATGACTTCATGGCCCAGGCCACGCCGGAGGACAAACTGCGCCGCATCCGCGCCGAGCAGGCCGAGGGCCATCTCGTCGCCATGACCGGAGACGGCACCAACGACGCCCCCGCCCTCGCCCAGGCCGATGTCGGCGTCGCCATGAACACCGGCACCCAGGCCGCCCGCGAGGCCGGGAACATGGTCGATCTCGACAGCAATCCCACGAAACTCATCGAAATCGTCGAGATCGGAAAACAGCTCCTCATGACACGGGGTTCGCTTACCACCTTCAGCATCGCCAATGACATTGCCAAGTACTTCGCGATCATCCCCGCGATGCTGATGGTGACCTTCCCCGCGATCAGCCCGCTCAACATCATGGGTCTCGCCAGCCCACAGAGCGCCATCCTCAGCGCCGTCATCTTCAACGCGCTCATCATCATCGCCCTTATTCCGCTCGCGCTCAAAGGCGTGCCCTATCGCGCGATCGGGGCTGCCGCTGTCCTGCAACGCAATCTGCTCGTCTACGGACTCGGCGGGATCGTTGTCCCCTTCCTCGGCATCAAGGCCATTGATCTGATCGTACAACGAGTTTTCTAACTCGTTTCCCCTTTATTCAAGCAACCAAATCAACGAGTTGGAAAACTCGTTTTACGTCATGAAAGCCATCCTCACCTCCATCCGCGCCACGCTCGTGCTGGCGACCGTCACCTGCGGTGTCTATCCGCTGATCGTCACCGGTATCGCCAAGACCGTCTTCAAAGAGCAGGCCAATGGCAGCCTGATCACGAACGAAGAGGGTACGATCATCGGGTCAACCCTCTTGGGTCAGAACTTCACTTCCGATCGATACTTCCATCCACGACCCAGCGCCGCGGGTGCCGGATACGATGCCGCGAGCTCCGGCGGCTCGAACCTCGGTCCCACCTCCACCAAATTGCACGACGCGATCCGCGACCGCGTCATCGCCTACCGCAGCTTGAACGGCCTCGCAGCCGACGCGAAGGCGCCGGCCGATGCGGTCACGGCCTCGGGCAGCGGTCTCGATCCCCACATCAGTCTTGCGAATGCCGAACTGCAAGCCGCCCGTGTCGCGAAAGCCCGCAACCTGGGCGTTGAGGAGGTCAGGGAACTCATCGGCGCCAACACCATGCTGCCCGATTTCGGTATCTTCGGAGAGGCCGGCGTGAATTTGCTCCTGCTGAACCTGGCCCTTGATGAGGTAAAACCCGCGAATTAACTTCACACCCTTGGAAACGAGTTGGAAAACTCGTTTTACGTACTGCTCGCCATGCCGTCAGACTTCACCGTCCCGGAGGATTTCACGCCCTTCCACTGGCAGGGCGACTTCTGGAACTACGAACGCAACCTGCCCCACTGGCGGCAATCGGGCGCCACCTACTTCATCACCTTCCGCATCAACGATTCACTGCCTCGTGAGGTCGTCGAAGAAGCCAAGCGGGAAAAAGAAGCCTGGGACTCGCGACTCGCCCAACAAACCGAACCAGACGAAAGGCTGCAAATGGAGTTTGCCGCCTGGCAGCGCCGCACCTGGCGCAAGATGGAGTCCATCATGGATCAATGCCACGGTTCCTGCGTCCAGCGCCAGCCCGACATTCGGCGCTTGGTTTCCGACGCGCTTCTGTTCTTCGAGAACGAGCGAAGCGCGATGCATGGATTTGTCATCATGCCCAATCATGTGCATCTGGCTGCGCGGGCCTTGGGTGACCATCCGATCGAAGACGTGCTGAAATCCTGGAAGGGCTTCACCTCGCGGGAGATCAACAAGGCACTGGGAAAAAAAGGTCAGTTCTGGCAGGAAGACAGTTGGAACCGCATCATTCGCGACCACGACCATTGGCTGAAGGTCATGCGGTACATCGCCAACAATCCAACGAAGGCGAACCTTCGCGAGGGTGAGTTCACCACTTGGTTTGCGGAGCGTGTGACCGTAGAACGGGTTTTCCAACCCGTTCTCGAAGAACCACCCCACCCCTCCCGTTACCCCGAGGACGAGCCATGGTAAACGACTCAACGAGAAGGGATGACGAGATGGAAAACTCGTCTTACGCCGATGCTCTCCTCGCGGACATCGAACGGACGGCTTCCAAAGACGGCCGGCTGTTCATCTTCCTCGGCATGTGTCCCGGTGTGGGCAAGACCTACGCCATGCTCCAGGCCGCACGGCAGCGGGTCGCGGAGGGCGTCGACGTGCTTGCGGGCGTCATTGAAACCCACGGACGCTCCGAAACCGCCGCGCTCCTCGAGGGCATCCGCGTGCTTCCTCGAAAACAGCTCGAACACCGAGGCTTCACCCTTGATGAATTCGACATCGACGCGGTTCTCGCGCAAAAGCCCCGGCTCGTGCTCGTCGATGAACTCGCCCACACGAACGTCCCCGGATCGCGGCATACCAAACGCTATCAGGACGTCCTTGAGCTGATCGAATCCGGTATCGACGTTTACACCACGCTCAACGTCCAGCACATCGAAAGCCAGGTCGACATCGTGCGCCAGATCAGCGGCGTGGCCATCACCGAGACGGTGCCGGATTCGATCCTCGATCTCGCGCACGAGATCCAGCTCATCGACCTGAGCGTCGAAAAGCTGCTCGAACGCATGGCCGACGGCAAGGTCTACCTCGGCGAGCGAGCCGAACTCGCTGTCTCGAACTTCTTCAAGGAAGGCAACCTCACCGCGCTGCGCGAGCTCGCCCGCCGAACAGGTGCCGAACAGGTGGACCGCGACCTCGAGGACATCCGCCGGTTGAAACGGGTCGGCAGTCCCTGGAAAACCAACGCCCGGCTGATGGTCGGGGTCGGGCCCAGTCCCTATGCCGAAAGCCTCATCCGCTGGACCCGGCGCGCCGCCACGCGCCTGAACTGTCCCTGGCTCGTCGTGTGGGTGGAAGGTTCGCGCGTGCTCACCTCCGCCGAACAGGACCGCCTCACGCGCTCACTCGGTCTCGCGCGCAAACTGGGCGGCGAAGTCATCTCCGTGACGGGCGAAAACGTGTCGACCGCGCTTCTACAAGTCGCCCGCGAACGCAATGTGACCCAGATCGTCGTCGGCAAACCGGACAAGCATCCCTTCTGGAGGAAGTCGCTCGCCGACCAGCTCATTCTCGGCAGCGGTGACATCGACGTGTGCGTCGTGCGTCCGCTCGCGACCCCCGGCAAGGGCGCCGTCGCCAGCTTGCGGGAGCCCGTGCCGGCCTCAACGATCGCGGAGTTCAGTTGGGTGCTGGTTTCCGTTTTCACCATTGCCAGCCTCTGCTGGGCCCTGGTCGGCTACACCGGCTACATGTTTGTCGCGTTGGTGTTCCTGCTCGCGGTGGTACTGGCCGCCCTGCGATTCAGCCGTGGTCCGGTGTTGGCGATGGCGACCTTGAGTGCCGTGTGCTGGAATTACCTCTTCATTCCACCCATCTTCACCTTCCACATCGGCAGGCCGGAAGACTGGATCATGTTCGGCATGTTCTTCATCGTGGCACTGAGCATGGGCAGCCTCACCCACCGCCTCCGCCTGCGGGAGATGGCCGAACGGAGACGGGCCCGACTCACTGATGCCCTGCTCCGCATGACCCAGAGCGCGGCCCTCTCCGCCGAGCCCGAAAAGGGCCTCGAGACCGCGCTGCGGGTGATCGATGAAACCCTCCACGCACGCACCGCACTCGTTGTGAGATGCGCCGACCGGACCCTCGACAGCAAAACCCATCCGGCGAGCAGTTTCGCACCCTCTGCCAAGGAATGGGGCGTCGTCGCCTGGACCCATACCCACAAGCAAACCGCCGGACGTGACACCGACACCTTGCCGGATTCCTTCGCCACCTGGTTCCCCCTCCAGACCGCGACCTCGGTGATGGGGGTGCTCGGTGTGAGGCTTGAGGGAGAAACCCGTCTCGATTTCACGACGCGCGAGACCATCGCCGCCTTCGCCCTGCAGCTCGCCCTCGTCCTCGAGAAAGAGCACTTCATCCAGGCGATCCATCAGGCGGAGATCCTGACAAAGTCCGAAAGCCTCCGCCGTGCCCTCCTCGACAATGTCTCCCACGAGCTGAAAACACCTATCGCCATCATCCAGACCGCTCTGGACGGGCGCGATTCAGCCCACACTCCGGCGTCCCCCGATCCCGAATTGGTGGAAACCTTGAAGCATATTGGCGCCTCCGTCATTGTCAGGCAGGAAGAGTCCGATCCCTACCTCAGCGAGATTCAAACAGCCACCGACCGCCTCCAACGGGTCGTCGACGGTCTCCTCGAGATGAACCGCCTCGAGTCGGGCGCGCTCCAGCCGAGCCTGCATTGGTGCGACCTGCACGAGATCATCGCGACCGCGCGGGACGCCGTCGGATCCGCGCTCGAAAGCCATTCCGTGTCAATTCATCTCCCTGACGACCTTCCTCTCGTGCGCCTCGATCCCGTGCTCTTCGCGCAGTGCCTCGCCAATCTCCTCCACAACGCCGCCGCCCACACCCCGCCGGGCACCCCGATTGAAATCAGTGCCCGCCTCGACGGCTCGACCCTGCACCTCACCGTGCGCGACCACGGCCCCGGACTGCCACCGGGCTCGGAGGACCGCGTTTTCGAAAAGTTCTTCCGCGCCGAAAACGCCCCCACCGGAGGCACCGGACTCGGACTCGCCATCGTCCGCGGTTTCGTCCGTGCGATGGACGGAGAGGTCGTCGCCCGGAACGCGCCGGGAGGAGGAGCGGAATTTGCGATTTCCCTTCCCCGGGTCGAAACGTTCCGGGAGCCCGACGTGACACCATGACCGCCCTCCTCATCGACGACGAGATCCAGATCCGCCGTCTCCTTCGCCTTGCTCTCGAGGGCAAGGGCTACACTGTGCGCGAGGCGGAAAATGGAGTCCTCGGGCTCCAGGGGGTGGCCTATCACAAACCCAACGTCGTCCTGCTCGATCTCGGCCTGCCCGATCTCGACGGCGTCGAGGTGCTGCGCCGCCTCCGCGAATTCAGTGATGTGCCCGTGCTGGTCCTCAGCGTGCGGAACCAGGAATCCACCAAACTCGCCGCCTTCGAGGCCGGGGCCGACGACTACGTCACGAAACCCTTCAGCACCGCCGAACTCCTCGCGCGGCTCGCCGCGATCCAGCGGCGGCAGGGTGCCGATGAAAACGCCAACCTCGCCTGCGGTGGCCTCCTCCTCGACCCCGCCCATCACTCCGCCTCGCTCGACGGCCACGCGCTGAAACTCACACCCACCGAATATGCCCTCCTCGCCCAACTCGTGCGCCACGCAGGGAAAGTCGTGACGATCAAACAGCTCCTCCGCGCCGTCTGGGGCCCGCAGTCCGAAGACCAGAGCCACTACCTCCGCGTCTACGCCAATCACCTGCGGAAAAAACTCGAGGGTTCAGCCCTCTCCATCAAGAACGAGCCCGGGATCGGCTACCGGCTCGAGCTGGCCGGATCATAAGGCACCAGCTCGATGATTCGCGCCTTCTTCGAGTCGTCGGCCGGCACGTTGTAGGTGCGGCTCCAGGTCCCCGTGGCGGAATCGTGGTCGGTCTGCCAGAAATCGCGTCCATGCACCCCCTGGTCGAGAGTCACGCCGTCGATGCGGAGCTCGTGACCATCGTGCGACGGCAGGCCGCGGAAGGTGACCGGCACAAAACCGAGTCCGCCCGTGAGCGAAAACGACACCTTTCCTCCAGCGGCTTCGATCTCGAGATCGGGAAAACGTCGCGTCAACCGGCCGGTCGTGACTTCCACGATCCGGTCGTTTCCGGTCGCCTCGCGATGGATCATCCGCCAGGTGTTTTCGTGTTCGGTCAGGGCGGTACGGAGCGCTTCGTCGGTTCCGTAGTAGTCCGCGGCAAACTGCGGCACGATGAGAAACTCGATCGTCGCCTCGACGTAGTCTCCCGGAAGCAGGCTCGTCACGCCCGGAGGCGGCACGAGATCGACCGTGGACGAGTCGGCTCCGCGGGCATGGACGCCGCGCTCGACGAGCCAGGGCGAAGCTTCCTTGCCGCCAAGCCGCGCTCTCCACTCGCGGATGACGAGACCGCGGTTGGCCCAGGCTCCCGCTTCGGATTTCTCCCGGCGCGCGACCGCTTCATGCAGTGAAACCCACGGCATTCTTCCGGTCGCCTCGACCGGAGCGGTGCGATCGGTGTCGCCTCCCCACCGGGTCGACCACTCCCTGACCAAACCACCCTCGTTGCCCCACGCCATCTTCCGCTCGCCCGTGTAGCTGTAGGTGTCGGCCCCGAGTTGGAAAATCACGAAGCGGGAAAAGGCCGTTTCCTTTTCGACGTCGAGGCGCAGACGATAGGTCGCGCGCACCAGGTCATCGGTGCGGCTGAGGCTCGCGGAGAAACGGTGCTCCATACCCGCACCGGTGCGGCCCGCATAGGTCACTTCGGTGAGGCAGGGACCTTGGTGCTCGTAGGCCGTCCGCACCCTCGCGGCGGGCACGCGCGATCCATCCGGAGAAAAGAGGCGGAAGACGTCCCCGCCGCCGACATTGTGGGTCCACTGCCACGAACCGTTGTTGCTCATCCCTTTCACCAACATCGGGCGGACATCGAGGATGGCGCAGCGCCCCTGCGCCTGATCGGGTTCATAGCAAATGCTCTCGCCCCACGAACCCATCGCGCTCTGCTCCCAAAGTTGGTTGCTGCCCCAACCGACGAGGCAGAGCTGCGCGTGCGAGGCCGCGGGCAGACCGCCCCAGTGACCATAGACGACTGTCAGTTCCAGCTCGAGTTCGGCCCGTGGCGGCATCGGGATCGAGGAAAACCCGTGGAACCAGGTCCCGGCATACACGCCGCCCTCGGGACGCTGATGCCAGTTCTTGCTGAGCTGCACCGGAATGCCGGTGGGATTTCCGGCCGTGTCGCGGAGGATCGCGCTCATCCCCGTGATCGACGCGCCAAGGCGCTGCCGGAAGCCCGGCCCGGTCTTTGCAAAGAGAAGCCGGGCGGTTTGCGCGGTGTCGGAGGGATTGGAAAGGACCAACTTCACGCGCTCGACAGCGTCATTGTCAGGATGGGAACGTTCATCCGGCATTCCCTCCGGCACCTCCGGCACGATCCCGTCGAGATCGACGCGATGCCAGCCCCGCGCGGCGTCGTAGGCCACGGGGCGCGCCTTGCCTCCGGGTATTTCGCTGGCATTCACGACCAGCGGACCCGCCTCCTCCGCGGCAAAGGTGGTGGGATCCAGAGCGATCGCGGCCTCCGCCCAATCGCCCCCGGAGATGCTCTCGTGATGGAGTGAACGACCTTCCTGATCGAGACGGATTTCGAGCTTCGCGTCGCGCCACTGCCCGCGCGGTCGTTCCTTCGTGGCAACACCCCCGGCCTTGAACGACTCGGACAAAACCGGTTCCGGTCCTGACAATACCACCTCCGGCTTTGTGGCGCGGGACTTCAACTCATCGGGCGAAAGGGCCCGGGGATGGAGCCGGATCTCGTCGAGAACCCCGCGGAAATGATACCCGTCGCCGCTGCCATCCTGCCGCCGCCCGAGAGCGAGCGCCCCCTTGCCGGGGACACGCGCGAGGCCGATTTTCGTTTCTCCCACCGGCTCGCCGTTGACATCAAGACGCAGGATTTCCCCGTCGTAGCTCATTGCGAGGTGATGCCAGGCTTCGACCTTGAGGGGTGTCTTCGCGGAGACGGAATAGGCGTTCGCTCGACCCCCGCCGATGTTGAGCCGGGCTTGGGGTCGCCCTCCGAGCAGGACGAGGCCGTAGTTTCCCGCTGCTTCCTCGTGGGCGTTTTTGCAGACGAGCCAGGGAAAGGTCTTCGTCGAGGGCTGGTAATCGACCGGCACATAGACCCACAATTCGAGGGTGAACTGCGCGGGCTCGAATTCGTCGCGATGGGGGATCTCGAGGTGATTCATGCCATCACACCCGAAACCTCCGCCAATCCTGCCAAAGGCACTCTCACCGGCGGGAATGGGAAGAATGTCAGGACGCGCCGCGAGAATGAGAGCGAGCCGGTCCGGCCAGGCCACCGTCTCAAGCCGCGCCTCTGCAGCGAGCGCTTTGCCTTCGTCGTCGGCAAAACGAAGTCCCGTGACATCAACGCGCTGGAGGAATCGACCCGACTCGATGAGACGCGGTCCGTCGAAGGCACTCCACGGTGCGGCACCCGTGGCTCGATAGCCTTTGCCCTCCACCGTGATCGCCAGTTCGAGCTTGGCGGGCGGCAGAGCCTGCCAAGCCGAATTGTCAGTCGTCGCAAGACCAGCATAGCGGGTTCCCAGCGTGACCGGCCCGAGATGCGGGATCTCCAGCGTCTCCGTGTCCATCGCGATCGCATAACGTCCCGTCTGAATGACCCGCCGCCACGGCGCGCCGGGCACCGATCCGGGAAATCCCTCTGCCCACCAGAGATGGGTGTAGGTGTCAGGATGCGGCATCGCCTCGCGCAACGCGACTGGACCTGCCTCGAGACGAAGGCAGGAAGAGGCGACCACCAGGGCGAGGATCCAAGAGGGTTTGGTCACGGAGCGAAGAGGGTTCAAAAGGGAATGTCATCCCCGTAACCGGTCGTGGGAAGATGGCGGTCGCGATCGTAGGGCAGGTCACGGTGGGCCGGGATCTCCGCGTCGGGGAAGGCCGCCTTCCATTCCGCCCGTTCCATCTCGGAGTCGTAGTAGATCAGACCGATGAGGGTCGACTCCTCATCGCCGCTGCCGATGGGACTGGTGTGACAGCCGCCGATCAGGTCGAGTCCCGAGAGGTCGGCGGTGCTTTCATTGAGCCCCTCTTCCCAGAGCCAGGTGTAGAGTTCGCGATCGCTGAGATGATCGGTGCGTTCGAGATAGGTATGCACCCGGGCGAGTCCGCGGATCACCTCCCAGAGTTTGTCCGACAGCGCCTGATCG
>Ga0209573_1002734_pt1 | contig 21362 bp, 18 predicted proteins | sample TNRBio252014_DNA_FD_185870 | JGI IMG/M metagenome (GOLD analysis project Ga0209573, IMG submission 185870) | Wastewater treatment Type I Accumulibacter community from EBPR Bioreactor in Madison, WI, USA - TNR Reactor_6/25/2014_ DNA (SPAdes)... | ecosystem: Engineered > Bioreactor > EBPR >...
TTTGAAGCCACCGGGATCACCCAAGCCATTGTCGATGAAGCCCGCCGCCAGTCAGGCCCACGGGCCACCGTGTTGCGCTACAGCCCGCGCCTGGACCCGCGCCAGGACACCTATCGTGAACTCAAGCGCTTACAAAAAGAGAGCCTGGCCGAACGGGACGGGGCCGGATGCTGGAAACTGGATAAGCGCCGGTTACAGACGAAATTGCATGAAGCCCGCCGCGAGCGACCCCTGTTAGCCGAGCAAACGCTTTCTCGTATTCGGCAAGACGAATTCTCGCACTTAAGCGGAACCGGATGGCAGCGCGTGACGGCGACCGATACCGCCACGCGCCAAGCCTTGAGCGATCTGGAATTCTGCTACTCCCGCGCCTGTCGGCTAGCGGCAGACGGCTACGAGATGAACGCCCAGCAACTGAGGCAGGCGCTCTATGCCGACCGAATGCGTTATACCGAGTGGTGGGTTACTGAGCACCAGCAGCCGGTTCAAGTCACCGGCGCGGATTACCGTTTAGCCCACGCCCTTGCCCTAAGCACTCCCCAGGGTCAAATAGCGGTTTACCATCCTGACCATGATCCGAGTGGCAAAGCGGCTCAGATCGAGCGTTACTTGCGCGGGCTGGCCTTGGATCGCGAGCAACAGGCCGTGTGCTTTGGTCAAGGCGGCAGTTTCTTAATTGACCGCCAGGAAGCCCACCACTGGCTTCAACAAAACCGCGCCGCCTTTTTTGACTATGAGCGCCGCTTAGGCGAACCGCCCCCCCCGCTTCCCGCGCGCGTTGTGACCGCCTTTACCCACCATGGCCGAGCGCAAGCCGATGGCGCTTGGCAGCTTGACCCCCGCCAAGCCGAGGCCAAAGAGCAGGCGACGCTGATTTGGCACTTGCACCGCCTAGCCGCCTTGAAACCGGAGGCTATCAGGCATGAACCCGATGGGAGTTATCGGCTTTCACCGGAAGCCGCCCGCCATCATGCCCTTCCCGGCACCCGCGAATGGGCCGAGCGCATGACCGAGCGCCACCAGGGGCTTCAACAGCGCACCTCACGGATGGACCGACCGGAGCGGGACTACCTCTTGGTCTCATTAAACGATGAGCGCGCCCCGCTCTCTAGCACCCTATCACCGACGACCCAGGCCACCTATGAACGAGTCGCCCGGAGGCAACGGTTGATTGCCTTGGAGGAGCGTCCCCGCTATTTGGTGGAACGGGCCAATGAATTGGAACGGTCTGCCTGGTGGCTTGAACATGCCGTCATGCGGCGGGAGTTACGTGCCTTGGAACTGGCAGCAGGTTCGAATGAGTCGTTACGGCGGCAGTGCCAGGAATTGCGGATAGGCATCGAAGCGATGGATTATCAGGCGTTGCGGAGCGAGCCGCGCCCGCCCTCACTGAACCCCGCCCGGCAAGCCTTGGCACCGCAAGTCATCAATGACCTCAAGACCGCCTTGCGCGAGCGAGGCGACCAGGAATTATTAGACGCCATCATTATCAGCGAAGCCACCGGACTGAGACCCAGTGAATTGGCGCGAGGAGTCCGGTTAGAACCCAGTGGCCGAAGCGTTCGCATTCATATCCAAGGTGGCAAACAAGCCCCAGGCATCAAGGACACGGACGCGCGGTTTGCTGCGGCACGCGGCGCGGATCGCATTGTGGAGGTCACTTCCAAGGAGGTCAGCGAGCTAGCCGAGCGTCATCAAGGCTATTTTCGCCCTGTCAGTTCCCCAGACGCCTTGCGTTTTCGCTTGCGCGAAGTCCGGCGTGAGATTCCAGGGGGGGAGAATATCCAGTTCTATCATTTCCGCCATGCCCTGAAAAATCAGCTAGAAATCGAAGGTCACTCCCGACAAGACATTGCCCGCCGCATGGGGCATCGCTCCATGCGTTCCCAGGAAGAATACGGCATCGAATCGTGACATGACACCGCCCCAAGAGGTGCTCCAGTTGTTAGCGCGCACCGGCGCGGCCAGTTCCAGGCAGCTTGGACGTTTGACCGCCCTTTCCGTTAATCAGATTCACGAACTACTTGGGAAGCTCGAAAGTGGGGGATTAATTGCGCCGGCTGGCCGGGTGCGGCTCAGCGCTAGTGGCCGCCCTCAAACCGTCTGGTGTTTGACGACATTAGGCGCACGGCGGGGAGGACTCTACTTTTCGCCGACCCGAGGCCGGGATGGACTCATTAAAGGGTTGCTCAAAACGCAGTTTGCCTTAACCCACCGCGACGGTTACTACCCGCTGTTCTTTGCCGATCAGGTCACCCTCTTTGAAGAGCACGGCGCGGCCTGGCCGTGGCCGGGTAAGGAAGGACCGCTCAGAGTCGGGATCTTGATGCGCATTGCCGATGACACCGTGCATATTGCCTTAGCCCTTTCCAATGCCCGTGAGATCGAACAACTCCTGGAAAACCCGACCCATCGCTTCCGCTTTGCCGAACAACCCGGCTACCAGTTGACGGTGCTGGTCACCGAAGAATTAGCCGACTTCGTTCAAGCCTGTTTCAACCCGATACAGGACTGGAACGATCCCTATTTCTACCAACAAAAGACCTATCGGGAGTGGCGGGCCTGCTTGCGTGGGCTGGCGCCTACCGAGCAGCGCTACCGCCCCCACATTGAGCGAGTCCTCAAATGGATCGAGAAAGACGGCGCGCAGAACAGCGCCGAACGACATGACTTAGTGCTTCGAGCCTTTCCCAAACAGGGCTTTCAGCCGGAAGTCATGAAGGTCTGGATAGGGCAAATGCAAGTGGCCGAAGAGGCCCCCCGAGACCGCTAGCGTCAAGAGCAACCCCCACAACCTTCCACCCTTTAAAAAAATATCCTATGCAGGGTGAATTTAAGCGCGGTAGTGCTTAAAGAGGGGCGGCGATAAGCCCCTTAAAAGAAAAGCGTTTAAAGAGGCAAAGTAAGGCGTAAATTTATCAAAATAATTCAGATAAATTTCCAAAAAATATCAAATTTTTCTATTTATTTTGTGCGGCTTACGCCTTTACCGAGCGACTAGCGCCCGGTGTCATTGCCGTTAAAACGGCCCTGACATGCACGCTAACGCGCGCGCATTTACAAAGCCGCGCCGGAGGCGCACCTTCGCAAATGCGAGTAGCTCCCGTGGCTCACTCCTTTAAGGGAGCGCGCCCGAAAAATAGGGGCTTGTCAGGTCGCCCGAAAGGCGTTAGTGCTGCATTCAATGACGTATTACCCCCCATCAGAGTAGAAGCGAAACCCTCAAAAGCGTTGCCGCGTGAGGGGGAATCACCCCCCCAGGCGGCGGCAGCCTTGTGCTACCTGCAAAAGAAGAGTGGTGCGAGCCTAGAGCAAGCACGCACCGCGATGAAGGTTTTAAACGTTGTGTGGCCTAGCCGGAAAAAAACGGCAGGCCACTTGCTAGCGCCTGCCCGTGACTCTGGCTAGACCCTTAAATAGAGGGTAGAGCGATGAACAACCAACAGATTGTCGCCCAGGTAACGGCCAAAATCATTGAGCAACTCAAAGCGGGAGTGAAACCGTGGGAATGTGTCTGGGATCGCGCGGGCGGCCAGTTTGGCATCCCGCGCAATGTGCGCACGGGTGAGAACTATCGCGGCATCAACATTCCCATCTTGTGGGAAGCCGCTTCTCGCAAAGGTTACACCACCGACTTGTGGGTCGGCTACACGCAGGCCCAGGAACTGGGCGGGCATGTGCGCAAAGATGAAAAGAGCACCTACGGAATCATTTACAAACCGCTGGTGCTGGAGGACGAAGACGGCGAAGTCGGGCCGGACGGGAAACGCGCCCGAACGATTCCGCTGTTTAAGACCTTCTATATCTTCAACCTGGACCAGGTTGAAGGGTTAGACCATTTGCGCCCGCCCGCTCCTACAGCGGGAGAGGCGTTTGAGCCTATTCCGGTTGCCGAGGAGATCCTCAAAAAAAGCGGCGCACGGATTACCGAAAGCGGCGCGCGGGCGTTCTACCGGAAGAGTAACGATCAAATTACCCTTCCCGACCGCTGGCGGTTCAAGGTGGCAGAAGACTTTTATGCCACCGGGCTTCATGAGTTGACCCACTGGACGGGCCACGAAAGCCGCTTGGATCGGACTTGGGGTAAGCGCTTTGGCGATGACGCCTATGCCTTTGAGGAACTGGTGGCAGAGATGGGTTCGGCCTTTCTCTGTAGCAAGCTGGGCTTGCAGGGCGAGCTTCAGCATGAAAGCTACATCGGCGGCTGGCTTAAGATTCTCCAACAGGACTACCGGGCGCTGGTCAGGGCGGCAGCTCAAGCACAGAAGGCGTTTGATTATCTCAATACCCTGGTGGAGGAGCCGAAGGTGGATAGGCCGGAAGCGGAGCGGTTAGCGGCGTGAGTGTCAGAGAGGTTAGGCCAGTGAACCCAAGGAAGGGGTTCACTGGCGGGTAAGGGTTATAGGCAGGTAGCAAGGAAGCCGTGTTATTATTTACTACCATGTGCAATACTTCGCACAGTTTTGGGAATCATAATCAACCGGTTAGCCTATATCGGCTGCATTAAATCAAAGTCAAGGTTTAACCTGAGTTAGATAAATAGCTCGTTGATTTTCTTGATCTGCTGACGGCGTTCAAAGCGTTGATTTTTCAATTGTTTTCATACGTGGCCCGCCGATGAAGCCGCACCCGAAAACTGGCCGAACTATTGATGTGATATAGTCCAAAATAAGGAGCTTTCGAGTTAATAGAATCAAATAATCATACAGTGGCATCGGATTTATTCGGACTGTATCCCCATATAAGCTACTTCTAATTCAGAGTAGATAATTTTCTTGCTGTCAAACTGAAGCTATATAGTAATAAGGAAAACTTATGAAAGCCAATATCTTAAGTAGACTCGAAACAAGCACTCCGCTTATCAGGGATTTAATATCTGGAATCAAGAAAGGTGAGACAAAGGTTCCGAAATTTCAGCGCAGGTTTATATGGAAAGAAGAGCAGGCATTGAAGCTATTAGACAGCGTTGCTAGTAATTATCCAATTGGCAGCCTTCTCCTTTGGAAAACCAAAGACAAACTTGCGGCAGAACGAAATATAGGTGATTTTCGTCTACCAGATACTGACGATCTTACTCCAACAGACTATGTCTTAGATGGACAACAAAGGCTGACCGTTATTTATTCATGTCTTGGTGCGGGTGAGAATGAAGGAGGCTTCGAAACTGCTTATGATCTTCGAAACGAAGCTTTTATTTCAAAACCAACGACATACCAGTCCCATATATTTCCTCTTCGAATAATTTATAACACCACTAAATTATTAAACTTCAGAGCAGGTCTTGTAAGCCTCCAACAAGCCGACGAAATGCAAAGAAGATTAGATCAGCTTATCGAGGTTGTTACAAACTACAGGATACCTGTAGTGTTACTTAAAGATCTGAGTGTTGAAGAAGTATGCCCAATCTTTGAAAGAATTAACAGCTCCGGAACACGACTATCGACCTATGATCTTATGGTTGCAGCAACCTGGTCAGAAACATTTGATTTGAATGATGAGGCTAATAAGATTTCCACTGCACTTAAGCCAAAGGGATTCGAAGACATAGATGGAAATACTGTATTGAAATGCCTTTCCGCTGTTCATAACACTGGAGTCAAAAAAGAACAGGTGCTTAGTCTTAGAAAGATGAGTAGAAGTCAGATGGATGCATTAGTTGATAGAGTTAAAGAAGCATTGCTTAAAACTGTAGACCTTTTAACTACTGAGTTCAAAATATATAGCTGGGATTTCCTTCCATACGAAGCAATAGCAATTATATTAACCTACATCTTTGCAAAAAGAGGCACATTGAATCATGAAGATATTAAACGTGTAAGAAAGTGGTTCTGGTCGAGTGCATTTTCAGAAAGATACAGAGGTGCCGCCGATTCTGTAATTTCAAGAGACCTTGAAACAATTGACTCTTACGTCATTAACGGCCAAGAGCCTATCGATACCTTTGGTTCACCTCCTACAGTCGAATTACTTCAAAAATTAACATTCCGAGCGAATAATTCTCGGTCTCGCGCATATGCCTTAGTTTTGGCTCTACATAATCCACGTAATATTACGAATGGGACACGGATCGATACGGCGGAAGCTTTGTCTATATTTAACAAGAAAGAATTTCATCACATTTTCCCTCAAGCATTTCTTAAGCGTGTAGGTTCAAGCGGAGAGACAAATTCTCTTGTCAACATTTGCATGCTTTCTTCTTCAGAAAACAAAATTATAAGCGACAATGATCCGAATGTTTACTTAGTTGAAATAATAAAAAAACATGGTAGCAATTCTAGTGATATTTTTTCTTCTAACCTCCTAGAAGACCCTAAGTTATTTTGTTACGAGACAAGTAGTTATGAGAAATTTCTAGCATCTAGAAGTCAAATTATTCACAGTAAAATTCTAAAAGTTTGTAGTGGAGAAACCATATAGATGATTGTGCCGATTGGTTTTTAACAGCACTATAAATTAATTTAGTATTCCACCCGAAAAGTTGGACTGTCTTCCGGCCTGTTTTTTCGCTTGTCATACAAGCGTGTGGTGGAGACATTAGCGTGTCCTAGCCACTCCTGAACTTTGGCAATATCGGCGTTGTGCTCTAAGGCATTGGTGGCAGCGGTTGCCCGCAGGGAGTGCACGCAGAAGCCGTGCACTTCGGCGTTAATGCCCACAAGCTGGCCATAGCGCCGGATGACTTCCCGATAGACGGAAGTGGGATTCAGCGGTTTGTTCAGTGTTCCCGTGGAGTTGTTTTTTACCGGACGAAACAGCGGTCCCGCCAAATCATCACCATGCTCTGTATTTTCCAGATACTCCTTCATAAGCCGAGCGGCCTTAGCCGCTACGGGGACGAAGCGGATTTTATCGCCCTTACCTTCAATTCTTAAGTGGAGAACGCCCTCACGTTGCTGGAGATCGCGGACGTGGAGTTTGCAAAGCTCCTCACGGCGCAGGCCGTGATAGAGAAGCGTTGCCAAGATCGCCCGATCCCGTTTGCCCTTCAAAGTGTTTTCAGGAGGTGCATCTAATAAGGCGCGGGCTTGGGCATCGCCCAAGGCCGGAGTCAGCCCCTCATTGTTATTGGCCTTGGGGCGTTTAACGCCATCAACCGGATTGTGCAAAACAGCGTTTTGCTCACAAAGATAATCAAAGAGGGAAGAAATAGCGGAGAGCTTGCGCCGAATGGTGGAGGCCGCAAGCGCGCGGCGCTCCAAACTTTTACGCCAAGCGATGAAGTGGGCACGGGTAACAATTCGAAACTCTTCAGGCCGGTTGATCCCGACAAAGGCGCTAAAATCTTTAACGTCTTGCTCATAAGCCCGGCGCGTTCTGACATTTTGAATATTGGCAAACCACTCCAATTCAGGCGGCACTTCGGCCAGCCCTTGAAATTCGCTAGCCGTCAGGGCGCGGGGAGTCAAATCTCTAGCTGTAATGATCTCAGTATTCGTCATGAAAACCACCCTACCCCAGGATCTCAGTTTAGACAAGATAATGTATTTTATCGTGCCTAAAAATTCAGGACAGGGGAGAGGGAGAACCCGACCAACCCCGTGGCACAATCAACAGGCAGATCCATCATCACCATCACCTAAAGCTTTAAAAGTCAGTTATTGCCCGCTCAAGATCGGCGCGACCACTACGTCCCCCGTATCCAGCGTCAAAACCACTTCCGTTACTGATGGCTCCAACAAATCGGCATCCTGGATTTCCAAGCGGAAACCATCCGCTGTAGGCAGAACCCAGGTCGAGCCGCGCAAGATCGCTTCCCGAAGCACCGTGGTGTAGTCATACCCTTTGACAGACTGCACGGTGACAGCCTCAACTTCCTCCCAAGAGGCACCGGCCATCGCAAGCACCACATGAGCATCTTGCTTAAGCAGGAATTTTGGGCCGACCCCTGCCGAGGGGACACTCATCAAAGACGCTTGCCGGCGTTTGATGTATTGAGCCAGTGGAGTGATCCGGTCAAAAGACCCCAGACAAAACCCCGCATGGAGTTGCGGGCGTTCTTCGGCGGGTTCCTCAAGCGGGGTATCAGAGTGCACCTCAATGGGCGTGGAGGCCACATGGCCGGAGGCGAGCTTGAGCGAGAGCACGCCCTCAGCTTTCTCTCCAGGCTTTAGGCTCCCCGATGGGCCAAAGTCGAGACTAAACCCGCTTGAAGTGGACTCTACCCGCAACTCATTGTTTGACAGGCCAGAGCGGATATCCGCCGTGATATTCTTGCGATGGTCTTCTATCAGACCAAACTCTTTTACCCGTTCCCAAGGAAGATCCCGAGCGGTGAGAATGAGCTGCTTGCCGTCGCTAGCGGCCTGCAATGTAGCGTGCTCAGATTCTGCAACGGGAGTAGTCAGGCCCGCTTGCCCGTATCCCGTTGAACTGACTCCCACCGAGGCCGCTATGATGGCCACTCGAATCAGGGAGAGCTTGAAGTTCATGGGCAGTCAGGTATTGCGGAGGCTTATTGAGTTAGGGGGGACGGGTGAAGGATCGGCGCTGTAAGGCCGGTATTGTTATCCAGCACAAGCACGACTTCCTGAGCTTCGGTATCGACAAGTTCAATCCCATCGGTTTCAAGGATAAGGGTAAATCCATCTTTCGTGTTCACAATCCACGCCATTTGACGCGAAAAGTCCGTATGCAAGTAATCAGACTTATCATAGCCGGCAATCGAACTAAAAATGATGTTCTGCACATCATCGGAGGTAGCACCCTTGACGATCAGCACGGCTTTCTCACCTTCCATACGGAACTCCAATCGGGGCGAAGCAGTGGCGGTTGCTTGGCGGATCAAAGCTTCTTTTCGGCGGTAGGTAAATTGGACAAGCGGGTTGGAACTATCAATAGCTTCACCTTCAGATAGCGGAGCGCGAACAGCATCAGCGTTTACAAGCCTGACTTCGACTGGCCTAGACAGCACTTCTCCAGATTTGAGCTTTAGCGATACCACGACCGTATCGAAGTCGTCCGGCACAGTATTCTTTGCTGGGCCAAGGTCAATCCTAACTTCATGATCTGCCGAATTTTTCCCCATTTGATCATTTACCAGGGTAAGTTTTATCAAATCGGTTAGATCCTCCTTGTGCTCATAAATCAACCCTACTCCCTGGACACGCTCCCAAGCCAGATGCTGGGCGGTGATGATAAGACCTTCTTTCAGCCATTTGGCTTGCAAGGAGGGCGGCCCATACGTGTCGGTTTGTCCGTATCCAACCGGCACCACTAGGGCAAAAGCCGCTATCATTGCTGCAAACAGCATAGGCAGGGAGTTCATGAAAACCGTTCTCTGAAGTATTGTTGAGGTTAGAAACACACAGTGTAACTAGAAAGTTTGGATGAATAACCATTTGCTGACCAGCAGCAGCGTCTTTTACTGGCGGATCGCATCAACGATCGCTGGCAAGACATTTTGACACTGCTTCCCTCTTTGGCACGGTTTACGCCGATCCGCTTTTATCATGTAGTCAATTGAAGTTTTTCAATAAAAAACTTCAATATTTATAGAGACATAAAGAAATAAGCATCAAATATACTTGACGCTTATTAAAATATATGTTAGTTGTCCTTAGGACAACTAACATATATCCTGTTTTAACTATGGACGCCCACACTGCCTTAACTCTTGAGCTAGGAAGCTTGCATCAGCCGGTGGTGACCACCTATCAGCTAGGGATCAACCTCTTCCGGCTCTATCAAACCAAGACCTATCAAGGCAAGCCCCTGGCACAGCTCAAAAAGGATTTTCCCGAGCCATTAGACTTAAAGCGCATGACTGACCGGTTACTGGAAAACGGGGTGCTCCAACCTCACAAGGATTTTTCAGGCGGGGTGTTTGTGATTCTGGGCAAGGAACCGACCGCATCAGAAGTGGCGTGTGTAGTAGACACCTTTGCCTACCTCTCGCATTTAAGCGCCATGGAACATCATGGCTTGACCAATCGAATGCCCAAGATGCTCTTTCTCTCCTCCCCTCCTCCTACCGAGTGGCGGCAGTCTGCTTTGACGCGGATGAAGCGGGATTTGGGCGAAGCGCCGTTTGAGGTGTATAACACCGCTGGTCTTCCCGCCTTGACCAAGCCCCGGTTTGACAAGCTTCATCGCCAAGCCGTCAACGTCTACACCAGCCTGCATTTAGGGGCCTTTGTCGCCATTCGGGATCGCGCCTTGCGCGTCGCCACATTAGGCCGCACCTTTCTGGACATGCTCAAAGAGCCTGACCTCTGCGGCGGCATCTACCATGTCCTGGAGGTGTTTGAGACCCACGCGGCTACTTACTTGCGATTGATCACCGATGAGATTGACCAGCACGGCACCAAGATTGATCAGGTTCGGGCCGGCTACGTCTTAGAGGAGCGTTGCGGGCTAGAGAGTCCCAGTTTTGACCGCTGGCAAAGCCAAGTGCAACGAGGCGGATCACGGAAGCTCTATGCCAAGGGCGAGTATAGTTCTCGCTTTTCGGAGCGCTGGGGACTATCTCTTAACATTGAGGAATAAATGTCAGGAATACATATCCAGGATTGGATCAATCAGAGCGTTGAACGGGTTCCCTTCCGCCAGGCCGTGCATACAATCCTTGTAGCGGTTAGTAAATCCGAAGCCTTAAAAACCAACATGATCATGAAGGGCGGGATGCTGCTGGCTCTTGGTTATGAAAGTACTCGCTATACTAAAGATATCGACTTTTCAACGGCAAGGACGCTCAAAGAATTTGATATTGAGGCATTTATTCAAGAGCTAAAAAGCGCCTTGCTTGAGGCGGTAGAGAGTCTGGATTATGGTTTGGATTGTCGAGTGCAAAGCTATAAACAGCAGCCGCCAAAATCGGATGCAACTTTCCCCACCTTAAGCATTTCTGTAGGCTATGCCTACAAACATGAAAGAAACGCGCACCGTAGGTTAATGAATAACAATAGCTCAACTATTGTGGATATTGATTACAGTCTTAACGAGCCTTCCAGAGAGATAGAGATTTTTGAAATTGAAGAAGGTAAACAAATTCAAATCTATGGCTTTACCGAATTAGTAGCTGAAAAATTCAGGGCGATTTTACAGCAAGTAGCAAGGAGGAGAAGGCGCAGGCAGGATGTTTATGACCTGAGTTTTCTTCTCACACATCATCCACAAGCCCAGGATGCAGCGATTCAAAAAATGATACTCGATAGTCTCATTGAGAAGTCGCTATCGCGAGGCTTAACCGTTGAAAAAGAGTCTCTGTCTAATCCTGAAGTGATTAAGTTATCGAGGGCGGAATATCATCTACTGGCGAGTGAGATTTATGAGCCATTACCGGATTTTGATACGGTCTATGCAGTGATTCGCGATTACTATGAGTCCTTGCCTTGGTAATGTTGATGTTTTATCAAGTTATTTAAATTCTGATTTTTGCGCAGCACTTTATCTATAAGTCGCATTGCGAGCTTTTTGATCCGCTTGCGGCGTTCTTCGGGCAGCTTGTCTAGCAAATCGCGAAATCTATTGGTCATATACCTTTTTCTATTCAAACTCTCTCTGCATTTTACCCGCCTAACATCAAAGGTGGATAGAGGGTATTTTTAGTCATTGCCACATCCTTTCTGTGTTAACTTCCGTAAGGTCTTTTGCCGTGAAGATGTTAATTTTGAAGTTTTCTTGAGTAGCTGGTGTCCCTGTTCCTCTAGTTAAAAACAACCAAACTAGAACAACCAGTTTTTCAGTTTCTCCCAAAAGCTCTTCTTAGATTTATTGTCTTCTGATTCTCCTATGCCTGCAATCGAGTCCTTAACATTCGTGATTTCACTATTGTAGTGCTTTTCTTTCACCAACAAATCATGAATTCTTCCAGAATTAATCTTTTCTTTGGGCCATCGCGGAACCCATCTGACCCTATTATTTTTTATCCAATAATGAGATTGGCAAGCATAACTCCAGTTCCCAATTGATGGGTCGAGTGAAATCGACTGGCCGTCAAAAATTAGTTTCCAATCTGTAGGAGAAAGCGGTGTAACAACTTCATTCCCACAACCGCAACAACATTTATGCATCACGGTTGCAAAAGCTATTGACACATAAATTGTGTTATCTCTCAAATCACTGGGAATATATTCTACGAATTCGTGTATGAGGTTTGTCTGCGGTTTCACGGCTTGTCCTCATTAGTTAACATATTGCCATCTATCGTGTATGTGCTGTGGTGTTCTTTGTCAAAATCCATATAAAAGTTAAATAATTTTTTCCACTTTACAACAGCCAGCGCTGCATTAAGAGCGTTAAGATCGGCAATCTGAATATTTTGGGAATAGGCATTATTGTTTTCGTCATCTGAAAATGAAATTCTATTCCTTACATGCATCCGCTGCCCTGGAGTGCTACTTGTAACCCTCAGGACGCCAATCAATGCTTCTGATTCTTCGACCAAATTTATCCCCATGCCTACATCAACAAATGGTGTGTTAGTTGCTTCTAAAGTCTCGATAATTATCTTCTTTGATCGACCTGAATCGAGACACAGAAAAACAAAATCTACACCGCCGATTTGAGCAACATTTGATTCATCAATATAAAAAGCATGTGGGACAATGCCTTGACGCATTTTGGAATATAGATTTTTAAAGTAATTCACCTTCAATGAAGCTGTTCTCAATTCCTCAACTGATGGCGCTCCGGGTGATCTAAATGCGTTATGCTGTAAGAACTTGTCTCCATCAAAAATATGAATCTCTTTTACGGGAGTTTTCGCTACTAAGTCTAACACATAAGAACCTGTGCCACCCAAGCCGACAATTGCGATCTTCTCTAGTTCCAACTTTCTTGTGACTACATTGATTCTGGCCCTACTTGAGGCTGTATCGATGTAATTAAATACCGTTTCTTCATCCTTAGACTCAAAAACGGGAAATATCTTTGCTGTAACGTTTGAGTTAAGTGACTGAGCAGGACTGGAGATAATAGCAACATATGTTGTCATCTTATCATGGTAATTTTTGTAACCGCCTTCTGGCTTACTTGAGAAAGAATGGTGAACGTCGAGATCATCAAAAAGTTTCTCTCGGTTACTTTGATGCCTTATCTTGTCTATCTCTGACCCGTCCTTATGGCAAGGATAACCTCCTGCAAAACGGACAACATGAGTACTTGGTATAGTTGTTATATCACCAGCCAAACTCAATTCTGAAACGAGAGTTCCATATCGGATTTCCTTATTTGAATCCACATATGGAACGTTCTTTATCAGCAGGTAGTTAGCTCTAATTTCTACATCATAGCCTTCTACCTGCAACCGCTGTAGATCGTGGCTATGATTTATCAGTTGCTGTGACATTGAAGATCATTCCATTTTTTATTTTAACATTTTCTCCATCGACTATAGTTCCTTCGGGTTTATTACCCTCTCCTTTCCTGTAAGTAATGGTAAAAAACACATTCTCTCCTGTCGGTGGATTGTCAAAAGCTAGAGCTACAATCTCAGCAAATGACAATTCTCTTTCGGCCACTATTTTCTGTCGCCCATTCACAATAATAGTGAATTCTTTATGATGGTCTTTGTCTTCAATTTTGCTTTCTTGCGAATTACTCATTTCTTGCCTCATACGTTAGTTGGTTTATTCAGATAAAGTCACAAAATTTCTCTGGCGCGTACATTGCCTCCAAATTAAAATTTCTTATCTTTTGGTGGATTCGGATCATTGCCAAAACTATCAGAATCACGAATTTTCCCGTTGTTACGGTGAATCACTAATTCCGCGCCGTTCTTCCTAGCCAAACTCCGAGCGTTGGCTATTGCTTTCGCTTGAGTAGGTTGAAGTGAGGAGGCACGTTTCGTTCCCTCTCGCTTAACAGCCCACTGTTTTCCATGGGGGACAACATGATAGTCTTTCTTTTCCATACTTCTTGCCTCTTAGATAATGTAGCCATATCAAAATGTAGTGTTGAAACTCAACTCAACATTTCATTAAAAAAAATCCGCTAAAATCCAAAGCCCTGTTGCCCTGTTGCATGTGCGTAAGACTCAAACAATGATTTGTCATCACCGACATACAAGAAATCAAGTTGTTTCAACCGAACAACCAAAGCAGAGATCGTTACATCAAATTTACTCGCAAGCCGGTAAAGGTTAGGCCATTTAGTACGATCTATCTTTTTTACTTCTTCATATATTAAAGCTTTGGGCATAGAGATCGCAGCGGCATATCGGTTTACTGAGCGTTCCTCATCAGGCTCATCAGCACGGGACTTAATTGCACGGAGCAATTCCAAACCTTCTGGGTAAGAGTTGATTTTTAGAATAGTGGCATTGCCCAATGAACAACTCCGCAAACAAAATGAATTACTCATGTCCTCAAATAAAACAGGATGCTCAAGAAGAGTCTTATCTACGAATAAATCCCAATGTCCCATTTCGTGTGCTTTTGTCGAACGTTCCAGTCCTGGTTTTTTAGAAAAAAGATCTTGTCTACTCTCATTAAGAAGTATCAATCGTTCTTTTGGAATAATTCCTCCAAAAATGATTTCTCCTGGCAACTCTTCAATTTCTTCCCAGAGAATATTTAATCCGAGAACTTGTTCGCCAAAAAAATCTATCGGCACAGGCAAAGATAATGGACTTCCAAGTGCTTTCTCTAAATCCAAGATACGTTTTTCTGCGATTCTCTCGATTTCATCGTTTCGATAAAATTTTTTCATTTTTCGTTCTTCTTGATATTCTCTAGTAAATTTTTCCAATCATTCTCACTAAGATTATGATTTATAGCGGAACGAAAAAAAGCCCGCGCCCCCTCACTTTTTTTGAGTGCTTCACCAACATCTGGCGGTGTTTTACCCGCCAACGCGATAAGCCCATCACTGTCAGTTTCAAGCTCAGTTGCAAGCTGCATAATCACTGAAATAGATGGTGACGGAAGCCGGTTATTCTCAATTTTACTTAGGTAAGTAAAATTGAAACCACCGAGATCTTCCTCCTTCAATCGGGCAGCTACACGGTCAGCAAGCTCTCGCTGGGAGAGCTTCTTAGCCAAACGAAGCTCCCGAATAAGTTGGCCAAAGTTTTTGCTTTCACTCATAATTTACCATAAATAGCAGATGTTGAGTTGAAAGTCAACACAACTATTAAAAATACGCTAATTCCCTAGGGCATGTTGCTTTTCGGTGATTACATAATGTTTTGATGGATAAAAATTTCCTTGGTATAAGAGAGCTATTAAAAACCACATTACTCGATTCACCTATGCCCCTCAACGAAGCCGATACCTGTCGTATCCATGTGACCCCCAAGCTGCAAGCAGCGGGCTGGGAGTCTTCCCTGCACTCTATCCACGAGCAGAAGGTGTTTACTGATGGACGGGTATTGACCGCCAGCGGCAAGCCATTGCGGGGAGAGAAGAAGCGGGCCGATTACGTGCTCAACTACACCCGCGATTTCATGATCGCCGTGGTGGAGGCCAAGCCAGAAAGTGATCCTGTGGGCACAGGGATGCAGCAAGCCAAGGACTATGCCGAGATTTTGGGACTCAAATTCGCCTATGCGACCAACGGCCCTGAAATCCTGGAATTCGACTACACCACGGGTAGCGAACAATTGCTACCCGACTTCCCTACCCCGGAAGCGCTTTGGGCACGGCTCAAAGCCGCTGAGGGCATGAGTGATGAGACCGCTAGCCGTTTGTTAACGCCGGCTTACCTGATAGGCATCAAACCCCGCTACTACCAGGAGATCGCTATCAACCGCACCGTGCAAGCGATCTTGCAGGGCCAGCGCCGCAATTTGCTGACCATGGCGACCGGCACCGGCAAAACCGTGGTGGCGTTTCAGATTTGTTGGAAACTCTGGAATGCCCGCTGGAACCGCACCGGCGAACACCGCAAGCCCCGCATCCTGTTTCTAGCCGACCGCAATATTCTCGTAGACGACCCCAAGGACAAGACCTTTGCCCCGTTTGGCGAGGCCCGCTTCAAGATTGAAGGCGGGGAGATCAGCAGGGGCCGAGAGATGTATTTTGCCATCTACCAAGCCTTAGCCAAGGACGAACGCCGGCCAGGGCTGTATCGGCAATATGCCCAGGACTTCTTTGATTTGATCGTGGTGGATGAATGCCACCGGGGCAGCGCCCGCGATGAAAGCAACTGGCGGGAGATTCTGGACTACTTTGAACCGGCCTACCAATTGGGGATGACCGCCACCCCCTTGCGAGAGGATAACCGCGATACCTACCGTTACTTCGGCAAGCAGATCTACTCCTATAGCCTCAAGCAGGGCATTGCGGACGGATTCCTAGCCCCCTACCGAGTTCACCGAGTCATCACCACCGTGGACGCCAGCGGCTGGCGACCGACTCAGGGAGAGTTAGACCGCTACGGGCGGGAAATCCCGGACGGGGAATACCACACCGAAGATTTTGAGCGGGTTGTCGCCTTGCGTTCCCGCACGGAGGCGATTGCCCATCACCTCACCGAGTTCATGAAGCGCACCGACCGTTTTGCCAAGACCATCGTGTTTTGCGTCGATCAGGAACACGCCGATGAAATGCGCCGGGCACTAGCGAACCTCAACCAGGATTTAGTCAAGCAGTATCCCAACTATGTGGCCCGCGTGACTTCCGATGAAAAGGAGATTGGGCGAGGGCACTTGAGCCGCTTTCAGGAGCTGGAAACCACCACGCCGGTCATCCTGACCACATCGCAGTTGCTGACCACCGGAGTTGACGCGCCCACCTGTAAGAACGTGGTGATTGTGCGCATCATCAACTCCATGAGCGAATTCAAGCAGATTATCGGGCGCGGCACCCGGATTCGAGAAGACTACGGCAAGCTGTATTTCAACATCCTGGATTACACCGGATCGGCTACACGACAGTTTGCCGACCCTCATTTTGACGGCTTCCCCGAATTTGCCGAAGACATCACAGTAGATGAAGAGGGCAATACCCTTTCGGAAGTGGAAACGACCGAAACCCTAGATGCTGACGCCGACCCCAACGCGGAAGCGGGCCTTGAGGAACTTCCTCTTCCACCAGCCATTGAGGAAGATGACGGGCCATACACCCACCGTAAATATTATGTAGACGGCGGCCAGGTGCAGGTCATCGGCCACCAGGTCTTGGAACTGGACGCCGATGGTAAGCAACTTCGCACCGTGCAATATACCGACTACACCGCCGAAAAGGTCAGGACGCTCTTTCGTTCCGCTAGCGAGCTGCATAACCAATGGGCCAACCCCCTCACCCGTGAGGACGTGCTCCTCAGCTTAGAGGCGCAAGGAATTACCTTTGAAGCGCTGGCTGAAGTAGTCCAGCAGCCCGAAGCCGATCCGTTTGACTTGTTGTGCCATGTCGCTTTTCATACCCCTTTACGCACCCGCCGCGAGCGCGCCGCGCGAGTGCGAAGTGATGAACAAGCGTTTTTTGCTCAGTATGAGCAGAAATCCCGCGAAATTTTGAACGCTTTACTCGATAAATACAGCGAGCACGGCCCGGAACAACTGGTTATTCCCACCGCCTTGCACGTTCCCCCAATTTCGCTGTATGGAAACGTGATGGAGATCGCCAACCTCTTTGGCGGGGCCGCACCGCTCAAACAAGCGGTAGACCAGCTCCAAAACCTCATTTACACGATGTAACAACCCCCCGATAACAATCATTGATTCCCCTAATGGCAAGACTGAAGAAATCCGACTCAAAACCCGCCGCGAAGTCCCCCGCACCGCCTGTGACCACCGCCCAGCAGTTAGGCAGTTTGATCAAGTCCGCACGGGACATCATGCGCAAGGATAAGGGCTTAAACGGTGACTTGGATCGCTTGCCGATGCTCACCTGGATTCTCTTTCTCAAGTTCCTGGACGACCTCGAACAGGTGCGGGAAACCGAAGCCGTGATGACGGGGAGGCCGTTTCAGCCGGCCATTGAGCAGCCCTACCGCTGGCGGGATTGGGCCGGACAAATGACGGGCGAGGAATTGATGGCCTTCATCAACAATGATGAAGCAACCCGGCCGGACGGCCAGCGCGGAGCGGGACTATTTGCCTACTTGCGGAGCTTGCAAGGCGCTAACGGCGGCGACCGCCGCGACGTGATCGCCACAGTGTTTCGTGGCGTACAAAACCGGATGATGAATGGTTACCTGTTACGGGACGTGGTGGATAAGGTCAACGGTATCCATTTCAACGCCAGTGAAGAAATGCACACCTTGGGGCACCTCTATGAATCCATGCTCAAGGAAATGCGGGATTCAGCAGGTGACAGTGGGGAGTTCTACACCCCCCGCGCCGTAGTTCGCTTCATGGTAGAGGTTCTCCACCCCCGACTGGGCGAAAAAGTTTTAGACCCTGCCTGCGGCACAGGCGGGTTCCTAGTGGAGACATTGACCCACTTGGAGGCGCAGTGCAAGACCGTTAAGGATCGCGAAACCTTGCAAGAGCGGAGTATTCAGGGCGGCGAGGCCAAATCCCTGCCCTATCTGCTAGCGCAGATGAACCTGCTTTTACACGGTCTGGAAAACCCAAGGCTCGATTCCGGTAACAGCTTGCGTTTCCCGCTACGGGAAATGGGCGACAAGGATCGGGTAGACGTGATTCTGACCAATCCCCCGTTTGGCGGGGAGGAAGAGAAAGGCATTCAAGGGAATTATCCCGAGGACATGCAGACCTCAGAAACCGCACTCCTCTTCCTGCAACTGATTATGCGCAAGCTTAAGCGCCCCGGAGGAAAATCCCCCCAGGGCGGACGCGCCGCCGTGGTGGTTCCCAACGGCACGCTGTTTGGCGATGGGGTTTGTGGCCGCATCAAGGAGCAGCTTTTGAAGGACTACAACCTGCATACCATTGTCCGGTTGCCCAATGGCGTCTTTGCGCCCTACACCAGCATTCCCACGAACCTTTTGTTCTTTGACCGTAGTGGGCCAACGGAGGCGATCTGGTATTACGAAATACCGCTACCGGAAGGGCGAAAGAACTACACCAAAACCCAGCCCATACGCTTCGAAGAGTTCGCCGAGTGCATCGCTTGGTGGCCACCGGACCAGCGAGAGGAGAATGAGCACGCTTGGAAAGTTCTGGCAGGCGACGTACTCAAATACAACGCCGAGGGAAATCTCCTATCGGTGAATCTGGACATCAAGAATCCTAACAGCGCTGAGACCCTGGAACACTTACCACCTGAGCAACTGGCTGAGGACATCATCAAGAAGGAGCGGCGAATCCTGGAATTGATGGAGGAGATTAAGGCCGAACTGGGGAGGACGGAGGCATGAGCAAGGTGTGGCCAGAGGTGAAGTTGGGGGAGGTGATCAACCAGCGCAAGGAGTTTATTACCATTGACGATACCCAGGAATATATGCGCTGTAGAGTTCAACTCCATGCTAAAGGTATTGTCTTACGGGATCGAATAACAGGTAGTGAAATCAAAACCAAACAACAACAGGTTTGCCGTGCAGGTGAATTCTTAGTAGCCGAGATTGACGCTAAAGTTGGGGGATTCGGCATTGTTCCAGATGAATTAGAAGACTCGATTGTAAGTAGTCACTACTTTCTCTTTACGATTGACTCAGCCAAGCTCAATAAGAAATTCCTTGATTATTATTCAAAAACACCGACATTCAGAGAACAGGTAAACGCCAAAGGCTCAACTAACTATGCTGCTATTAGGCCACACGAGGTTCTCAATTATACAATCTCTCTTCCCCCTATCGCAGAGCAACAACGGATCGTCGCGAAGATTGAGCGATTAGCAGGGAAGATTGAGGAAGCAAGAGAATTAAGACGCATAATAACTATCGAATCCGCTTTTTTTTCTAAATCTGCTTATCGAAAAACAATAGGCAATAGTCCACAGAAAGACTGGGTTTCGCTCCAAGAAATGATCGTAGATATTGAAAATGGATGGAGTCCAGCATGTCAGAAAAATCCAGCCGAAAATGCTAGTTGGGGAATATTAAAAGTAGGCGCTGTATCATTTGGTTATTTTGATCCGAAAGAGAATAAAGAATTACCACCCACACTTCAACCTAAACCTAAATACGAAATTAAACCAGGTGACTTCCTTATGAGTCGGGCTAACACTACAAACTTAGTTGGAGCATGTGCATTGGTTAAAGATACTCCACCACGACTTATGCTATGTGATAAAATTTTTAGATTTATCTTCCATAAAGATAATCGTCTTAACCCCACATACTTAGATTATGTTCTAAAGTCACCAGCGCTAAGAAATCAAATAGAAGTTGGAGCAACTGGAACCTCTCCAACTATGAAGAATATTGCAAAAGCCAAAATAATGCAGCTTCGAATACCCGCACCTGCAATCCAAGATCAAATCCGTATAGTCAAATATCTGGATAGTCTACAAACCAAGATAAACTACATAAAAACCATACAGTCCCAAACCACCGCCGAGCTTGACGCCCTACTCCCCTCCATCCTAGATAAAGCCTTCAAAGGCGAACTGTAATCACTTCCAGAATAGCCAAACCCGCCACTTGCACCTCCTACCACCAAAATATCACAACAATGATGTGAAACATCCCTGTGAACTGAATTTATAAGCGCGATATGAGCGCGCTTATAAAAACACCAACATTTATGAGCGCGCTCATAAATGCGCTCATATCTAGGTTACTTTCCAGATATAGTAAGCTCCTTTTCGCTCACCAATCTTTTGAAATTCTTTATGTTTTTTTCTCAAAGCCTGTAAGAGGCGGGTAGCCTGATAGAGTCCAAGATGACAGAGTTCTGCTGCTTGTGAGCGGGTAATCTTGCCGTGCTTACGCACATAACTGATCACCATCTGCTCATGCTGGAGGGGTTCAAAACCTCTAGCGCGGATGTATTCCGCTTCCATGTGAAAACGCTGATAAAGCGCTACGGAGAGGTGGTAGGCCGTCGCTCGCTTATTGCCCCGCCGCTCAATCAACCCCCGTTCATGAAGCTTCTCTAACGTTGCCCGCGCGGTTGAAACATCCTTCTGCATAACTTTTGCCATGGCTTCAGAATCCGTTCGGCGCTCGAAAAACAGGGTATTCAACACCAGTAGATCATCCAAGGTCAGCGGATACCCCTGCTTATCCTGCTCAAAAACAAACCCAGCAAACTCCAACGAGGCTTTCCCTCCCCTGAGCACCACCCGAACCCCATACGTATCACTACGAGAATAATCGGGCACAGGCCGACCATAGCGCAGTTGGCCCATAAAAATCTTGTCCACACCCCTTCCGGTTTGCTCTACTAAGCCGATTCGCTTGAAAGCTTCCGCCAGCCGAGCATTTCGCGGCTTCGGCTCATGCACCAAGAGGTTTTCCAAAGTCACTCCCACAGGGAAGCTTCCCGGACTCGTAATCAACAAATGATCCGGTTGCCACTGAACATACACCGCCTGCATTTGCGTATAGTCACGATGGAGCAGGGCATTATT
>Ga0209573_1002735_pt1 | contig 21338 bp, 22 predicted proteins | sample TNRBio252014_DNA_FD_185870 | JGI IMG/M metagenome (GOLD analysis project Ga0209573, IMG submission 185870) | Wastewater treatment Type I Accumulibacter community from EBPR Bioreactor in Madison, WI, USA - TNR Reactor_6/25/2014_ DNA (SPAdes)... | ecosystem: Engineered > Bioreactor > EBPR >...
GTGCCGATCTTGGCAATGTCAACCAGCACCTTCTCGCCATTCAGCAAAATCGTTTGCTGGTAAATCCCATTTTCCTTGCTCAGCCTGATTTCGTCTTCGATCAGCGACCAGGTTTGATTAACCGCTTTACTCGGATCAATCTGCTGATTCAGCAGGTTATTTTCCAGATCGTGGATGGCTTTAATGCGATCGTCGACCTTGAACGGAAAGCTACTTTGAAGATGGCGTTTGTACTCTGCCAACGCGGTCAGTAAGACCGGTTTCAAATGTTCGCCGGATTGCTCGGCTTGTTGGGTGGTTACACCGAGTTTGTCGATCGACTGTTGCAGTTTCTCGATACTCAATTTCTGGCGGCGTTCTTCGACGCTCAAGTCCGCCAACTGCGAATTGAGCGCAGACATTTTGCTGCTGTATTTTTCTTTTTCTATATCGAGTTGCGACTGCAACGCTTCCACTTCACCACGAATTTTAGCCAGCGATTTTGCAAGATTTTCAATATTGCTTGCCAAGACTGGCGATGCAAAGCCAAGCAGCATCCAACTGCCTAACACCACGATTTTTTTTGATAACTGAATCTGCATACATCCCCTTTCACGTTGCAGTGCATACTACAAGCCGAATATTTCACTTTCATGACAATTCGATGTCATTTAACAAAGAAGGGATGGATTCAGAAACCGCCTGCATACCGAGACCTTTGCACGGTGTCATGAGCGGTACGAGAATAAGGCAAAAATTTGCGAACAAACGGAGTTTACAACGGGGTAAATGAGCATTTTTCGCGAATTTTTAACGCAATTATCGTGCCGCGTAGTAACCGTGCAAAGGTCTCATACCGTTGGAATTGCAATTCTAAAAATAGTATTGACAACAATCCGGCATTCATTGAATTTCAAATGAGAAACTGAAATTGATGAGCGTTAATTGAGATTGCAACATTGCTAACTGTTGTCGAATGTTGTGTTTAACCGGCGGCGGCCGGCGGTTATTATGGGCGATGCTGCTGGCGGGTTTAGGCTTGCTTGGATTCCGTACGGCTAGAGTGCGCGGTAAGTTTCAGCCCCTCAAATCGGGTGGCGTTAGAGGTTGTTCGGACAGTGCCTGACTCCATTCCAATACAGAAATGAATTTAATCAAGCAGCCAGCTGTTACTTGTTAGGCGGAATCTGCGGGGGCGAATTTACCCAAGGATTAATGATTGCAACGCCGCAACCGGTGAAGTCCTTGACGTTTCGTGCCGCGCTCAGGAAAATCAAGCGCAACCCCGTGCTCCGGGCCGAAGTATTTTTCCGCAATTTGTGCAACATCGGTGGACGTAAATTTGTTAGCAAGCGATGCTTTCTGCAAGATATGGCGCACATAAGCTTCCAGCGAAACACCGACCTTTGTCGCGCGCATGCGCAGCAGCTCTTTGGTTTTGTCGGGCAGATCCCGGATCGTAATGCTCGCCATGTTTTTCTCTTGTTGCAAGCTAAAAAGTGCAATCAATGATGGCAAACTCAAGCGATAAAATCAATGACAGTGAATGGCGAATCGAAAGCGTTTTGCGTTAAATCCAGCCTGTCCAGAAATTGAGATCCATTTCTGAGAATCATCTGACAAAATTTATTTTGCCGTTAGCCGTAACAACTCCCTACTTCATCCTGATTATTAACAATCGAATAAATGATGTTGTCTTTAATAAATTAAGTCATTTTTACTAAAATGTTCAAAGATATAGATGTGAGACAGGTGCGGTCATTGCGGGGTAGTATTGCGGTGAATCTTAGTTCTAACTACAGTTCTAAGATGAGGGCCTCGACTAATCCGCTTGACGGGAAAAATTATAAAATCATGGAAGAATTTCACGTGCATATCTATTTTACGAAGAATGAAATCGAGCTCGCACAACAAGTCAGGGATGATTTGATCCGTGCGATTCCACAATTAACCTACGTGGGAGAATTGATACTTAAACCGATCGGACCACATCCCAAGCCGATGTTTGAGATTCATGTTCCTGCGGCAAAGATTGATAGCATCGTTCCGATCATTGATAAGAAACGGTCAGGACTATCGGTATTGATTCATCCTGTTCAGGATGACGAATTGGCAGCGCATAGGGTGTTTGCAAGATGGCTTGGAGAAAAGCTGAAGCTTGATTTGAGTAAGTTGGATTCAGCTAAAAGTTCGCCGCACGTTATACATGGCGATATTTAATAATAATTAAAATATCAATAGATTTAAGCAGGAAAAATCTTAAGGATATCGGAATATATGCCGGAATAATTGTGGCATTATATCCGTAGTAACTTTTACCCGGAGGATAGGAAACATCCTCTGGGTATTTTTTCCTTCAGTCATTCCTTGATTTCTACATTGTTCCAATAATTATGAAATAGCAATTCATGCAGCGGGCGTTCTTCCGCCCAGCCTTCGAGTTTCAGCATTGGAGCGAGATAGAAATCTTCGACATGGCCAAGGCATAAAATGGCGATGGGTTTGCTGCCATCCGGCATGTTCAGCAACTGGGCAAGTTGTATCGGATCAAACAATGAAACCCAACCCATGCCCAGTCCTTCCGCTCGTACAGCCAGCCAAAGATTTTGAATCGCGCAAGAAACAGAAACCAGATCCATCTCGGGTAGGGTTCGGCGGACGAAAATATGCTGCTCTCTGCGGTCACTCAATGCGGCCACAAGCAGCTCTCCACATTCTCGAATACCCTCGACTTTTAGGCGCATAAATTCATCCCCGCGTTTTTGCAGAGCCGAGGCAGTGCGTTGCCGCTCTTCTTCCACCATAGATGCGATAGCGTTGCGCAGATTGCGATCGGTGATGCGGATAAACCGCCACGGCTGCATCAATCCAACATTGGACGCCTGGTTTGCGGCGATGAGCAGCCGTTTCAAGAGGCACGAGTCTACCGGATTGGGGAGAAAATGGCGCATGTCGCGGCGTTCCGCGATAACGCGGTAAATTGCCGAGCGTTCGGCGTCATTGAAGCGGTGGTTATTTTTCATACGATGTGGAGTGTATTCCAGTCAACCCAGCGGAAGAATACTTTTTGTGTCAATCTTCGATTGAAAGAATAATCCCACATAAAAACAGAACATTCCGACTTAAGATACCGATCTATATGACGCAATCCTCATCTCTTATTTTATTAGATATAAGATGATGAATTTAACGCAAATCCAGATATCTGATTTAAAAATCGGCCAGCCGTTGCCGCATAACTTGGTAGACCAGAATCGCGAAGTGCTGCTAGAGCGGGGGCATATTTTCAAAACGCCGGATGAGCTAAAAACTCTGTCTGATAGAAAAATCTTCTTCCAATGCAAAGAAAATCAATTGAATCATAATAAGCCAGCCGATTATCCGGTTCATTTTGATTTTGGCGATATGCAGCTTAAAGTCGGTGACAAGTTGTTGTTAAAACCGCAATCAAATGCAAGTAGCCTATGTTTTTCAAAGAATGATACTTGCACGGTGAACGTAATCGGATATATCCCTAAAGTAACGTTGATAGTCTCTTTGCCGACAGCCGATCAAATGATCGGATCTGCTTTTGTGGAAGGCGATCAAATGCAAGCCAATTTTTTTAATGGCCAAAATGTGTTCAGATTTAGGGTTTTTATTGACTACGTAATCAAGCATCCACTCAAGTGTCTTTGCTTGTCTTTTCCCAGTCAAATCAAGGGTCAGAAAATCCGAAAATCACGAAGGATTAGAACCGAAATCAGAGCAAGGACCAATGTTACTGGTGCTGAAATTTTAGTTACCAATCTGAGTGCCAGCGGCGCTCAAATTACTTTACAAGACGATTTGGGATTAAAGATTAACGAAAAATTGGAGTTGTCTTTTGAATTGCAGCTTGGAGAGAGAAGTATTCCCATGCTGTTGAATTTGAATATTAAATCCTCGAATATTAAACAGAATTTGTTATTTTGCCACGGCGTCGAGTTCGCCAATCCGAATGCCGAACAAGTCTTCACTTTGCGTAGTTTTGTGCATCAAGAAATTGTGAAGAATCCTACAGTCGTTATCTAAATATTGGATTTGTTCAATTTATAGTTAGTTCAAGTTTTTAATCGCCGAAAAATCACTCATAAACCTGATTCCTTTGACAGTTGTGCAAGCTCCTAGACTTACAATATAGGCTGCACGTGATCTCCACCAATGTTCAACAAAAGTCTTGTTAATTTCATCTACCAAAAAAAGTGCTTTTAGATTCTGGTTGATTACAGTTTCAAATTCTGGTCGAACGATTTTTCCAAGTGACATTCGTGCTGCAATAACTAATGTGTAAGATTAATGATTGCAACGCCGAAACCGGTGAAGTCCTTGACATTTCGTGTAGCAATAGCCGCTCGCCTGCTGCTGGCGATGGCGGCGATCATCAGATCCACGGCATCGGTATTGATGCCACCGGATTCACACGTGGCGGCAATTTCGCCGTAATGATAGGCCGCTTCCTCATCGAAGGGAAAAATTCTGCCGCTGAAAGCTTCGGCAATGAAATTCGAAAAATTGGCGGTTAATTGGGTGCGTCGCTTACCCTCCGGCAAACGTGCCAGACCTCGCTGAATCTCTGCGACGGTGATTGTAGTGATGGCAAGATGAATCGTTTTTTGCGCTTTGATCCATTGTTTAACATTCGCATCGGGCTGTTCGCGCATCAATTCGGAGATAACGTTGGTATCCAGAACGATCATGCGTCAAAATCAACGGCCTGACGTTTCGTGCCGCGCTCAGGCAAATCAAGCGCAACTCCGTGCTCCGGGTCGAAATACTTTTCCGCGATTTGTGCGATATCGGTAGATGTGAATTCGTTTGCAAGCGATGCTTTCTGTAAGATATGGCGTAAATAAGCCTCCAGCGAAACACCAGCCTTTGCCGCACGCATGCCGCAGTAACGCTGTACACCTCGCAAGCCGATTATTTGGCGGCGATCGGAGCGATCTCCACCTATATCGACTTTGCCGGATCTCCGGCGCTGACCGTCAACGGCGGCATGGGGTCTATCGAATTGAACGGCTCGATGATCGTCCCGGTGGGCAGCACAGTCTCCGGATTTGTCGGCATCGTATCGATCGACCCGATCGATGGCTTTGTCGGCCTCAACAATATTTTCCCTTCCACCGGCGGGCGTGACCGCTATTTCATTGACGATTTCTACATCAACGCAGTTCCGGAACCCAGCGTATGGGCGATGCTGCTGGCAGATTTAGGCTTGCTCGGATTCCGCATGGCCAGAATCCGCGGATAAGTTCTAGTCTTCGAATTGGGTGGAGCCAGAAGCTGTTCGGACGGCTTCTGGCTCCATTTTCATTCTATTGAGCCAACTAAGAAACAACGATTCACGAAAATTTTATGCAGAGGATGATAGTCACATCTGGTAATCGCTCGGGTTAGCGGTAAGCGTGAGCGGTTTGGATGTTATTATTGCGCGAATTGATGTGACCGATTTGCATGGGAGGTAATAACGATGAATCCAAAAAAAATGATCGAAGAAATTACCGCTCTTCCAATAGAAGAACGCGTGATGATCGTCGATTCGCTGCTTCGCAGCCTCAACCAACCTGAATCCGAAATTGACAAAAAATGGATTGCAACCGCGAACCAGCGCTTGATGGAAATGCGTGCCGGATCTGTTAGTACAGCGATACCCGGCAATGAGGTTTTTGACAGGATTTGGCAGCGTTTTCAAAAATGAGCTACTGGTTTCACCCCGATGCGGAAAGTGAATTTAACCAAGCGATCGATTATTACGAGGAGATTGAAACCGGACTTGGTTATGATTTTGCCATCGAGGTATATACAACGATTCAACGCTCGCTTATTTATCCGAATGCATGGCCGGTTTTGGAAGGCGATATCCGGCGTTGCCTGGTCAGGCGTTTCCCGTACGGTGTTTTGTATTCGATTGAACCCAATGGATTGTTCATTCTGGCCATTATGAACCTGCATCGCGATCCGGATTATTGGAAACATCGCAGATAATTGCCTGTTCATTCCACTGTTCCGGTGCAATGCCCTGCGGTTATTGCACCTTGCTTTTGTCGGATTGTGGTAAGGTGGATAAGCAGAGCGTCATCCACCATGATGCGGTTTCATGCGGCGCCGCTTCGCGGCGCACAGTGAACAGCATTGCAGCGCATCAGCGTTCAGCACGCCAGCGAACCGCTATTCGATGGGGGACGAACATAACACCCGGAAACCGAGATTGAAGCCGCGATTGCCCGGATGGACGTAGTCGCGCGCCGACGAGCGCGCGTAGCCCGGATCATAGTCCCAGGAACCGCCGCGCACCACGCGGGTCTGAGTATCGGTTTCTTCGCTGTTGCAATGCTGCTCATTTCCACCAAATCGCTCACGCCAGTTCGAGCACGTCCATTCCCAGACATTGCCTGACATATCGTGCAAGCCGAACCGGTTCGCAGCAAAACTGCCCACCGGCGCGGCTTCCTGGTTATCCCAAATACTGCCGCAGCCGTTGCAGTTGGCGTTGCCGCTGCCGGGTTCGTCACCCCAATGGTAAGCGCTCGTAGTACCGGCGCGGGCGGCGTACTCCCATTCCGCTTCGGTCGGCAGGCGGCATTGCTGGCCTGTTTGTTCACCCAACCAGCGTGCATAGGTCATTGCGTCAAACCAATTGACATTGACCACCGGCCGGTCGCCGCGCCCGCCTTTGGCGGTATTGGGAAATTCAACCTTATTGCCTGCACGATGTTGCTGCCAAACGTAATAATCGTATTGCTCGTAGGTGATTTCGGTTGTGCTCAGGTAAAAAGGTTGTGTCATTTGAATTGCTTTGCCGGGCACTCCAAAGTGTTTTTCATATTCGCCAAGACTGGCGATGAATGTCGCATCTTGTTCGCCCATATTGAAGGAACCGGAAGGAATGGCGGTTAAAGCTGGCAGTATGGGATCTCCAAAACGAAAGCGTTGCAACGCCCAGATCATATCCGGGGATAGGTCGTGCTGCTGTATCCAGGCAATGGATTCCGCACCATACAGCACAAGTATCGCGAGTATGGATGTCAATCCAAGCTGTACTCGCCGGCTCCATGCCAGAAAACGCCCCTCGATCGAATGCTTGGGAATGCGTAATTGGCGAAATTTATTGAGCCCGAACCAACGCAAGTTCCAGATGCGCCCAAAGCCTTTGCTGTGCCGCCATTGCTTGCTTTCGTGTGCCAATAATTGACGGTACTGGTCGCGATCGCGGTTATTGTCGATGTAATCGAATAGCATCGGCCAATAACCAACCAATTTTCCGGTTTCGATGTCTTTGCCGCGTGCGCGAATCAATGTTTCGTGGATCAGATCGACATAGTGCCGGTCTTGTTCCTGATTGATCGTAATCAAACGCAATACATCGTGATGTCCGGTTTGCATGACAGCATGGTCGCGTTGTCCTGAAAGCATCTCAACGACTTTGCGGCCGGTTTTATCGTCGCCATTGCCTGCGACAAAGACCGCTTCGTTTAAGGCAATCCGTTGACGGGTATGACGGCCTTCGTCGTTGATTCGCGTTAGGCGCAGCAGCAATTCCAGCGCGGCCAATTTGCCTTGCGGTGCCGCTTGATCGATGCGAGCCAGCAACGCATCGGCCTGGCTGCTTAGCATACCGGCGATACCGCCTTGTTGTTGATACAACTTGCCGCTGAGTTTGTGATCTTGCCGCTGTTGCCACAGCAACAACAATGCATTTTCCACCAGCGGCAATGCGCCGATTTCATCTTCAGTGTCCTTGAGTATCGCGGTGGTGATTTCGCTGACATCGAGCCCGGTCAGTTTGGCGGGTTGCTCAATGCAGTCTTGCAAGCCTTGCGCGGAAATCAACGGTAGGAAATAGCGCCTGCAGCAGTCGTTATAAGCCGTTTGCAATTGCGGCAGATATTCGAACCGGTCAAGAAAATCCGCGCGCACGGTGTTGATCAGAAACAAGGGACACTCCGGATCGGCCAGCGCGTCGGCGAGCAATGCATCGAACTGTTTGCGCTCGGTTTCATCGGCGAAGGTGAATAATTCTTCGAATTGGTCAACGATCAACAGATAAGCACTGCCGGGTTGTTTAAAATCCTTAATAGTAAACGCCAGCGCGCGTGCATCTTCCTTGAGCCGTTTCAATCGACCCAGCGAATCGCGCCGGGCGGGATCGCCGATCAATCCTTGTTCCAGCGTTTCCGCGAGTTTTTCCAGCGGGGTCTTGCCGGGCATCATCGGTCCGAGGATGCGCCACTGTGCAAAACCGGTGCGCTCCAGCAAGAAACCTTGCTCGATCAGCGGCAGCATACCGGCGTTGACCAGAGACGATTTACCGGAACCGCTGTTGCCTTCGATTTGCAGCCAGCGAGAGTATTTCTCGCCGTGGCTACGCTGCGATCTTTGCGGATCGATGCGTTGCTGATCGCCCAAACCTTCCAAGGCTTTTAGCGTTTCCTGGCGGCGTCCGAAAAATAAGGGTGCATGTTGCCTGTCAAAAGCACTCAAGCCCAGAAATGGGCAGCCCTCGAACGTTGGGGTATTTCCACTGCCGGTGGCGCGGTTTTTGATCGCTGTAATCAACTGAAGCGGCAATGGTTCGGATGTATTCCAGCGAATCGATTGAAACGACGACAAAAATGCGGGTAGTGATACCGATTGCGCATCTTCCAGCAGAACCGGAAAAATCGGTAACGAATTCGCTTCGTTGGTCTTGGCGTAATGCCGCCGCAGCGCCACATGGTATTCCGCGCTTATCCAGCGTTGCACGCCGTCTTTACCGATCAGCAGCACGAATGCCGTGCATTGCTCCAGTGCTTTCTCCAACTCGGTAATCCATTCATCACCGGCTTTGATGTCGTCTTCATCGCGAAACGCGCTTAAACCGGCTTTTTCCAGTTCGGTGCGTAATTGCGCGCAAGCTGCGCGGTCGCTGCGGCTGTAGCTGATGAACACCTGACTGGCGGTTTGTGTTTCAGGCGGCATAATAGAAGTTTTCGAAGTCTTGATTTTGCGATTATAAGCAAATTTCGGATTGATCGAATTGATGATTTTGGGTGTTGATGCGGGAAGCCTGAAGTGGATTCGGAAGGATGTTCCGGACTGACGCAGCAAGTTATTTTTCTTTGCAATAAATAGCAATCCCAACCCGGTCGATATGCGCGATCAAGCCGGTGTTTTCAAGCTGGCGGTATTGCGACAAATCGACGGTATACGGCAGCATCAGATCGTCAATTTCATTTTCGATTTGCATCAATTCATCGAACGGAATCTCGTCACCTTTGATGGTCAGGTCGATATCGGAGCCTGCACGGTAATTTCCTTTGGCGCGTGAGCCGTATAGCAGCACCGAGTCGATGGCGGCGTGCCGTGCGAACACACTGTTGAGCTTTTCCAAGGTGGCGGGCGGTAAGCCGAACGGACGCTCATCGGTCATGATAGGTATTTTCCCATTTCGTCTTTTAGCGCGACGAACAAGGGGTAATACTGATGGATGATCGCATTGGTCAATCGCTCGGCGGTGCGTTCATCGTAAGTGTGCGATGAAACATTGCGGCTTTGTATCATCGCCATCCACTGCTCGCCGTCTTGAATCAGTTCAACCTTGAATGCTTCCCGGGTGGCATCCCTGGAGCCTTTGATATTTTGATTGCCTTGCGCTTGCAAAAAATCTTTCAGAAGATTCCAAGCCAATTCATGCGTGAATTCGAATGCCTGGATGACACCTTGTTTTTCCAATCCGCTAAGCGGGCGTTGTTGACTGAGCTCAACAGCGCTTTGTAACTGCAGCAAGGCTTTTTGGTAGCTGTTGAAACGCTGTTGCCAGCGGATATCGAGGTTATTCATAGTCAATTTTTTCACGCAGCATAGCGGATGTTTGCACTGTCTTGATTTAACGATTATAAGCAAATTTCAGATTGATCGAATTGATGATTCATGCTTTTAATAATGTTTTGGATTTTGAAGTAAGGATCTTAAATGATGTTTAAAACGCTTGAAATGTTCAAACCTTTTCTGCTGATAGCTTCGATCGTTATCCTATCCGGCTGCGCAACGCTCCAGCATGACGCCACCACCACTTACACCCGCGCAGTCACAGACGCGGCGGTGGCGGAGGAAAGTGAAATCAATGACCGGTTATTTGCCATCAACTCAGCGAATCAAGCCTTGCAGTGGCAGGATGGCAAGGTGCTGGTGGTGACTTGGAAAAGCCAGTCGTCGTTTGATGACAATTACAAAGAACAGGCACATACCTCGCTCGAAGAAAAGTTTGTTACTTGGGTAACGGCAGCGCCGCAGGTGCAGGAATTTTGCCGGGATTACGTCCGGCAAAATCCGCAAGGCGATCTCGATTTGCGCTTGAAGCAGTATCTGGGACTTAAGCCCGATTCGCATTACGAGGTGTTTGTCGAGCTATGGGTCGATCCGGCTGATCTGTTCCGGCCTTGTGTCGATCCGGAGGTCGACGATGCCGGTTGCGAGCTTCAGTTTGCCGCCGATGCCAAGCCGCAGGTCAAAGAAATCGACGATTATCCGGCTTTTTACAAGAATCTCTACTTCAAAAGTTTCCGCTCGCGCCCCGGTGTGCCGTGGACCGGGCTGGGGTATACCTACGATTGGGGCAATCCGCACAGCCGTATTGGCGCCAGCGAGTATATCCTGAGGCCGGGATCGCCCTATCAAATCAAGCGTGACGTGACAACGGCCGAATATTGCCGCTGAGTTTTTTTTGGTGGCAGACTTGGTGCGCCAGGACCAGTAAAAATAGGACAAATGTCCTAGTAAACTAGGAGCGTTGTTCTATTGGGTGGGTCAGTGGCGTCAATTAAGATTAATTTAATATCCTGATGGGATATTGTATTTTTCAATAAACTTTTGTTGTTGGCAGGCAGTTTGAGTTTTCAATAATCAGCCAAGTCAAGAGAAGGCTTTGTAAGTTTCTTTAATGTCTTGACTTCGCTCCAGTTTCTTTACTTCAGACTTAAAGGAGTAACAAATGAAGAAATCTCTTTTAACAACCACATTTTGTTTATCGCTCTTGGCGTTTTCGTCTGTTACCCAGGCGGCGCCCGTTTTAATCGATTTTGACGATGTCTCCGGCTCAAGGGTTGAGATCACTAACCGCTACGCGGCATTGGGTGTGACCTTGAACGCTATCGATAATCCTTTCCCGCTTTCCGGCGCTTTTCCGGCGCCAGCGACATTACCAACGATTCGTGGCGGCGTGTCGACCTGGACGGAAGGCTTTGCTTCCGCAGCATCTCCGCCTCAAGTTGCGGTCAGCATGCCCTATCCCGGTGTAACCGAGTATGGGAATGGCGGCATCTTGATCAGCTTTGCGTTTGACGTGAATAGCGTATCGCTGGTGGGAGTCGATAATGGCACCAATTTGGGCACGGATGACGAATCGGTGACGTTGACGGCTTATGACGCGGCGGGAAGCCAGATCGGTCAGGTTTACAGCACCACGAATTTACCGGGTATTTATGATCAGACACCGGCTTCCATCGCAATGGACGGCATCCGCTATGTCGCATTTAACTATACCGATTCCAATTTCGGCTTTTATTCGATCGACAATCTGGAATTTGTAGCGGCGCCGATTCCTGAGCCTAATATGGTATTTTTGCTTGGCGCGGGTTTGATCGCGTTGTTTGGATTCCGCAGAAAGCTCAGCCGGGTTAACGCTCGCCGCTAAATTCTCACCGGAATCGCAGCGCGATTCCATTCAATCAGATTCGACAATCATCGGCTAAGGCCGGTGGTTGTTGGTATTAGAGTCCGGTCTGGTATTCGTTATTGCTCCATAACTCAAGCCTGTTGTTTGAATTTCCAGTATCGCCGTACCGCCAATCTATCGCTCGGCTCATGGCATAAGCCGGTATGATGCTACGTTAAGGAGGTGACGATGGCAAAAATTCTGGTGACCGGAGCGACCGGTCAGATTGGCGTCGAGTTGACGCTGGCGCTGCGCGAGCATTACGGAGCGGATAATGTGATCGCTGCAGGGCATCGCCGCGAGCCGCCCGGCGGTTTGGCGCAAGCCGGGCTGTATTGCAGCCTCGATGTACGCAATGCGGCGGCGCTTGATTCGGTGGTGACAGCGCACGGTATCACGGTGATTTATCACTTGGCTGCGCTGCTTTCCGCCGTGGCGGAGGAACAGCCGCTGCAAGCCTGGGATATCAACATGAACGGTTTGCTCAATGTATTGGAAAGCGCGCGCCAGCATGGCTGCCAAGTGTTTTTTCCGAGTTCGATTGCCGCATTCGGCCCTGGTACGCCGCCGTTCAATACGCCGCAAGATACCGTGCAACGTCCGTCGACGATCTATGGCATTACCAAAGTCACGGGTGAGTTGCTGTGCGATTACTATTACCGCCGCTATGGCATCGATGCGCGCGGCGTGCGTTATCCTGGATTGATCTCAAACCAGGTGTTGCCGGGCGGCGGCACTACCGATTACGCCGTCGATATTTTTTACGCGGCAGTGCGGCAACGGCATTACGATTGCTTTTTGCGCGCGGATACGCAACTCGATATGATGTACATGCCGGATGCGATTGCCGCGGCGATGCAGTTGATGCAGGCCGATGCCAGCCGGTTGATGCACCGCAACGGTTTCAATGTCACCGCGATGAGCTTTACCCCGGCGCAATTGGCGGCAGCCATTCAACAGCATTTACCGGATTTCACCATCGCTTACGCCATCGATCCGCTACGCCAAGCAATTGCCGATTCCTGGCCGCGCCATATGGACGATAGTGCCGCCCGCGCCGAATGGGGTTGGCAGCCGCGCTACGATTTATCAGCGATGGTGAATGATATGCTGCGGCATATCACGGCGAAACTACGCAACAAATAACCGGAGGGTGTCATGACGCTTGCAAAAATCGAACCGTTGTTCCAGGCAAAACTCAATCAATTGCAACAGCAAGGCGTGCGCAAGGGCGACGAAAAAATCGTCACCGGCGTGCTGCCGCCGTCCGATGGCTTCGGGCCGCGTTACCGGTTGCACGGTTATGAGGATCGCGCTTTTCTGCGCATGAATTCGAATTCTTATCTGGGACTGGCGCGGCATCCGGCGGTGATCGAAGCGGAAACGCGGGCAGCCGAGGAATTTGGCGCCGGTCCCGGCGCGGTGCGCTTTATCAGCGGCACGTATGCGCCGCACATCGAGCTGGAGCGGCGGCTGGCGGCGTTTCATGGCCGTGAAGCGGCGATGCTGTTCAGCGCCGCGTATGCCACGATGGTCGGCGTGCTGCCGCAATTGATTTCCGAACAGACTTTAGTAGTCAGCGATGCGCTCAATCACAACTGCATCATCAACGCGATCCGGCTGGCGCATTCAGCCGGTAAGGCAATTTATAAACACAGCACGATCGGCGAACTGGAAACGATTCTGAGCACCAACCGCGATCGCTTTCAGCGTGTGTGTGTTGTCACCGACGGCATTTTCAGCATGCGCGGCGATCATGCGCCGCTGGCCGAGCTTGATGCTTGCTGCGAACAACACCAAGGCGATTATCCCGAAGGAATCGTGACCATCGTCGATGATTCGCACGGTGTCGGCGCATTCGGCGCCACCGGGCGCGGCACCGAAGAAGTGACCGGCACGCGCGCGGATGTGCTGATCGGCACGCTCGGCAAGGCGTTCGGCGTTAACGGCGGTTACGTCGTAGCCAGCACGGCCACTATCGCCTATTTACGAGAAACCGCGCCGCTGTATATCTATTCCAATCCGATTACCCCCGCTGAGGCCGCTGCCGCATTGGCGGCATTGGATGTACTGGAAAGCCCCGAAGGCTTACGTCTGCTCGAACAACTGCGCCATTTCAGCCGTAAACTGCGAACCGGTCTGCAGCAGCTCGGTTTTGAAACACTCGACGGCGAGCATCCAATCGTGCCTATCTTCATTCGCGATACCGCGCAAACCGCGGCGTTGGTTACGCATCTGCTCGATCATAATATTCTCGCAACCGGTTTGAACTATCCGGTCGTGCCGCAAGGCGATCAGGAAATCCGTTTGCAAGTTTCCGCAGAACACACCGAGAAAGATTTGGATTATCTGTTGGAAGTGCTGAGGTGTTTTAACAGTTAATTGACAGTAAACCACGAATGATAACGGTATCAAGAACTATTATCGTTTATAATCAATAATTTGTTGTTGTTTTTGTGCTTCATGATTCGTATAATGCCGGGTGTTAGTACAAAACGTCGCTGGCGGCTGCCCATTTGAAGAATCAGCAGGCGCTGGCGGTTACTCAATAGCATGTGAGGAATACAATTATGAAAGGCAATCCAAAAATCATCGACTTACTAAACAAGCTGCTGGCGGAAGAGCTGACGGCGATGGATCAATATTTCGCCCACTCGCGGATGTACGAAGATTGGGGATTCAGCAAACTGTACGAACGCATCAATCACGAGATGGACGATGAAAAGCAGCACGCCGATCAATTGATTAAGCGGATTTTGTTGCTCGAAGGCGTGCCGGTGATCGGCAACCGCAGCCCATTGCGGATCGGCCGGGATGTGCCGGAAATGCTGCAAAACGATCTGGCGCTGGAACGCTCGGTGATTACCGCATTGCGCGACGCCATCGCGATTTGCGAACAAGAGCGGGACTATCAATCGCGCGAGATTCTCGAAGGCATGCTTGCCGAAACCGAAGAAGATCACGCGCATTGGCTGGAACAACAATTGGGATTGATCAACAGGGTTGGGCTGCAAAATTATTTGCAATCGCAAATGTGATCGCATGTGAAGTATCGATGTAACCAGCATACCCATGTAAGCGGCTTGCGTCATTCCCGGTGACTCCAAGCCGCTCATGCATTCCGTTTGATCAAATTGCTAAGGAAGCGCCGATTAATTGACTGCACGAGCGAATCACTTCGCTGCGCGGCACTCGCCCCATCGCCTATCTTGTTGATATGTCTTAGTTGCTCGTTCCATGCGCCTCGCGCTTCATTTCGTTCGCCAGATTAATCAGCGTTCCCCTAGTAGCTGACGCCATACCGGTCCCGGTACTGTTGCACCGCGTGAAGATGCTGCGACAATTCCGGGTGATGATGCAAATACGCCACCAAATCATCCAGATCAATGATCGAAGTAACCGGAAAACCGTGCGTTTGCTGCACTTCCTGCACCGCCGAAAGTTCGCCGGTGCCGCGCTCCATGCGGTCGAGGGCGATCACGACACCGCCGGGCGTTGCGCTCGCAGCTTTGATCAATTCGACCGATTCGCGCACCGACGTGCCGGCGGAAATCACGTCGTCAACGATCAACACCCTGCCTTGCATCGGCGCGCCGACCAGCACGCCACCTTCGCCGTGGTCTTTGACTTCCTTGCGGTTGAAACAGAACGGATAGTTCTTGTGCATTTCGGCCAGCGCGATGGCAATGGTGCTGACCAAAGGAATGCCTTTGTAAGCCGGGCCGAACAAGGTATCGAACGGAAGCTCGGCATCGACGATCGCTTTGGCGTAAAATTGCCCCAATTTACGTAGCGCATCGCCGTCGTTGAACAGGCCGGCATTGAAAAAATACGGCGACAAGCGCCCTGCTTTGGTTTTGAATTCACCGAAGCACAGCACGTTGCGTTCGATGGCGAATTGGATAAACGCTTGCCGGAAATCGGACATAACTGGAATCACTCTGAATAATAAAAATATGCAAATTATAACGCTGAACTTAAACGGCATTGTAGGGTGGATAAGTGCAACACCATCCACCATGACTTTTATTTCAACCGGATTGCCGGTGGATGGCGTTGCACTTATCCACCCTACTAAGCTACTAAGATGCAGATCATAACGCTTAACCTCAACGGCATCCGCGCGGCGGCGAAAAAGGGCTTTTTCCCTTGGTTGACGAAGCAAACTGCGGATGTCGTGTGCGTGCAGGAATTAAAAGCGCAATTGCCCGATCTCTCTGGCGAAATGTTGTCGCCGGATGACTATCATGGCTATTTCCATTGCGCCGAGCAGAAAGGCTACAGCGGTGTCGGCATTTATACGCGCAAGCAACCGGATCGCGTCGTCGAAGGTGTCGGCATTACCGGCATCGATGCCGAAGGACGCTATCTGCAAGCGGATTTCGGCGAATTGAGCATCGTGTCGCTTTACCTGCCGTCCGGCTCGAGCGGCGAACACCGGCAAGCAGCGAAGTTCTATTTCATGGAACATTTTCTCCCGGTGTTGCAAAACCTGATGGCAAGCGGACGCCAAATTATTTTATGCGGCGACTGGAACATCGCGCACCAGGAGATCGATCTGAAAAACTGGCGCTCGAACCAGAAAAATTCCGGCTTCCTGCCGGAAGAACGCGCCTGGTTGTCGGATGTGTTCGATCGAGTCGGTTTCGTCGATGTATTCCGCCGTTTGAATAGCGAACCCGATCAGTACACCTGGTGGTCGAATCGCGGTCAGGCCTGGGCGAAGAATGTCGGCTGGCGCATCGATTATCAGATCGCCACCCCCGCGATTGCGCAAACCGCACGCAGTGTTTCGATCTTCAAGGATGAGCGCTTCTCCGATCATGCGCCGCTGATCGTCGATTACGACCATACCTTATGACCGCCTCGATATCTTCCAGCTGGCTGCAAGCGCTGCGGGTTTATACCCACCCGCGCGTGCTCGGCATGCTGTCGCTGGGTTTTTCCGCCGGATTGCCGCTGCTGTTGATCATGGGCACGTTGTCGTTCTGGCTGCGTGAAGCGGGTATCGACCGCACCACCATCGGCCATTTGAGCTGGATCGGGTTGGCTTACAGCGTCAAATGGCTATGGTCGCCGCTGGTCGACCGGTTATCGCTGCCATTGCTGACACGCTGGCTGGGACGGCGGCGGGCATGGTTGCTATTGTCGCAAATCGTGATCGCTTGCGCCCTGGTGGGGATGGCGATGACCGATCCGGTAATCAATCTGACGCATCTGGTGTTTTTCGCGCTGGCCGTCGCATTTGCATCGGCTACCCAGGACATCGCATTGGATGCTTACCGCATCGAAGCGGTCGCGGTGGAACTGCAAGGCGCGATGGCGGCCACTTATCAAGCCGGTTACCGCGTCGCGATGATTCTGGCTTCCGCCGGCGTATTGTGGATCGCGGCGGCAGTCGATGTCAGCGCCGATGTGTACGACCACGCGCCGTGGCGCTTCGCCTATCTGATCATGGCGGCGAGCATGGCGGTCGGCATTGTCACCACGCTCATCATCCGCGAACCGGATGTGCCCTACAGCCGTACCGTTTCCGAAAACGAACAGATCGCGCAGCGCGCGCTGGCGCATTGGGCCTTGCCCGAGCGCGTTAAAGCGTTACTGGTTTGGTTGTACGGTGCATTGATCGCGCCGTTCCGCGATTTTCTCGTGCGGCATGGCCGGAAAGCGTTGCTGATTCTCGGTTTGATCGCGATTTACCGTATCTCCGACGTCGTCATGGGCGTCATGAGTAACCCGTTTTACGTCGACATGGGTTATAGCAAAGACGAGGTTGCCGCCATTTCCAAAGTCTACGGCGTGATCATGACCATCGCCGGAGCGGCCATCGGCGGTGTGCTGACCGCAAAAATCGGCGTCATGCGCACCTTATTTCTCGGCGCGGTACTGTCCGCCGCGACCAATTTATTGTTTGTTTGGCTAGCAGGACGCGGCCACGATGTCAGCGGTTTGATTTTCACCATTTCCGCCGACAATCTGTCCGCTGGAATCGCTTCCTGCGCATTCATCGCCTACTTGTCAGGCTTGACCAATTCAGCCTACTCGGCGACCCAATATGCGTTATTCAGCTCGGTGATGTTGTTGCTGCCGAAGTTTATCGCCGGTTTCAGCGGACAATTTGTCGATGCCTACGGCTACGAAAACTTCTTCATTGCCACTGCCATTTTGGGTTTGCCGGTGTTGATTCTGGTCTGGCTTGCCGGGCAAGCGGCCTTCACCACTGATTAGCTATTGCTGCAATTTACTATGTCTGAAGTTTCACACACAACAAGTCCTAAAACCGAATACCAATCGTTGATCCAGGCCGGCGAACTGAAACCGGATGCCGATCAAGCCCATGCGGTCGACGCGCTTGAGCGCTTGTACCGGGAGTTGATCGATCTGCCTGCTGACAGCACACGCGGCGAACGTTCCAAATCGCGTTTGTCGACGGTATTGTTCGGTTGGCTGAACAGCGGCAAACCGGCGCCGAAAGGCATTTATCTCTACGGTGGCGTCGGGCGCGGCAAGTCGATGCTGATGGATCTGTTTTATACAGTAGCGCCGGTCACGGCAAAACGGCGCGTGCATTTTCACGAATTCATGCTCGATGTGCATGACCGGCTCAAAACCTGGCATGCGCTCTCCGCTCGCGAAAAAGTACAACAGGGCGGGCGCGCCAACGATGACGATCCGATGCCATTCATCGCCCGTAAAATCATTCTGGAAGCGCGCTTGTTGTGCTTCGACGAACTGCAAGTCACCGACATCGCCGATGCCATGGTGCTCACACGGTTGTTCAAGGAACTGTTCGCACAAGGCGTGATCGTGGTTGCGACATCGAACCGGCCGCCGGATGAATTGTACAAAAACGGTTTGAACCGCCAGCGTTTTTTGCCATTCATCGAGCAAGTCAAGGAAAAACTCGAAATCATTCCGCTGCAAGGCCCGGTCGATTATCGTTATGACCGGTTGCAAGGTGCGCAAACCTACTACCACCCGGTAAACGAAGAAACCAGCATGCAGCTATCAACAATTTTCTTTCGTTTAACCGACCGCCAAATCAAAGACCGCGACAAGGTGCCCAGCGAGGAATTAAACGTGCAAGGACGGACTTTGTTCGTGCCCAAGTCGGCACGCGGCGTCGCGGTGTTCTCGTTTAAACGGCTGTGCGCCAATCCGCTCGGGACCGCCGATTATCTCGCCATCGCCCGCGCTTATCACACCGTGATCATGGTCGCGATCCCGCAGTTCAATGAGCATAACAGCGACCAGGCCCGGCGCTTTATCCATTTAATCGACGCGCTGTATGAGCACGGCGTCAAATTTCTGTGTTCCGCCGCCGTGCCGCTAGCGGAACTGTACGTCGGCGGCGACATCGGCTTTGAGTTTGAACGCACCGTTTCACGTTTGACGGAAATGCAGTCGGAAGCTTACCTTGCGAGAGGTCACGGCAAAGCCATTATGTAGCGACACATGCCAATACACCCAGATAAAAAGAGACTTCGGTAAGCTGTTGCATGGCGCCTAAACAATCGCCGGTGTAACCACCGATGCGCTTTTTTAGAACAAGGCTAAACCACATCCACACAGCCGCCACGGGCACAATTCCCCAATACCAGGAGGACGGCAGCCACAGCAGCGGTAATAGTCCCAATAGAGCGGCCACGGCAAGATGGGTAAGCGGCATGCTGGTCGCGAGAGGTTTGGATTTACCCGAAAACTTCACATAGCGCTGCGTGGCCATCACCATCACGGAACAAAGTCGGCTTAAGCTATGGCCCGCAATCAACAAGACCGGCACCAGCAGCGGCGGAAAATGGTTCAACGCGGCAAATTTCAGCGACAGTACCAGCACAATACCCACCACACCATAGCTGCCGATACGCGAATCCTGCATGATTTGCAACACTTGCTCTTTTTCCCATCCACCGCCAAGACCGTCGATTGCATCGGTCAAGCCGTCTTCATGAAACGCGCCGGTAAGCCATATCGTCGCAACCATACTGAGCAGTACCGCAATATCCTGCGGCAACACTGCGTTGGCAAGCGAGTAAACAATGGCTGCAAAAGCGCCTACGATAATGCCCACCAGCGGAAAATACTTGGCTGCCGTGTTCAACTCCTGCTCGTGAAAATCCGGCAATGCCGGTACCGGGATGCGCGTAAAGAAACCGATGGCCAGCAATAAGCCACGCCATTCTTGCTGGAACCAGGAACGATTCGGGGAAGGAGAATGCGACGGAGTCGTCATGGGCGATGAGTGTAGCGTCTGCGGTTTTTTTTAGCTAGTGGCGGCGCCACATGTCATTGCTTTGGGGTCGTGTGATAAATACCATAGCTCACAGGCAACACTTGCCGCATAATAACCCGGCATTGTTCCAGCCGTTCCATCTATTTTTGGCGATAAAGGAGAAAGTCATGATAGTTCTCAGAAAAAACACGATTTTTCAAGTTTTCCTGATCATTGTTACACTCGGTTATTTTCAGCCCGTCTGGGCGGAAAAGACATCCGGCGAATTCACGGCGCAGCAAACCTGTCCGGCTTATGTATCCAAAAATAAATCGACCAATCCGGATAATGCAAAAATTCTGGCCGGAAGCAAATACGCGATTACCGAAGTGCTGACGGCGAATAATCCCAACTGGTATCGCGTGGTTGTACCTGCGGCCAATCCGCAAGAACGCTGGGTTAATGCCAGTTGCGGCCAGGCCCAACTGAGCGGTGGAGGGGGCGGCGGCGACAATAATGACGACGGTGGCGGTAGCTGCAATACCGCGGGGCAAGGCGATAGCTATGTACTGGCGTTGTCATGGCAGCCGGCATTTTGTGAAACCAAACCCGATAAAGCAGAATGCAAAATTACCGACCCTAAAGTTTACCAAGCCAAACATTTCACGCTACATGGTTTATGGCCGAACAAAAAAAGTTGCGGTACACATTATGGATTCTGCGGTGATGTCAAAAACCAGAAAAGCAATTTCTGCGATTACCCGGCTGTTCAATTGGATGACGCCCCCCGCACTTCATTAGCGGAAGTGATGCCGAGCGTAACCGCCGGTTCTTGCTTGGAACGGCATGAATGGCACAAGCACGGTACCTGCGCTCAGTGGTCATTGGAAGACTATTTCGATTTGGCAGCCGACTTGACCCGCCAGTTTAACGATGCCGGCATGGCGTATTTCATGAACCGCAGGATCGGACAGCAGGTTCGCACCGATGATTTCATTAATCGCGTAACAGCGGTGCTGGGAACAGCCGCGAAGGACCGGATCAAGCTGAATTGCAACCAAGGCATGCTGGTCGAAATTCAATTGAATCTATCCGCCAGTCTGACCCCTGGTATCGATCTGGAGAAATTATTGCCGGACGCGCCGGTTCAGGGCAAATCGAATTGCGGCGAGACATTCCTGGTTGACGCCATCGGTCAATGACTCAGGTACTAACCGGTCTTTGATGAGGATCATGCGCAAGATTCTTCACGTGTGAGCCTCATCATTCAGGTTGCAAGCGCTACAGAAACTAGTCGTGCTCGACTGGAAAAAGCTTAAAATAAGTGTATTCTGAAAAAATCTTCAACCTGTTTAAAGACTTTCAATCATGAATATTCTGATCACAGGCGCAACGGGATTCATTGGTCAGCAATTAGTACGGCGTTTGCAGCAA
>Ga0209573_1002736_pt1 | contig 21338 bp, 22 predicted proteins | sample TNRBio252014_DNA_FD_185870 | JGI IMG/M metagenome (GOLD analysis project Ga0209573, IMG submission 185870) | Wastewater treatment Type I Accumulibacter community from EBPR Bioreactor in Madison, WI, USA - TNR Reactor_6/25/2014_ DNA (SPAdes)... | ecosystem: Engineered > Bioreactor > EBPR >...
TTGACCTCGGAGAAGGGAAGATAGGTGCCGGTCGGATTGTTGGGATTGGCGAGATAGACGATCTTCGTCCTCGGCGTCACCGCCTTGAGGATGGCGTCGACATTGGCGGTGAAATCCGTCTCCTTCACCACCACCGGCACGCCGCCTGCCGCCAGGATGGCGATGCGGTAGACCAGAAAGCCGTGTTCGGTGAAGATGCCCTCGTCGCCCGGCCCCATGTAGGCGTTGGTCAGGTAGCTCAGCACCTCGTCCGAGCCGGCGCCGCAGACGATGCGCGCCGGATCAAGCCCATAGCGCCGGCCGATCGCCTCACGCAGGGCCGTGGCCGAACCGTCGGGATAGAGTTCCAGCTTCCCGGCGCAGGCACTGTAGGCGGCGATCGCCTGCGGGCTGGCCCCCAGCGGTGTTTCGTTGGACGACAGCTTGTGCAGCTTCACGCCCTTGGGCGCGGCGCTCTTGCCGGGCACATAGGCCTCGATGGACATCACGCCGGCGCGCGGCTGGGGACGGGACTGGGACATGGCAAAACTCCGATAAGATCAGCCGCCCGCGCGGGGCAGGGAAAAGGCCGCGGCATGACTGCCCACCTCTTCATAGCGGGCGAAACAGGCGAGCGCCTTGAGCGCGGCAACGACATCCGTGCCGGACACCGCGCCGGGATGGGTGATCAGCAGGGCCAACCCGCTTTCGATGCCCGCCGTCGCCTCGATCCGGGCGCCAAGCCCGGAGAGCGCCGCCGGCACCGCCGCCTGCCAGCGTTCCAGCCAGAGCGAACCGACGATCTCGTCGCGCACCGCCGCTTCCTTCAGCGGGCGGGCGATGACGAACATCGGCAGGCCCGAGGGATGGTTGGGCCGCTCGACGAAGGGCAGGCGGGCGATGATCTTGGGCCGGTCCGCGCCATGCAGCCGGCGCCACCACGCCCCGCTCTCCATGCTCTGCGCCCGTGGAAACACGCCAAGATCGCTTGGCCGCTCCGCCACCGCCTCGATCACCTCGGCCGCGCTGGCGGTCGGCACGAACGGCACGGTGAAGCCGAAATGGAAGCGCACGCAGTCGCGCGTCGCCGCATCCCCGCCCGAACAGTCGCCGTGCACCGTGTAGGGCACCTGGGTGTAGGTCGAGGTGCCGATGATGACGCGCCAGATGTTCTCGGTTGAATCGAACGGATAGGAGCCGTGGTGCCGCTCGGCCAGCATGCGCATGATCTGGGCTTCCCGCCCCGGCCGGAAGGCCGAACCGGCCGTGCCGGCGCGGCGCTTCACCTCCTCCACCCGGTCGGTCACCTGCGAGCGCGCGATCAGCAGCGCCTGCATCTCGGCGTCGATGCGGTCGAGTTCGATCCGCAGGTCGTTGAGGCCGGCTTCGGGCGAAAGAGCCATGGGGGAACGTCCGCGAGGAACAGGAAGGAGTGCCCCTGCTAAACCACGCCGCGCCCGATGCGTAAAGCGTCACGCGGCGCAAATCCCGCCGGCGCCGGCCTGCACCTTCACCCGCGACCGCCCCTGCGGCAATTTTCCCCCGGCGGGCCGAAGGTGGGGCTGGAAATTTCCTTCGTTGTTCTCTACAAAGAACAAATTGGACGACATTCAGAAGTTGTTCGTTCTGTAATGCGTGGAGAGCCACCCGGCATGAGCGATGCTCCGACAAACGGCGCTGGCCGCGCCATCGATCAGGCGGACGACCCCCAGAGCGCGGTGGTGCGCTTTGGCATGGAACGCCCGCTGCTGCTCGACGCCGGGCAGTATTTCGCGCCGCTTCAGGTCGCCTACCAGACCTACGGCACGCTCAACGCCGAGAAGTCCAACGCCATCCTGATCTGCCACGCCCTGACCGGCGACCAGCACGTCGCCAATCTCCACCCCGTCACCGGCAAGAGCGGCTGGTGGGAGATCATGATCGGCCCCGGCAAGCCGATGGACACCGACCGCTTCTTCTTCATCTGCGCCAACGTGCTCGGCGCCTGCATGGGCACATCCGGCCCCGCCTCGACCAATCCGGCGACCGGCAAGCCCTATGGCCTCGATTTCCCGGTGATCACCATCGGCGACATGGTCAAGGCCCAGGCCATGCTGGTCGAGCATCTCGGCATCTCCCGCCTGCTCTGCGTGCTCGGCGGCTCGATGGGCGGCATGCAGGTGCTCGACTGGGCCTCGCGCTTCCCCGACCGGGTGTTTTCCGCCATGCCGATCGCCACCGGCGCCAAGCATTCGGCCCAGAACATCGCCTTCGACGAGGTGGGCCGTCAGGCGGTGATGGCCGACCCGGACTGGCGCGGCGGCCGTTATCTGGAGGAGGGCACGCGCCCCGAAAAGGGCCTTGCCGTGGCGCGCATGGGCGCCCACATCACCTACCTCTCCGAACAGGCGCTGCAACGCAAGTTCGGCCGCCATTTGCAGGATCGCGAGGCGCGCACCTTCTCGTTCGATGCCGATTTCCAGGTCGAAAGCTACCTCAGGTATCAGGGCTCCAGCTTCGTCGAGCGCTTTGACGCCAATTCCTACCTCTATCTGACCCGCGCCATGAACTATTTCGATCTGGCCGGCGACAACGGCGGCGTGCTGGCCAATGCCTTCCGCAACACGCGCACCCGCTTCTGCCTGATTTCCTTCACCTCCGACTGGCTGTTCCCCACCTCCGACAGCCGCTCCATCGTGCATGCGTTGAACGCCGCCGGGGCACCGGTCTCCTTCGTCGAGATCGAGAGCGACAAGGGTCACGACGCCTTCCTTCTGCATGAGCCGGCGCTGTTTTCCACCGTGCGCGGCTTTCTCGACAGCGCCGCCCGGGCCAGGGGAATCGCATGAGCACCACCGACACCCCCCGCGACCTGCCCACCCAGAGCCGCGTCGACCTTCTCGTCGTCGCCGACATGGTGGCCCCCGGCTCGCGCGTGCTCGATGTCGGCTGCGGCGATGGCGCGCTGCTCTCGCTGCTGGCCAGGACCAAGGATGTCGACGCCCGCGGCATCGAACTCAGCCGCGAGGGCGTCGCCGGCTGCGTGGCGCGCGGCCTGGCCGTCATCCAGGGCGACGCCGACACCGATCTGGTCGATTACCCCACCGACTGCTTCGATTACGTCATCCTGTCGCAGACCCTTCAGGCGACGCGCAACCCGCGCACCGTGCTGGAGCAGATGTTGCGCATCGGCCGGCACGCCATCGTCTCCTTCCCCAACTTCGGCCACTGGCGGGTGCGCATGAACCTGCTGCTCAACGGCCGCATGCCGGTAACCGAGCACCTGCCGCAAAGCTGGTACGACACGCCGAACATCCACTTCTGCACGATCCGCGATTTCGTCGCGCTGCTCGACGAAATTCCGGCCAAGATGGATCGCGCCGTCGCCCTCAACGCCGCCGGCGGCAAGATCGGCTTTTCCGCCCCCTGGTGGTTCTGGAACATTGCCGGCGAGCAGGCGGTGTTCCTTCTGCGCCGGGTCTGAGACGGCTCAGCCGAACTCGGCCTTCAGATCCATGGTCTCGCGCTGGCCCAGCGCCTCGAAGTTGGCCGTCAGCCAGGCCCGGGCCGCCGCCCGCCCGGCATCGCGCAGGCTGAGGAAGAAGCTGTAGTCGGTGCTCATCTTGCTGCCCGCCGTCGTCTCCAGCGTCTCGCTCATGGCGATGCGGTGCATCAGGATGCGCTTGTAGCGCGGGTCGGTGAGCACGCCCGTGTCGATCAGCCGGGCGACGAAGTCGATGGCGCGCAGTTCGTGCAGCAGCGGCGAATTGAACGAGATTTCGTTCAGCCGGTGCTGGATGTCGGCGGCGCTGACCGGCGCCCCCGGCCGCCGCACCGGATTGATCTGCACCAGCAGCAGGTCGCGGCCCTCCCCCTCGAACAGCGGATAGAGCGGCGGATTGCCCATGAACCCGCCGTCCCAGTAGGGTACGCCGTCGATCTCCACCGCCCGGAACATCTGCGGCAGGCAGGCCGAGGCGGCAATGTGGTCCGCCGTCAGTTCGCTGTCGCGGAACACCCGCGCCTTGCCGGTCTCGACGTTGGTGGCGGCAATCGCCAGCCGCACCGGCGAGGCGCGGCGCAGGCGGGCAAAGTCGATCTCCTCGTCGAGGATCGCCTTGAGCGGGTTGATGTTGAGCGGGTTGAAGTCGTAGGGGCTCGCCTGCTGGGTCAGCAGGCCCATCCACGGCGCCGCATGGGTGGTCCAGATCGACAGCAGCGTATCGAACACCGGCCGCGCCACATCCGGCAGCGCCCCGTCGAGGCTGGCCTTGCGCCAGAACCGTTCAAGCTGGGCCCGGGCCTTCTCCGGCCCGCCGTCCGCCAGCCCGTCGGCCAGCACGACCGCGTTCATGGCCCCGGCGCTGGCGCCGGAGAGCGCGGTGATCTCCAGCCGGCCGTCGGCGAGGATCTGGTCGAGCACGCCCCAGGTGAAGGCGCCGTGCGCACCCCCGCCCTGAAGCGCCAGCTTGATCGGCCTGGTCCGGGCGGCACGGCGGGTGTGGGCGGTCGGCATCGCATGTCCCTCTCAGCACCCCCGCTTCTGGCATGCCCGCCGCCCGCGCGCCAGAAGCCGCAAACCGGATTTTCCTTTGCCTGCCGATGGTCTATAGCCGGGACCATGGTGCGCGCCCCGCAAGGCTCCGGCCTTACCCCCGATTCGCATGCCGGCTGCTGCGGTCACGGCTTGCAGCCGCTGTCCTCGCGCCTCAGCGCGGCCGAAGCGCTGTGTTCGGCGCGCGGCGTCAAGCTGACCGGCCCGCGCCGCCAGGTGCTGGAGGCGTTGAACGGCGCCGGTCGGGCGCTGGGCGCCTACGATCTGATCGACATCGTCTCCCGCAGCGCCGGCAAGCGCGTCGCCCCGATCACCGTCTATCGGGCGCTGGACTTTCTGGTCGGGAACGACCTCGTGCACCGCATCGAGAGCCAGAACGCCTTTCTCGCCTGCCCCGCCGGCCATGGCCCGCACCCCCAGGCGGTGTTCATGATCTGCGAGACCTGCGGCAAGGTCTGCGAATCGGCCTCCCCCGGGCTGGAGGCGGCGCTGGCCGCGCTGGCCGGGGCGAAGGGCTTCCGGCACAGCAGCCGCATCATCGAACTCAAGGGCGTCTGCGCCGATTGCGCCCGCGCCACAGGAGCCTGACACCGTGAGCATGACCGACGACGCCCTCAGCGCCGCCCCCCTGCCGCGCCTGAAAACCGTGGCCGTTCGCCTCGGCGATGGCCCTTCCGCCATCACCGTCGGCGGCGGCGCCCCCATCGTCGTCCAGTCGATGACCAACACCGACACCGCCGACATCGACGCCACCGTGCGCCAGGTCGCGGCGCTCGCCCGCGCCGGCTCGGAACTGGTGCGCATCACGGTCGACCGCGACGAGGCCGCCGCCGCCGTGCCGCACATCCGGGAACGGCTGCTCAAGCGCGGCATCACCGTCCCGCTGGTCGGCGATTTCCATTACATCGGCCACAAGCTGCTGGCCGAGCATCCGGCCTGCGCCGAGGCGCTGGACAAGTACCGCATCAACCCCGGCAACGTCGGCTTCAGGGCCAAGCGCGACAGCCAGTTCGCCCAGATCGTCGAGATGGCGATCCGCCACGGCAAGCCGGTGCGCATCGGCGCCAACTGGGGCTCGCTCGATCAGGAGCTGCTGACCCAGCTGATGGACGAGAACTCCCGCAGCCCCGCGCCGATCGACGCCCGCGCCGTGACGCGTGAGGCGCTGGTGCGCTCGGCCCTGCTTTCCGCCGCCCGCGCCGAGGAGATCGGCCTTGGCCGCGACCGCATCATCCTCTCGGCCAAGGTCTCTGCCGTGCAGGACCTGATCGCCGTCTATCGCATGCTGGCCACCCGCGCCGATTATGCGCTGCATCTCGGGCTGACCGAGGCGGGCATGGGCTCGAAGGGCATCGTCGCCTCCTCCGCCGCCATGGGCATCCTGCTTCAGGAGGGCATCGGCGACACCATCCGCTATTCGCTGACCCCCGAGCCGGGCGGCGACCGCACGGCGGAGGTGAAGGCAGCGCAGGAACTGCTGCAAACCATGGGCTTTCGCACCTTCGTGCCGCTGGTCGCCGCCTGCCCCGGCTGCGGCCGCACCACCTCGACGGTGTTTCAGGAACTGGCGCGCGACATCCAGACCTGGATCTCCACCTCCATGCCGGAGTGGAAGACGCGCTATCCCGGCGTCGAGACGCTCAATGTCGCGGTGATGGGCTGCATCGTCAACGGGCCGGGCGAGAGCAAGCACGCCGACATCGGCATTTCCCTGCCTGGCACCGGCGAGACGCCGGCCGCGCCGGTGTTCATCGATGGCGAGAAGGCCACCACCCTGCGCGGCGCCGGCATCGCGGCGGAGTTCAAGGACATGGTCGGCGCCTATATCGAAAACCGCTTCGGCAGCGGACGGGCGAACAGGGACTGACCTGTCCCAAACCGGAACAGCCCGCGCCCCGCACGAAGCGGCATGTCCGAACCGCCCCGGCACGCAGCCTGGATGACCTGGCCTATACCGTTGATGTAAAAGGGCTTTCAAAAGCCGAATAGCAACACCCGGAGATGGCGCGAGACTTGCCCAGGGTCTGGCAGGAGGCCCTGCCATGTCCCGTTCCGCATCGTTCCGCAATCATACCGCCGGCACCGTTTCCCAGATTTTCGCGCTGGCGCTGCTGCCGCTGCTGACCACGGTGGGGATGACCACGGACTATGCCCGCGCCGCGCGCAGCGAATCCACCCTTCAGAACGCCGTGGATGCGACGGCCCTGATGCTGGCCAGAGAAGCGCCGAAGCAGACCCAGGCCCAGTTGCAGAAGATCGGCAAGGCATATCTCACCGCCATCATGGCCGCGCAGAAGGATTTCACCGTCACAAGCGTCGCCATCGCCAAGGAAAGCGATGTTGTGCGCGTCAGCGCCGCCGGCACCAGCAGGCTCTTCTTCGGCGGGCTGATCGGCCAGAAGGACTGGACCGTACCGGCCAATGCCGCCGTCGCCTATGGCGCCCGCAAGATCGAGCTGGTGCTGGTGCTCGACAACACCGGCTCGATGGCCGCCAGCGACAAGATCGGCGAATTGCGAAAAGCCAGCCACAGCCTCGTCAGCACGCTGGAAAAAGTGGCGCTGACGCCCGGACAGGTGAAGGTCTCGATCGTTCCCTACACCACCCGCGTCAAGCTCAGCACCGTCTACCGCGATCAGGACTGGCTGACGCTGAACCCCACCGGCTGGTTCGTCGGCGGCTACACCCGCCCGGCCAGCCGCGCCGCCTGGACCGGCTGCGTCGCCGATCGCGACAGCCCCGCCAACACCGGCGATGCGCCCTATGTTCCCGGCCTGTCGGCCACGCACTATCCGATGATGAACTGCGCCGACAGCGTGGCCGAGGCAACGCCCCTGACCGACAACTGGTCGAAGCTTCACGCCAGCATCGACACCATGGTCGCCGGCGGCATGACCAACATCACCCTTGGCGCCCAGTGGGGCTTCGAGATGCTGACCGGCGCCAGCCCGTTCAGCGAGGCGGCAGCCGACCCGACCATCGAACGCTTCATGGTACTGCTGACCGACGGCTACAACACCCAGGACCGCTGGGGCTGGGACGTGGCGCGCATGGACGCCAACACCAAGGCGATGTGCGACACCATCACCGAGCGCGGCCTCGCCAAGAAGAAGCACGACATCAAGCTCTACACCGTGCTGGTGATCGACGGGAACGAGAGCCTGCTGAAGTCCTGCGCCTCCGATCCGTCAATGTACCTGAAGGCCTCGAACGCCTCGGATCTTCAGGCCATCTTCAAGAAGATCGCCGACGAAATCAGCAATATCCGGCTGACGATGTAACGGCGACCTGTTGCGTAGAGCCTCAGGGCCCGGCTGCCTCAACCCGGCAGCCGGGCTTTTTCATGCCGCGGCGCGCAGGCTTACGCCGCCAGCCCCTTGAACATCGGCAACCCGTCGGTGCCGCCCATCAGGTCCTCGACGAAGTTTTCCGGGTGCGGCATCATGCCCAGCACGTTCAGCTTCTCGGAATAGATGCCGGCGATGTGGTTGAGCGAGCCGTTGATGTTGGCCGCCTCGTGCGTGTCGCCGTTGGCGGCGCAATAGCGGAAAGCGACGCGGCCATCGCCCTCAAGCCGCGCCAGCGTCTCGGCATCGGCGGTGTAGTTGCCCTCGCCATGGGCGATGCAGACGTCGATCACCTGTCCGGGCCGGTACAGCTTCGTGAAGGCCGTATCGGTGCGCTCCACCTTCAGGTGCTGGCGGTGGCAGAGGAACTTGAGCCCGGCGTTGCGCGTCAGGATGCCCGGCAGCAGGCCCGATTCGCACAGGATCTGGAAGCCGTTGCAGATACCCAGCACCAGCCCGCCGCGCGCCGCATGGGCGCGCACCGCATCCATGATCGCGGCCCGCCCGGCAATGGCGCCGCAGCGCAGGTAATCGCCATAGGAAAAGCCGCCCGGCAGCACGACCAGATCGGTGCCCGCCGGCAGAGCGGTGTCGGCGTGCCAGGCCATCGAGACCTTGGCGCCGCCGAGAGTCAGCGCCCGCACCACGTCGCGCTCGCGGTTGGAGCCGGGAAAAACGATGACGGCGGCGTGCATCACAGCACCTCGACCTTGAAGTTCTCGACCACGGTGTTGGCCAGCAGCTTTTCGCCCGCCTGTTTCAGGATCGCCTCGGCCCGGGCCCGGTCGGTGCTGTCCACCTCGATATCGAACACCTTGCCCTGCCGCACCGAAGCGACGCCCTCGATGCCGAGCGACTTCAGCGCCCCCTCGATGGCCTTGCCCTGCGGGTCGAGAACGCCGTTCTTCAGGGTGACGGTGACGCGGGCTTTCATCGGGCTCTCCGGGGCAGGACGTGTTCAGGCGGGGTTACACCAAAGGCCGGACGGTTTCAAATGGCCCGTGCCGGTTTCCCCTCAGACGATGCGCCAGACGCTGGAGTTCTTGATCTCGCTGTCCTCCAGCGCCCGCGTCACCGGCACCCGGTAGCTCGCCACCACCGCCAGCCGGTCCTTGGGCAGATAGCTGCGGCCGGGATCGCCGATCAGCACCACCGCGCCGCGCGCCTGCAACCGCTCCAGCCAGGCAAACACCCGCCCGGCCAGATCCTGTTCATAGAAGATGTCGCCGGCGAAGATCACCTCCCAGCCCTCGTCGGCGCCGATCAGGTCCTCGTGGCGCGGGGTCAGCACCACGGCGTTGGCCTCAGCATTCAGCGCCATCGCCGCGATGGCGAACGGGTCGATCTCGGCTGCATCCACCCCCACGGCGCCCGCCTTCAGCGCGGCAATGCCGCACAGGCCCGAGCCGGAGGCAAAATCAAGCACCCGCTTGCCGGCCACCACGCCGGGATGGTCCAGCACATAGCGCGCCAGCGCCTGCCCGCCGGCCCAGGCAAAGGCCCAGAACGGCGGCGGCAGGCCGATCTCGGCCAACTGCTCCTCGGTCTTCTGCCACAGCGGGATCGCCTCATCGGCCAGATGCAGCCGGAGTTCCGGCGCATGCGGCACCGTCATCAGCCGCGTTTCAGCGCGGATGAAGGCGCACGCGTCCATCGCCTCGCGCCCGACGCTCAAATCCCGGCCAGCCGCGCCCGCGCGTCCTCGAACTCGCGGCGCATCCGCGCCACCAGTTCGGCCACCGGCAGCACGTCGCGCGTATCGGCAACCCCGTGCCCGGCCGACCAGACGTCTCGCCAGGCCCGCGCCTCGTTGCTCAGGTTGACCTTGTGGGTCCTGGGGTCGACCGTCGGCAGGTTCTTGGGGTCCAGCCCGGCGTTGACCAGCGATTGCGCCATGAAATTGGCGGGAATGCCCGAGATCGCCGGGGTATAGACGATGTCGGCGATCGAGGCGTGCGTCACCATCTCGCGGTAGGCCTCGGGCGCGTTGCTCTCGGTCGTCGCGATGAAGCGCGTGCCGACATAGGCGAAATCGGCGCCCGCGGCGATGGCGGCGGCCACCTGCGCGCCGTTCGACAGCGCCCCCGACAGCGCGATCGGCCCCTTGAAGAAGCGCCGCACCTCGGCCAGAAACGCCAGCGGATGGGCCGTGCCGGCGTGGCCGCCCGCCCCGGCGGAGACAAGAATCAGCCCGTCCGCCCCCGCTTCCACCGCCTTTTCGGCATGGCGGCGCGTGGTGACATCATGAAACACCTTGCCGCCGTAGGAATGCACCGCATCGACCACCAGCTTCACCGCGCCCAGCGAGGTGATGACCAGCGGCACCTTCCTGTCCACGGTGGCGCGCACATCCGCTTCCAGCCGGGTGTTGGAGGGGTGCACGATCAGGTTGACGCCGAAGATCGCGCTTTCCGGCGCCAGATCGGCCGTTGCGGCGCGAATCTCGTCGATCCACTGCACATAGGCCTCGGTCGTGCGCTGGTTGAGCGCCGGGAAGCTGCCGACGATGCCGGCGCGCATCGCCGCGATCACCAGCTGCGGCCCGGAGACGAGGAACATCGGCGCGGCGATGACCGGAAGCCGCAGCTTCCAGCCCAGGGTGTGGAGTGGGGTCACCGTTTTTTCCTTGCCTTGGCCTTGGGAGGGTCCATCCCGAGCCAGCCGCGCAGTGCGCGCAGGCTCTTGGCCGGTTTTTCGACACCGGCGGCGGTTTTGGGCGGGGCCGGCGGCAGCACCTTGGGCAGCTTTTCGGCAATGCCCATCATCGCCTCGCGTCGGCGCATCTCGGCCCAGACCTCATCGGGCCGGATGCCCGCATCAGCCCACAACACCACCAGATTGTAGAGCGTGTCGGCGCTTTCCTCGATGGTCCCCTTGCGATTGCCCAGAATCGCCTCGTGGCCTGCCTCGACCGCCTCTTCCGCCAGCTTCTTGGCCACCTTCACCGTCCCCTCACGCAGCAGCTTGGCCGTGCGCGAGGCGCCGGCATCGGTCTGGCGGGCCGCCAGCACGGCCTCGTAAAGGGTCTCGATCGGATCAGCCATGCATCCCAACACCGTTATCCGGCTAACAGCCTAGCGGTTTCGCCGCCTCGATTTCAACCCCTCGCGAGAGCGGAAAAGGCAGCGACGACCTGTTCATACACAGGGCGCTTGAACGGCACGATCAGATCGGGCAGGCGCTCCAGCGCCTCCCAGCGCCAGTCGACGAATTCGGCCGGATGCACGCCGCCGCCGGGGGCGAGGACGTTGATCTCCGCCTCGTCGCCGGTGAAGCGGAAGGCGAACCATTTCTGCGTCTGGCCGCGAAACTTGCCATGCAGCGCCTTGCCCAGCGCCGCATCGGGCAGGTCATAGTGGAACCAGGCCGGCGCCTCGCCGATCAGCGTCGCCGAACGCACGCTGGTCTCCTCGAAAAGCTCGCGCCTGGCCGCGACGAAAGCGCTTTCGTTGCCGTCGATGCCGCCCTGCGGCATCTGCCATTCATGCGTCTGGTTGTCGTATTCCGGCCCCTGACCGCCCTTGCGCCGGCCGATGAACACCTCGCCGCGCGCGTTGAACAGCGCGGCGCCGACACAGGGCCGATAAGGCATCTCCACACGAAGCACTGTCATTGCCCCCTACCCCCGGCGACCGAGCGTCACCGCACTGACCGGCGCCAGCACCAGCCCCTTCTGTTCCAGCGACCGCGCCCAGCGGTTCAGCCGTTCGATGGTCGCCGGCAAGGCCGCGCCGAAGACGATCGCCTTGCCGTTGGCGCGAGCCTGCGCCTCGGCCCGCGCCAGCGCCGTATCGATTTCCGCCGGCTTCAGCCCATCCAGCACCACATCGCCCTTGCTGGCCGGCAAGCCTGCGGCAGCGGCCATCTCACCGGCAAGACTGCGGCCGGTCGACCCGTCGTCGACATAGAGAAGGCCGCGCTGGTTCATTTCCTCCAGCACCGGCTTCAGCGCCGGCCGGGCGCCGGAAAACTTCGCGCCCATGAAATTGGTGATGCCGACATAGCCCTGGAACCGCGCCATCAGCCAGTGCAGCCGGTCGCGGTTCATCGCATCCGGCGCCTCGGCCAGCAGCGCCTGCGGTCCGGTTTCCGCCTCGCCGCCGAAGCCTTCCATCGGCGCCTGCAACAGGATTTCGTGGCCCGCCTCGCGCGCCCGCGCCGCCTGCCGCTCAAGATCAGCGCCATAGGGCGCGAACGCCAGGCTGACATCGGCCGGCAGCCGCGTGATCGCCTCGCCGGTCACCGTCGCCCCCAGGCCCAGCCCGGTCACCACGATGGCCACCAGCGGCTTGCCCGCCGCCTTCGCCGCATCGAACGGCCGCGCATAGACCTCGCGCGCCCGCCCTGCCTCGGCCGAGATTTTCGGCAGCGGCCCATGCCGGCCGCGCTCGCTCAGCCGCCGGTCGATCTCCTGAAGCCGCGCCTCGCCCGGCGCATCCGGCACGCGGATCACCACCGCGCCGGGGGCGGTGCCGTTGCGGCCGCGAATCACCTTGACGCCGGAACCGTCCTCCAGCTCGCTCGCCGTTTCGCGCCCCTTTTCGGCCGCCGGCTCCTTCTTCTCCGCCGCCGGACCGACCGAGCCGGTGTGCAGCACCTTGTCGATGCTGGCCAGCGCATGCGGCTCGCCGCCGATCGGATCGCCGGTCAGCGCCACCCAGGTGCCGACACCGACCACGCCGGTCAGCGCCAGCCCCAGCGCGATGGCGGCCAGCGGCCAGCGCCGCACCGCCGGTGCGGGCGGACGCTCAAGCCCCAGAGGCCGGGTCAGATCGTCACTGCTCATGCTGCTGGTTCGCGCGCTCGGAAAACAGGCGAATCAGCCTGCACCCCGACCATAACCCCGCATGGGAAAAGCGGAAAGCGGCCGCGCCCGGCCCCAAAAGCATCGGGCCCCGCAAGGGGCCCCGAGCCATGTCAGTTCTTGCCGGTGGTTTCCGCCGGGGCGGGCGCCTCGGCCTTCTTCGGCGCTTCCAGCTTGCCGCCGCTCTTGAGGTAGTCGACGGCGAAGATCAGCTGCTTGTCGTTCTTGGGATCGGGCGGCACATAGGCCGAGGAGCCGGATTTTTCGTCCTCGTTGGTCTTGATGTGGCCCTTGAGCGCGGATTCGCCCTTGGTCTCGTCCTTGCCCTTCAGTTCGTCCGGCACATCCTGAAGCACCTGGATGTCCGGGTCGATGCCCTTGCCCTGGATCGACTTGCCCGAGGGCGTGAAATAGAGCTGCGTCGTCAGCTTCAGCGCCACGTTGCCGCGCATCTGGAAGATCGACTGCACCGAAGCCTTGCCGAACGAGCGCGTGCCGATGATGGTCGCGCGCTTGTGATCCTGAAGGGCGCCGGCAACGATCTCCGAGGCCGAGGCCGAACCGCCGTTGATGAGCACCACCACCGGCTTGCCCTTGCTGATGTCGCCCGGCCGGGCCGAGAAGCGCTGCGTCGCCTCCGGCGTGCGACCGCGGGTGGAGACGATCTCGCCGCGGTCCAGAAAACCGTCGGACACCTGGATCGCCTGTTCGAGCAGGCCGCCGGGGTTGTTGCGCAGATCGAGCACGAAGCCCTTCACCTTGTCGGCGCCGATCTCGCGCGTCAGATCCTCGACGCCCTTGCGGATCGCCTCGAACGACTGCTCGTTGAACTGCGACAGGCGGATGTAGCCGACCTCGTCGCCCTCCTTGCGCACGCGCGCCACCGGCGGCTTGATCGTCTTGCGCGTCAGCGTCACGTCCAGCGTCTGCGACTTGTTGCGCAGGATCTTCAGCGTCACCTTGGTGTCGACCTCGCCGCGCATGCGGTCGACCGCCTGGTTGAGGCTGAGGCCCTGCACCTGCACCCCGTCGATGTGGGTGATCAGGTCGTTGGCCAGGATGCCGGCCTGCGCGGCGGGCGAATCATCGAACGGGCTCATCACCTTGACGAGGCCGTCCTCCATCATCACCTCGATGCCCAGGCCGCCGAACGAGCCGCGCGTGGTGCGCTGCATGTCCTCGTTGGCCTTCTGGTCGAGGAACGAGGAGTGCGGATCGAGCGAGCCGAGCATGCCGTTCACGGCCGCCTCGATCAGTTTTTGCTCGTCCGGCGCCTCGACATAGTCGGCGCGAATCTTGTCGAAGACGTCGCCGAACAGCGTCAGGCGGCGATAGGTGTCCTGCGGGGCGGCGGTGGCGCTGCCCGTCACGGTCAGGTAGCTGCCGACCGTACCGGCCAGGATACCGCCGGCGGCCACGCCAGCGAGGAAGAGGGTTGCCTTGCGCATCATCCGCGAGCCTTCTCGCTCAAGTTCCGTGCCCACCATGGTGAAGGATCGATGGGCTGATTGTCCTTACGCAATTCCACGTATAGCGGCAAACGTCCAGTGCCGCCGTCCGCCGACATGCCTTCGACCGTAAGCGCGCCCATCGTTCCGACAGGTTCGCCAGCCAGAACAAACTGGCCGATCTCGACGGAAGTATGGTGAAGGCCCGTCAAAACAAAAGTGTAGCCGTTGCCGGCGTTGATAATCAAGACACGACCGTAGGAACGGTAGGGTCCGGCGAACAGCACCCAGCCGTCGCTGGGCGCCGTGACCAGACTTTCGGGGCCGGCGGCGATGGTGATGCCCCGTTCCGAGCCGCCATAGCCGTCCGGGCTGCCGAACGCCTTGCTGATCTCGCCGCTGGCCGGCAGGCTGAGCAGGCCGCGCGCGTCCGAAAAGGCGATTTTCGGCTGCAACCGCGCCGGGTCCTTGAAGGCTGCGCTGGCCAGTGCCGCCAGTTCCTGCGCCGATCTGGCCGCCTGCGGCGCCTTGCGCGCCTGGTCGAGCGCCCGCTGCGTCGCCTGATTCTCGCCATCCGCCCGGGCAATCAAATCTTTGAGAGACTGCGCCTGCCGGCCCAGCGTCTCGATGCGCGTGCGCTCTTCCTTCAGCGCGCCTTCCGAAATTTCGAGCTGCAACTGCCGCGCCTCGACCAGCGCCGTCAGCCGGGTCCGCTCCGCCGCGATCGAATCGCGGGCCTTTTGCAGGGTCTGCCGCTCCGCCGCCGCCGCTTCGCGCAGCCGCGTCAGTTCGGTCAGGTCGGCCACCAGCTTGTCCACCTCGCCCCGGATCTCCGGCAGCACATGGCCGAGCAGGATGGCGGCGCGAATCGCCTCCAGCATGTCCTCGGGCCTGACCACCACCGCCGGCGGCGGCCGCCGTCCCATGCGCTGCAACGCCGCCAGCACCTCGGCGATGGTGTCGCGCCGCCCGTCCAGCGAGCGGCGCATCGCTCCCTCGCTGGCCATCGCCTCGTCCAGCCGTCCTTGCGATTCGGAAATCCGGTCTTCGGCCTTGCGCACCGCGTCGGCGGTTTTCAGAAGGTCGGCGTTCAGCCGGGCACGGTCGCCCTTCAGCCCGTCGATCTCGCCGCGCAGGCGCAGCTGCTCGGCCTCGCTGCGTTGCAGCCGGTCCACCACGTCCGACAGTTCGCCCTTGCGCTCGCGCTGCTGCTCCTCCGTCGGCGGGGTCTGGCCGCCGGCCGGCAGCGGCGGGACAAGGCCGAGCAGCAGCGCCGCGACAAACCCGTGCCGCGCCGACAAGACGCTCCGACAAAGCCGACCTCGCGCCCTCGACACGCCGACAAACCCCTGTTCGAATCGGAGGAACAGCCGTTTGTACACCATTTCGGCGCCGGCCCGAATTCGGGGAGGATTGAAGGTCGGGCTGAAAACCAAGTTCAGTTGCGATGATAGGGATGGCCGGTCAGTATCGTCGCGGCGCGGTACAGTTGTTCGCATAGCAACGCCCGGACGAGCTGGTGCGGCATCGTCAGCCGGCCGAACGACAGCACCGTCTCCCCCCGCGCCCGCAAGGCCGGGTCAAGCCCGTCCGGTCCGCCGATCACGAAGGTCAGATGCGGCGTGCCCTGCGCCCGCAAGCCCCGCACCATCTCGGCGAAGTCGTCGCTTGTCGGGGTTTTTCCGCGCTCGTCGAGCAGGATCAGCCGCGTGTCGGCGGCCATGGCCGCAGCGATGGCCCGGCTCTCGTCGGCCATCCGGTCAGCCGGGCGGCGCTGGTTGCTCTCGGACAGTTCCACCTGGCGGAACTCGGAAATGCCGCAGGACCGGCATATCCCCTGAAAGCGCTCGGCATAGCGCTCGCACAACTGCCGTTCCGGCCCGGATTTCAGCTTTCCGACCGAGATGAGCGTGATTTTCATGCCGGGCGGCGGCGATCACTCGCCGCGCAGTTCCTTCGGCCGGTCGGCGCTCCACAGCTTCTCGATGTTGTAGAAGCTGCGCGTCTCGGGCTTGAAGACATGCACGATCACGTCGCCCGCGTCGATCAGAACCCATTCGCAGGTCTGTTCGCCTTCGATATGAACGCCGGAAACATGCTTGTCTTTCAAGGCCTTGACCACACGGTCGGCGATTGCGCCGACATGCCGGTCGGCCCGGCCGGTGGCGACGATCATGGCATCCGCGATCGAGGATTTGCCGGCAAGATCGATCGTCACGATGTCCTCGGCCTTGGCATCGTCAAGCGCCGTCAGGATCGTCGCGATCAGCGGGCCGGCAGCGGGTGCGGCCTGCACCGGCGCCGGCTGAAGCGGGCGGCCCGCTTCGATGGAAGTGATGCTCGTCAGTGCTGTGATTCCCTGCTTTGCCGGTCAAAATCGCCGGATATATCGAGGATATGGGGGTTTTCGTCAAAAATACAACCCGGATTTCAGGACAATTCGATGCGTCCTCAGCCCTTGCCCTGCCTGCGGCGCAGCGCCGTCGACGACAGGCCGGAGCGGCGGCCATAGAGGAAGACCCAGGCCGGCGGCGCGCGGTCGGCAAGTATAGCCGCATCGGATTCTGCGATTCTGTACTTGCGCAAGACTTGCGCAGCTTTCGCCGTCGTCGCTTTCAACGTCGCGCCCGGGCGGTCGATCACCGCCATCGGCACCATCCGCGCAATCGCCCGCCACTTCTGCCAGCGATGGAACCCGGCCAGACTGTCCGCCCCCATGATCCAGACGAACCGCACCCCCGGCCACCGCCGCACCAGAAAACGGATGGTATCACAGGTAAATCGTGCGCCAATCTCGGCCTCAAAGCCGGTGACGACCACCCGCGGATCGGGCATCAGCGCCCGGCAGGCGGCCATCCGTTCTTCCTGAGACGGGAGATTTACATTGTTTTTCAACGGATTGCCTGGGGTGACGATCCACCAGAGGCGATCGAGGCGCAGCGCGGCCAGGGCCTGCTCCGCGACCAGTCGGTGGCCATCGTGCGGGGGGTTGAACGAGCCCCCGTAGAGCCCGACGCGCATGCCCCGGGCAAGCGCCGGCAGGCGGGCGATGGGCGGACGCAGAGGCCTCACCCCGCCGGCCAGCGTCACGGTCTCACTGTCCCGTCGCCGAACACGCAATACTTGAACGACGTCAGTTGTTCGACACCGACCGGCCCGCGCGCATGCATGCGCCCCGTGGCAATGCCGATCTCGGCCCCGAAGCCGAACTCGCCGCCATCGGCAAACTGGGTCGAGGCATTGTGCAGGACGATCGCCGAATCGACCTCCGCCATGAAGCGTTTTGCGGCACTTTCGTCAGCCGTTACAATGGCATCGGTGTGGTGAGAGCCATAACGGCCGATGTGCCCAATGGCGTCCTCGATACCCGCCACCACCTTCACGGCGATGATCGCATCGAGATATTCGGTGGCCCAATCCTCCGCGCTGGCCGGCGTGACGCGCCCGTCCACCCCCTGCGCCAGCGCATCGCCACGCACCGCGCAGCCCGCGTCCAGCAGCGCGCCGACGAGAACCGGCAACGCCGTATCGGCAATCGCCCGGTCGACCAGCAGCGTTTCGGCCGAGCCGCAGATGCCGGTCCGCCGCATCTTGGCATTGACGACGATGCGCCGCGCCATGTCGAGATCGGCGGCGGCATGCACATAGACATGGTTGTTGCCGTCGAGATGGGCGAACACCGGCACGCGCGCCTCGGCCTGCACCCGCGCCACGAGGCTTTTTCCGCCGCGCGGCACGATGACATCGAGGCAGCCCTCAAGCCCGGCCAGCATCGCCCCAACGGCGGCCCGGTCGCGCGAGGGCACGATCTGGATCGCCGCCTCGGGCAGCCCCGCCGCCACAATCCCCTCGACCATGGCCGCGTGAATGGCCAACGACGAACGCAAGGAATCCGACCCCGCCCGCAGGATCACCGCATTGCCGGCCTTGAGACAGAGCGCCCCGGCATCCGCCGTGACATTCGGCCGGCTCTCAAAAATCACGCCGATCACGCCCAGCGGCGTGCGCACCCGCTGGATCCGCAGCCCGTTCGGCCGCGTCCATTCGGCCGTCACCGCGCCCACGGGATCGGGCAGGTCAGCGATCATCGCGATGCTGTCGGCCATCGCGGCAATGCGCTTGCCATCCAGCATCAGCCGGTCGAGAAAAGCCGCGGTCACCCCATTGGCCCGCGCCTCGGCCACATCCTCGGCATTGGCCGCCAGGATATCCGCCTCATGTGCCCGGATCGCAGCAGCAGCCGCATGCAGCGCCGCCGACTTCCGCGCCGCATCGGCCAGTGACAGCCCGCCCGACGCTGCGCGCGCCTTGCGGCCCATCTCCGTCATCATCGTCTCAAGCGGCTCGACTGCGGTTGAGGCATCGGTCATTGCGGGCCTCCTTCGCCGGACAGCACCAGATTGTCGCGATGGATCATCTCCGCCCGGCCGGCAAAGCCGAGCAGAGCCTGAATATCGCCGGTCTTGCGCCCCTGAATGCGCAGCGCATCCGCCGCGTCATAGGCCACCAGCCCGCGCGCGATTTCGCCGCCTTGCAGGCCACGGACGATGACAGCATCGCCACGCGCGAAGTTGCCGTCGATCCGCACGACCCCGGCCGGCAACAGGCTTTTTCCACCCGTCAGCGCCTTCACCGCGCCGTCATCGATCACCAGCGTGCCGCGCGGCTCCAGCGTTCCGCCGATCCACCGCTTGCGCGCCGTCACCGGCGTCGAGGGGCTGAGGAACCAGGTGCACGGCCCGCCCTCGATCACCGCCCGCAGCGGGTGCAGCTTCTTGCCGTTGGCGATCATCAGCGTCGCCCCGCCCGCCGTGGCGATCTTGGCCGCCTCGACCTTGGTGGTCATGCCGCCGCGCGACAGCTCCGAGGCGGCGCCGCCGGCCATCGCCTCGATTTCAGCGCTGATCCTGGGCACGACGGGAATGAGCTGGGCGCTCGGGTCCTTCTGCGGCGGCGCCGTGAACAGCCCGTCGATATCGGACAACAGTACGACGCAATCGGCACTGGCCATGGTCGCCACCCGCGCCGCCAGCCGGTCGTTGTCGCCATAGCGGATCTCGTCGGTGGTCACGGTGTCGTTTTCGTTGATCACCGGAACGGCACGGAAGCCGAGCAGTGTTTCCACCGTGGCGCGCGCATTCAGATAGCGTCGGCGCTCCTCGGTATCGCCATAGGTCAGCAGCAGTTGCCCAGCGGTGATGCCGTTGCGCTGGAGCGCCTCGGCCCAGGTGCGCGCCAGCGCAATCTGCCCCACCGAGGCCGCGGCCTGCGCCTCTTCCAGCGCCAGCGCGCCCGCCGGCAGGCGCAGGACGGATCGGCCCAGCGCGATGGCACCGGATGACACCACCAGGATATCGGCGCCCGCCTTGTGCAGGCCGGCAAGATCGGCGACGAGGCAGTCAAGCCACTCGGTCTTCAGCCCATCCTTGCCCACCAGCAGCGACGAGCCGACCTTGACGACGATGCGGCGGAACTGGCTGAGCAGAGGAACCTTGCCCCTACGCGGCATCGCCGCCTCCCTCCTCCGCCCGGGCGGCATCGATCACGCTGAGCAGCGCATGCAGCACCTCGGTCACGCCCTTGCGCGATACGGCGGAGAGCAGCATGGGCGTCTGCCCGCAGGCGCGTTTCAGCCTGTCGCGCTGCTTTTTCAAGGTCTCGGCGTCAACGGCGTCGATTTTCGACAGCGCGACGATCTCGGGCTTGTCTTCCAGCCCGCCGCCATAGGCATCCAGTTCGCCCCGCACGGTCTTGTAGGCCTTGCCGGCATGTTCGCTCGTCGCCTCGACCAGATGCAGCAGCACGCGGCAGCGCTCGACATGGCCGAGGAAGCGGTCGCCCAGCCCGTGGCCTTCATGCGCACCCTCGATCAGGCCCGGAATATCGGCAAGCACGAACTCCCGGTCGGCGACGCGCACCACACCCAGACCGGGATGCAGCGTCGTGAACGGATAATCCGCGATCTTCGGCTTGGCCGCCGTGGTTGCGGCCAGAAAGGTCGATTTGCCCGCATTGGGCAGGCCCACCAGCCCGGCATCGGCGATCAGTTTCAGCTTCAGCCAGATCCAGCGCTCCTCCCCCGGCAGGCCGGGGTTGGCCCGGCGCGGCGCCCGGTTGGTGGACGAGGTGAAATGCAGGTTGCCGAAACCGCCGTTGCCGCCGCGCGCGATCAGTTCGCGCTGGCCCACCCGCGTCAGGTCGGTGATCAGGGTTTCGCCGTCCTCGTCAAAAATCTGTGTGCCGACCGGCACCTTCAGCACCACGTCAAGGCCCTTGGCGCCGGTGCGGTTGCGGCCCATGCCGTGCCCGCCGATCTTGGCCTTGTAGTGCTGCTGATAGCGGTAATCGATCAGCGTGTTCAGGCCCTCGACGCATTCGGCCCAGACATCGCCGCCGCGTCCGCCGTCGCCGCCGTCAGGCCCGCCGAACTCGATGAACTTTTCGCGCCGGAACGACACCGACCCCGCGCCGCCGTCCCCGGATTTGATGAAGATTTTCGCCTGATCGAGAAATTTCATGGCCCCAAGGACTCCAAAGACGCCGCCCGGTCAAGGCTTCGGCGTTCAAAATGCCTATTTTTCAGAGAAACCCCCACGCCACCGCTGCACCCACCAGATTGAACAGGATGGGTTGATGCACAAGGTAGATGACGAGGCTCCAGCGTCCAAGCCGGGCGAAAAGGCCCGGCTGGCCACCGCCCTGCGGCAGCAGGCCGCTGCGCGCCAGCGCCAGCCCCAGCAGCATCCAGCCGAACCACGGGAAGATCGGCTCGAAATCGTTGCTGGGCGGCACCACGCTGGCAAAACCGATCCAGACCAGCGCCGGATGGTTGAAAAGGCTGCTCTCGACGACGTTCGGCAGCAGGATCACCGCAAGCCCGGCCACGGCCGTCACGCCCGCCGGCAGGCGGATGAACGCCAGCGCCAGCAGGCTCGAAACGGCGATGCAATGCAGGATGCCGAAATAGATGAACCGGGAGGGAAAGGTCACCCAGCTCGCGACCGTCACCAGCAGCGCCGCCCCGCCGATCAGCGCCAGACGCTTGAGGACGGCGGGCCAGCGGATGCCCTCTTGCGTTGCCAGCGCCAGCCCGACGCCGGCAATCGCCAGAAAGCTCGCCGCAATCGCCTTGGCGAACAGCCGCCAGCCGAACTCGGCCGAGACATCGGCGGCCATCACACCGAAATGGCTGAGATCCCAGGCAAAATGATACGCCACCATCGCCA
>Ga0209573_1002737_pt1 | contig 21331 bp, 22 predicted proteins | sample TNRBio252014_DNA_FD_185870 | JGI IMG/M metagenome (GOLD analysis project Ga0209573, IMG submission 185870) | Wastewater treatment Type I Accumulibacter community from EBPR Bioreactor in Madison, WI, USA - TNR Reactor_6/25/2014_ DNA (SPAdes)... | ecosystem: Engineered > Bioreactor > EBPR >...
CGCCGGGGCCTATATCTGCGGCGAGGAAACCGCGCTGTTGGAAAGCCTTGAAGGCAAGAAAGGCATGCCGCGGATGAAGCCGCCGTTCCCGGCGGGCTCGGGCCTCTATGGCTGCCCGACGACGGTGAACAACGTCGAATCCATCGCCGTCGCGCCGACGATCCTGCGCCGCGGTGGGGCGTGGTTCGCGGGCTTTGGCCGTCCGAACAACGCGGGCACCAAGCTGTTCGCCATCTCGGGCCATGTGAACAACCCCTGCGTCGTCGAAGAGGCGATGTCGATCAGCTTTGAGGAGTTGATCGAAAAGCACTGCGGCGGCATTCGCGGCGGCTGGGACAACCTGTTGGCGGTGATCCCCGGCGGGTCGTCGGTGCCCTGCGTGCGCGGCGAGAAGATGCGCGACGCGGTGATGGATTTCGACTATCTGCGCAGCGAATTGGGTTCGGGTCTGGGCACCGCGGCGGTGATCGTGATGGACAAGTCCACCGACATCATCAAGGCGATCTGGCGGTTGTCGGCGTTCTACAAGCACGAATCCTGCGGCCAGTGCACGCCCTGCCGCGAGGGCACCGGCTGGATGATGCGCGTCATGGACCGGCTGGTCAAAGGCGAGGCCGAGGTCGAGGAAATCGACATGCTGCTCAGCGTGACCAAGCAGGTCGAGGGCCATACGATCTGCGCGCTGGGTGACGCGGCGGCCTGGCCGATTCAGGGCCTGATCCGCAACTTCCGCGATGTGATCGAGGATCGCATCGCCAGCAAGCGCGGCACGCGTCGGGTGGCGGCGGAATAACATGGCTCTCGCATCCGCTCATCACGCAAAGGCGACCACGCGGCAAAGGGCTGTGAACACGGGCGGCAACGCCCGCGTGCTAGCCTGCGCGCGCGCGATCCCGCGCGGTGATGGAGGTGTGATGAAACCCTTTGCGATGGCGGCCTTGACCGCCTTGACCCTGTCTGCTCCGGCGCTGGCGCAGCGGGCTGACCATGTCAGCGCACTCGGCAGCGACTGGACGTATTTGCGCTATGAGACGGGTGCGGCGATCACCACGATGCTGACCGGCCAACCCTCGCTGCACGAGGGGCAGCCGTCGGTCGTGCTGACCCTGATGACCCGCGACGGTCGGCGTTTGGGCGAGGGCGACCGCGCCGATGCGGCGCTGGTGGCGGCGGCGCTGTGTGCGCCCGGCGGCTATCAGTTCAACACCGCCAGCCGGGGCGCGTGGATCGCCAATGGCGGGCTGTCCTTTTACGGGGATTGCACGCGATGGTAAGCCGTTTTGCCCTTGCCCTGATCCTGCTGGCCAGCCCCGCGCTGGCCGCGACGCAGGCCGAGATCAACGCCACGCTGGGCGGCGATGCGGAGATCTGGAGCGGCTTGCGCTCGTTGGCGATGGCTGACGAGATCCGCAACAATTGCCCGACGCTGGAAGCGCGCGAATGGAACGCGCGGTTTCTGGTGGTCGAACTCTACAATTCCGCCCGTGCGCATGGATTCTCGCGGCAGGAAATCCGCGCGTTCCAGCGTGCCGACAGCACCGAGACGCGGATGCGCGCCGAGGTGATGGACTATTTTGCCCAGCACGGCGTGCGCGAGGGCGATGCACAAACTTATTGCGCGCTCGGCCTGGCCGAGATCGCAGCCGGCAGTCAGGCCGGTGAACTTCTGAGAGCAAGGTAAGCCATGTCAGGTCTGCGCAAGATCATCATCGACGGCCGCGAGGTCGAGGTTCACCCGGCGATGACGCTGATTCAGGCCTGCGAGGTCGCGGGCGTCGAAGTTCCGCGCTTTTGCTATCACGAGCGGCTGTCGATCGCCGGGAACTGCCGGATGTGTCTGGTCGAGGTGGTCGGCGGCCCGCCCAAGCCGGCGGCCTCGTGCGCGATGCAGGTGCGCGACCTGCGCCCGGGCCCGAATGGTGAACCGCCGGTGGTGAAAACCAACTCGCCGATGGTGAAAAAGGCGCGCGAGGGGGTGATGGAGTTCCTGCTCATCAACCACCCGCTCGACTGCCCGATCTGCGATCAGGGCGGCGAGTGCGATCTGCAGGATCAGGCGATGGCGTATGGCGTCGATTTCAGCCGCTACCGCGAGCCCAAACGCGCCGCCGACGACATCAACCTCGGCCCGCTGGTCGAAACCCACATGACGCGCTGCATTTCCTGCACCCGTTGCGTGCGCTTCACCAGCGAGGTGGCGGGCATCCTGCAGATGGGCCAGACCGGCCGCGGCGAGGACAGCGAGATCGTCAGCTATCTGAATGAGACGCTGGTGTCGAACCTGCAGGGCAACATCATCGACCTGTGCCCGGTTGGGGCGCTGGTGTCCAAACCCTATGCCTTTACCGCGCGTCCGTGGGAACTGACCAAGACCGAGACCGTGGACGTGATGGATGCGCTGGGGTCGAACATCCGCGTCGATACCAAGGGCCGCGAAGTCATGCGTATCGTGCCGCGCAACCATGACGGCGTGAACGAGGAATGGATCAGCGACAAGACGCGCTTTGTCTGGGACGGGCTGCGCCGTCAGCGGCTGGACCGGCCCTATGTGCGCGAGAACGGGCGGCTGCGCCCGGCCTCGTGGCCCGAGGCGCTGGCGCTGGTCGGGGCCAAGCTGAAGGGCGCGAAAAAGGTGGCCGGTCTGGTCGGCGATCTGGCCTCGGTCGAGGCGGCCTATTCGTTGAAATCGCTGGTCGATTCGCTGGGTGGCGCGGTGGAATGCCGGGTGGACGGCGCGCGGCTGCCGATCGGCAACCGGGGGGCCTATGTCGGCACCGTCGCCATCGACGAGATCGATACGGCCAAGGAAATCCTGCTGATCGGCACCAATCCGCGCGACGAGGCGCCGGTGCTGAACGCCCGGATCCGCAAGGCCTGGATCAAGGGCGCGACGGTCAAGGTGATCGGCGAGGCCGTGGACCTGACCTATGAGGTTCAGCACCTCGGCACCGACCGCGCCGCGCTGGCGCGGGCTGTGGTGGGCGAGGGGGCGATCATCATCGTCGGCCAAGGCGCCCTGCGCGAGGCTGACGGGCTGGCGGTGCTGGCCGCCGCGCAGGCGCTGTCGCCGCGTCTGCTGGTGCTGCACACCGCCGCCGCCCGCGTGGGCGCGATGGATGTGGGCACGGTGACCGAAGGCGGGCTGCTGGCCGCGACCGACGGCGCCGATGTGATCTGGAACCTCGGGGCGGATGAGCTCGACATCGATGCCGGTCCCTTCGTGATCTATCAGGGCAGCCACGGCGACCGTGGCGCGCATCGGGCGGATGTGATCCTGCCGGGCGCCGCCTATACCGAGGAAAACGGCCTGTTCGTGAACACCGAGGGCCGCCCGCAACTGGCGCTGCGCGCCGGTTTCGCGCCGGGCGAGGCCAAGGAGAACTGGGCGATCCTGCGTGCGGTTTCGGCCGAGGCGGGGAAAACCCTGCCGTGGGACAGCCTGTCGGCGCTGCGCGCGCAGCTGGTCGCGGCGCATCCGCATCTGGGTGACATCGACGAAGTGCCCGCCAACGCCGTGCAGCCGCTGCCCGCCGAAGCCCTGGGGCAGGCGACATTCCGCAATGCGGTCAAGGACTTCTACCTGACCAACCCGATTGCCCGCGCCTCGGCCCTGATGGCCGAACTCAGCGCGGCGGCGGCGGCGCGGGTGGCCAAACCGATGGCGGCCGAATAAGCGATGGCCCGGTTCGCCCCCCTCACCTTGACGTTGGCGCTGGCCCTGACGGGGCTGGCCGGCTGCGGCGTTGCCGCGCCGCAGCCGACGGGTGAGATGGGCGCACCGGCCGACGCGGTCTATCACGGCGTGCAGACCCGGCTGCTGGAGGCCGATCTGGTCAATTTTGTAGTGACGATGCGCGGCGCGCGTGGGGGGGCGGATGTCATCGCCTATGCCCGCTGCGCCGCGGCGCAATACGCGCTGATCCGCGACATGGGCTTTGCGCGCCATGTTCGCACCAGCGTGACGAATGAGGGCGCCCTGTGGCGTGCGGATGCGGTCTATACGATCTCGCCGTCGCTGCCGCAGGGATTTCGGACGATCGACGCCGAAGTGACGGTCGCCGATTGCGTCGAGCAGGGAATTCCGACGGTCTGAGGATGAACACCAGATGAACGCGTTTTTTGATACCGGGCTGGGGCTTGCCGTGCTGATGGTGGCGCAGTCGCTGCTGGTCGTCGCCTTCGTGATGATCAGCCTGCTGTTCCTCGTGTACGGCGACCGCAAGATCTGGGCCGCCGTCCAGATGCGCCGCGGCCCGAACGTGGTGGGGCCCTGGGGCCTGCTGCAATCGGTGGCCGACGCGCTGAAATACGTCGTCAAGGAGGTGGTGATCCCCGCCGGGGTGGACCGTCCGGTCTATTTCCTCGCGCCGATGCTGTCCTTTGTGCTGGCGGTGCTGGCCTGGGCGGTGATCCCGTTCAACTCGGGCTGGGTGCTGGCCGACATCAACGTGGCGATCCTGTTTGTCTTTGCGGTGTCCAGCCTCGAGGTTTACGGCGTCATCATGGGCGGCTGGGCGTCGAACTCGAAATACGCGTTCCTCGGCTCGTTGCGCTCGGCGGCGCAGATGATCTCGTATGAGGTCAGCCTCGGCCTCATCATCATCGGGGTCATCATCGCCACCGGCTCGATGAACCTGTCGGCCATCGTGCGCGCGCAGGACACTGGCTGGGGCGCGCTGGGTTGGTACTGGCTGCCGCATTTCCCGATGGTGTTCCTATTCTTCATCTCGGCACTTGCCGAGACCAACCGCCCGCCGTTCGACCTGCCCGAGGCCGAATCCGAACTGGTCGCCGGGTTCATGGTCGAATATTCGTCGACGCCCTATCTGCTGTTCATGGCCGGTGAATACATCGCCATCTTCCTGATGTGCGCGCTGATGTCGGTGCTGTTCTTTGGCGGCTGGCTGAGCCCGGTGCCCTTCCTCGCCGATGGGCCGTGGTGGATGGTCGGCAAGATGGCGTTCTTCTTCTTCATGTTCGCCATGGTGAAGGCCATCGTGCCGCGCTACCGCTATGACCAACTGATGCGGATCGGCTGGAAGGTGTTCCTGCCGCTGTCACTGGGCTGGGTGGTGCTGGTGGCGTTCCTGGCGAAATTCGAGGTGCTCGGCGGCTTCTGGGCCCGCTGGGCGATTGGGGGCTGAGGATGACGATCGACTATACCCGCGCGGTCAAGTATTTCCTGCTGGCGGATTTCATCAAGGGGTTCGGCCTCGGGCTGAAATACTTCTTCGCCCCCAAGGCGACGCTGAACTATCCGCATGAAAAGGGGCCGCTTTCCCCCCGGTTCCGCGGTGAGCACGCGCTGCGCCGCTATCCGAACGGTGAAGAACGCTGCATCGCCTGCAAGCTGTGCGAGGCGATCTGCCCGGCGCAGGCCATCACCATCGACGCCGAACCGCGCGAGGACGGCAGCCGCCGCACCACGCGCTATGACATCGACATGACCAAGTGCATCTATTGCGGTTTCTGTCAGGAGGCCTGCCCGGTCGATGCCATCGTCGAGGGGCCGAACTTTGAATTCGCGACCGAGACGCGCGAGGAGTTGTTCTATGACAAGGCCCGCCTGCTGGACAACGGCGCCCGCTGGGAAGCGCAGATCGCGCGCAACCTCGAACTCGACGCGCCCTATCGGTGAATGACATGACCGACGCCCAGGCCAAATTGCTCGCGCAGATGATGGAAAGCTCGCAGGAGATGCTGCGGGCGTTCAATCCCGCGTTGGAACAGGCCAGAGCCGCTGGTCTGGACAAGGTTTTTCCCACCCTGTCCAAGGACATGATGGAATTGTGGTTCGGCCGCACCTTCAACCGTGAAGGGCTGGACGCCAAGACCCGGCTGCTGGTCTCGCTGGCGGCGCTGACCGCGCTGGGGTCGCTGGCCGAGCCGCAGATCACGATGACGGTGCGCCACGCGCTGGAAGCGGGCGCCACCGAACGCGAGATCACCGAGGTGATCTGGCAGATGAGCATGTTCGGCGGCCTGCCCGCCATGCAAAAGGCGCTGGAGCTTGCCCAGGCTGTCTTTGCCCAGACCAAGGAGAAGAACCCATGAGCGTGGCCGATTTCGCCTTCTACGCCTTTGCCGTGGTGGCAATTGTCTCGGGCCTGCTGGTGGTCACCGCCCGCAATCCGGTGCATTCGGTGCTCTGGCTGATCCTGACCTTCATCAGCGCGGCGGGGCTGTTCGTCCTGCTGGGCGCCGAGTTCCTGGCGATGCTGCTGATGATCGTCTATGTCGGCGCCGTCGCGGTGCTGTTCCTGTTCGTGGTGATGATGCTCGACATCGACTTTGCCGCGCTCAAGGCCGAGATGGCGCGCTATTTCCCGCTGGCCTCGCTGGTGGGGCTGGTGATCCTGATGCAACTGGCGCTGCTCTATGGCGCCTGGGTGCAGGCCGAGGGGGCGCCCGCGCTGCGGCTGGCGGTGACGCCGGACCTCGCGCAGGTGGAAAACACCCGCGCGCTGGGGCTCTTGATGTTCGACCAGTATTTCCTGCCGTTCCAACTGGCCGGGCTGGTCCTGCTGGTGGCCATGATCGGCGCCATCGTGCTGACCCTGCGCCACCGCACCAATGTCAAGCGTCAGGACGTGCTGGCGCAGATGTGGCGCGACCCGGCCAAGGCAATGGAGTTGAAGGACGTGAAGCCGGGGCAGGGGTTGTAAGCGATGCTCAGGGGATTTGTCCTGGCGGCTGGAATGGGACTGGGGGCGCCGGCGCCGGCCTGCTCGCCCGTGCTGTTCACCCCCTCGCAAATGCCCGAGGTCGGCGAGGATTGCGCCTTTGTCACCTATTTGACCGAGATCCGCGCGGTTGGTCTTTCGTCGATCACGGTGACGGCGGGCGGGCTCTATCGGCAGGACATTTTCGACGGCAACGCCTGTTATTGGGAATCGGACCTGCTGGTGCAGGATTGTGCGGCCGGGCAGATGCTGGTCATCGGTCAGGACGACCGCTCGCTGATGCAGGAGCCGCGAGAAACCGGCATCGACCGCATCGTCGCCCGCATCGACGCCGAGGCGCTGACCCTCGATCAGATCGAGGCGCTGGCGCGGGCCGAGGGCTATGAGACCCGCCTGCGACTGGCCGCCGGGGCGCGGCTGTCGGTCAACGGCGAGGGGCTGCCGACACGCTGCGGCTGCGAGACCTATACCCCTCCTTCGGGCGGGAACTGAGACACCAGGGGCGGCCAACCGCCCGGAAATAACAAGAACGGGCCCCATGCCCGGAGGGACTGAACGATGGTGGGACTTGAACATTACCTGACGGTGGCGGCGACGCTGTTCGTCATCGGGATCTTCGGCATCTTCCTGAACCGCAAGAACGTGATCGTCATCCTGATGTCGATCGAACTGATCCTCTTGTCGGTCAACATCAACCTGGTGGCGTTTTCGTCGCATCTGGGGGATCTGGTCGGGCAGGTGTTCACGATGTTCGTGCTGACCGTCGCCGCCGCCGAGGCCGCGATCGGGCTGGCGATCCTTGTGACCTTCTTCCGCAACCGGGGCACGATCGACGTCGAAGACGTCAACGTGATGAAAGGCTGAGTGCGATGGCGACGATCCTTCTGTTTGCTCCGCTGGTCGGGGCCATCATCGGCGGCCTGTTCTGGCGTATCATCGGTGAGCGCACGGCGATGGTGCTGACCACCGCGCTGCTGTTCCTGTCGGCGGCGCTGTCGTGGATCCTGTTCCTGACCTTTGACGGCCATGACACCAGCATCCACATCCTGCGCTTCATCGACAGCGGCACGCTGGTCGGCGACTGGGCGATCCGGCTGGACCGGTTGACCACCGTCATGCTGATCGTGGTGACGACGGTCTCGGCGCTGGTGCACCTGTATTCGTTCGGATACATGGCGCATGACGACAACTGGACCCATCACGAGGATTACCGCGCGCGGTTCTTTGCCTATCTGTCGCTGTTCACCTTTGCGATGCTGATGCTGGTGACCGCCGACAATCTGGTGCAGATCTTCTTTGGCTGGGAGGGCGTTGGCCTCGCGTCCTATCTGCTGATCGGGTTCTACTGGAAAAAGCAGTCGGCCTCGGCGGCGGCGATGAAGGCCTTCATCGTCAACCGTGTTGGTGACCTTGGCTTTATCATCGGCATCATGATGCTGTATTTCCTGACGGATTCGATTCAGTTCGATGAGATCTTCCATCAGGCCGAGGCGCTGTCGACCCGCACGATCCCCTTCCTGTGGAGTGATTGGAACGCGCTGGAGATCGCCTGTTTCTTCCTGTTCATCGGCGCGATGGGCAAGTCGGCGCAGTTGTTCCTGCACACCTGGCTGCCCGACGCGATGGAGGGCCCGACGCCCGTTTCGGCGCTGATCCACGCGGCGACGATGGTCACCGCCGGGGTGTTTCTGGTCAGCCGCATGTCGCCCTTGATGGAATACGCCGACGGCGCGCGCAGCTTCATCGTGCTGATCGGCGCCTTCACCGCGCTGTTCGCGGCGACGGTGGGTCTGGTGCAGAACGACATCAAGCGGGTGATCGCCTATTCGACCTGCTCACAACTGGGCTACATGTTCGTGGCCGCCGGGGTGGGCGTCTATTCGGTCGCCATGTTCCACCTGCTGACGCATGCCTTCTTCAAGGCCATGCTGTTCCTCGGCGCCGGGTCGGTGATCCACGGGATGCACCACGAGCAGGACATGCGCAATTATGGCGGTCTGCGGCACAAGCTGCCGATGACCTTCTGGGCGATGATGATCGGCACGCTGGCGATCACCGGCGTGGGCATCCCGCTGACGCATTTCGGCTTTGCCGGGTTCATTTCCAAGGACGCGATCATCGAGAGCGCCTTTGGCGGCGGCGCGACCTATGCCTTTGTCATTCTGGTGGCGGGCGCGGCGATGACCTCGTTCTATTCGTGGCGGCTGATGTTCCTGACCTTCTTTGGCGCGCCGCGCGGCGACCACCACACCCATGACCACGCGCATGAAAGCCCGATGGTCATGCTGATCCCGCTGGGCGTGCTGGCGATTGGCGCGGTGCTGGCCGGGATGGTCTGGTATGAGCCGTTCTTTGGCTCGCATGAGGCCGTGCATGAGTTCTTTGGCCATTCCATCGCCATGCTCGACAGCAACCACACCCTGCACAACGCGCATGAGGCGCCGGTCTGGGTCAAGGTGTCGCCCTTTGTGGCGATGCTGGCCGGGTTCTCGCTGGCGTGGCTGTTCTATATCCGCAGCCCGCATCTGCCGGGGCAACTGGCGGCCAACCAGCCGATCCTCTACCGCTTCCTGCTGAACAAGTGGTATTTCGACGAGATCTATGACGCCATCTTCGTCAAGCCGTCGATCGCCCTCGGGCGGTTCCTGTGGCGGCAGGGCGACGGGCGCACCATCGACGGGTTCCTGAACGGTCTGGCGATGGGCGTGATGCCGCGGCTGAACCGGCTCTATGCACGGGCGCAGTCGGGATATCTCTATCACTATGCCTTCGCCATGGTTCTCGGCATCGCGGCGCTGGTCACTTACGTCACGCTCGCCGGAGGGGCGCACTGATGCTGAACCTGCTGTCCATCATCACCTTCACCCCGGCGGCGGCGGCGCTGATCCTTGCCGTGCTGGGCCGCGACAAGGATGCGGCCGAGCGGCGCAATGCCAAGGTTCTTGCGCTGGTCGCGACCTCGGCGACCTTCCTGATCTCGCTGATCCTGCTGGTCGATTTCGACCCGGCCAACACCGGCTTTCAATATGTCGAAGAGCGCCCTTGGATCATGGGCCTGACCTATAAGCTGGGGGTGGACGGCATTTCGGTGCTGTTCGTCATGCTGACGACCTTCCTGATGCCGATCACCATTCTGGCCTGCTGGCATGTGGAGCACCGGGTCAAGGAATACATGATCGCCTTCCTGCTGCTGGAAACGCTGATGATCGGCGTCTTTGTGGCGCTGGATCTGGTGCTGTTCTATCTGTTCTTCGAGGCCGGTCTGATCCCGATGTTCCTGATCATCGGCATCTGGGGTGGCAAGCAGCGCATCTATGCGGCGTTCAAGTTCTTCCTCTACACCTTCTTTGGCTCGGTGCTGATGCTGGTGGCGATGATCGCGATGTTCATGGACGCGGGCACCACCGACATTCCGACGCTGATGCAGCACGAGTTCAGCGCCGGGCCGATCAGCCTGCTGGGCTGGCAGATTGCGGGCGGCGCGCAGACGCTGATGTTCCTCGCGTTCTTTGCCTCGTTCGCGGTCAAGATGCCGATGTGGCCCGTGCACACCTGGTTGCCCGACGCCCACGTTCAGGCGCCGACGGCGGGTTCGGTCGTGCTGGCGGCGGTGCTGTTGAAGATGGGCGGTTATGGCTTCCTGCGCTTCAGCCTGCCGATGTTCCCGGTGGCCAGCGACCTGTTGGCGCCGCTGGTGCTGTGGATGTCGGCCATCGCCATCGTCTATGCCTCGCTGGTGGCGCTGGTGCAGGAGGACATGAAGAAACTGGTTGCCTATTCGTCGGTCGCCCACATGGGCTTTGTGACGATGGGGATTTTCGCGGCCAACCAGCAGGGTCTGGACGGCGCGATTTTCCAGATGATCAGCCACGGCTTCATCTCGGGGGCGTTGTTCCTTGCCGTTGGCGTGATCTATGACCGCATGCACACCCGCGAGATCGAGGCCTTTGGGGGCCTCGTCAACCGGATGCCGGTCTATGCGGCGGTGTTCATGCTGTTCACCATGGCCAACGTCGGCCTGCCCGGCACCAGTGGCTTTGTCGGCGAGTTCCTGACCTTCATGGCGGTGTTTCAGGTCAACACCTGGGTTGCCGTGGTGGCGGCGACGGGGGTGGTGTTCTCGGCGGGTTATGCGCTGTGGCTGTACCGCCGGGTGGTGTTTGGCCAGATGGTCAAGGAGAGCCTGAAGGGCATCGCCGACATGGACGCCCGCGAAAAGCTGATGTTCGCGCCGCTGATCGCGATGACGCTGCTGCTCGGGGTCTATCCCTCGCTGGTTACCGACCTCATCGGCCCCTCGACCGAGGCGCTGGTGACGCATTACAACGCGGCCCTTGGCATCGAAGCTGCCTCGGCGCCCGTCACCCACGCTGCCGCGCCCGCCGCGGCGCCCAGTCACTGAAAGGCCCGTTCCGATGAATTCGGTTGATCTTTCGATCGCGCTGCCCGAAGTCCTGCTGTCGCTCTGGGCGATGGTTGCGCTGATGGCGGGTGCCTATTTCGGCAAGGACGGGCTGGCCCGCACGCTGACCTGGGCGACGATCGCCGTATTCCTGCTGCTGGCGGTGATGATCGGCGTGCTGGAGCCCCAAACCCGCAGCGCCTTTGGCGGGTTGTTCGTCGATGATCCCTTTGCGCGCTTTGCCAAGGTGGCGATCCTGCTGGCCGGGGCGGCGGTGCTGGTGATCGGCGTCGATTATCTCGAACGCGCCGGGATGATGAAGTTCGAGTATCCGATCCTCGTCGCGCTGGCGACGGTGGGGATGATGGTCATGGTTTCGGCCGCTGACCTGCTGACCCTGTATATGGGGTTGGAGCTGCAATCGCTGGCGCTCTATGTGCTGGCCGCCTTCCGCCGCGACAGCCTGAAGGCGACCGAGGCCGGGTTGAAATACTTCGTGCTGGGCGCGCTGGCCTCGGGGCTGCTGCTCTATGGCGCCTCGCTGGTCTATGGCTATGCCGGCACGACGCGGTTCGAGGGCATCCTCTCGACGATCCACGAGGGGCACATGTCGGTTGGCCTGCTGATGGGTCTGGCCTTCATGCTGGCCGGTCTGGCGTTCAAGGTCTCGTCGGTGCCGTTCCACATGTGGACGCCCGACGTCTATGAGGGCGCGCCGACGCCGGTGACGGCGTTCTTTGCCACCGCGCCCAAGGTCGCGGCGATGGCGCTGCTGGCGCGGTTGCTGCACGACGGGTTCGGCACCGCGCCGGGCGATTGGGGGCAGATTCTGGCCTTCCTCGCCGGGGCCTCGATGGTGGTCGGTGCGGTCGGTGCGCTGAGCCAGCGCAACCTCAAGCGCCTGATGGCCTATTCCTCGATCTCGCACATGGGCTTTGCCCTGCTGGGCCTGACCGCGGGCACGCAGGCCGGGGTGCAGGCGACGCTGGTCTACATGGCGATCTATGTCGCGATGTCGGTCGGGGTCTTTGCCTTTGTGCTGACGATGCGGCGCGACGGGCGGCCGGTGGCGCAGATCGACGATCTGAACATGCTGTCGGCCAGCCAGCCGGTGCAGGCCTATGTGCTGGCGATCCTGATGTTCAGTCTGGCCGGTGTGCCGCCGATGCTGGGGTTCTGGGCCAAGTTCACCGTGCTGGCGGCGGCGATCGGCGCCGGTTGGGTGGTGCTGGCGGTGATCGGGGTGATCGCCTCGGTGATCGGCGCCTTCTATTACCTGCGCGTTGTCTATCTGATCTTCTTTGGCAGCGAGGCCACGCCGCTGGATCGGGACGGCGCCCCGGCGCAGCGCTGGATGGCGATTGGCGCGGCGGCGGTGACGCTGCTGGGCATGATCAACCTCTTCGGGGTCGAGGGTGCGGCGGCGATTGCCGCTCAGGCGCTTGTTCCCTGAGCCGGGCTGGCCGGCGGCGGTTGACCGGCTGGTGCTGGCCGAGGTGGACAGCACCATGGCCGAGGCCCAGCGCCGCCTGCCGGGGCTGATCCAGCCGACCTGGATCTTGGCGCTGCGGCAAACCGCCGGGCGCGGCCGCCGCGGCCGGGCGTGGAGCGATCCGGAAGGCAATTTTGCCGCCACGCTGGCGCTGCGGCTGGACGAGCCACCCGGCAGACTGGCGCTGCGGTCCTTTGTCGCCGCGCTGGCCCTACGGCAGGCGCTGGTCTCGCTGGGCGTGGCCGAGGCCGCGCTGGCGCTGAAATGGCCCAATGACGTGCTGCTGAACGGCGGCAAACTCTCGGGCATCCTGCTGGAAAGCCCGGGGCAGGGGGCGCTGTTGCTGGGCATTGGCGTCAACCTGCGACAGGCGCCCCCGGCGGAACCGGGCGCCGCGTTTCCCCCGGTCAGCCTGCTGGGGGAAACCGGGCTGGTGGTGACGCCGCAAACCCTGCTGGCGCATCTGGCCCCGGCCTTTGACGAATGGGAACAGCGGCTGCGCATTTATGGCTTTGCCCCGCTGCGCGACGGTTTTCTGCGCCACGCCGCCCGACTGGGCGAGCCGCTGATCGCCCGGCTGCACAGCGGCGAGATCCATGGCATCTTTGACACCATCGACGACACCGGCGCCTTGATCCTGCGCGGGCCGCAGGGGCGCGTCAGCGTTCCTGCCGCCGACATCTTCTTTCCCTGAGTGGAGGCCCCCATGCTGCTCTGCATCGACTGCGGCAATACCAACACCGTCTTTGCCATCTGGGACGGCGAGAAATTCCGTGCCACCTGGCGCACCGCCACCGACCATCGGCGCACGGCGGACCAGTATTTTGTCTGGCTCTCGACGCTGATGATGCTGAACAAGATCGAGGCCAGCATCTCGGATGTCATCATCTCGTCCACCGTGCCGCGGGTTGTGTTCAACCTGCGCGTCCTTGCCGACCGTTACTTCAACTGCCGCCCGCTGGTGGTGGGCAAGCCCGAATGCCTGTTGCCGGTGCCGCCGCGTGTCGAGGCCGGGGTGCGACCGGGGCCGGACCGGCTGGCGAATGCCGCCGGGGCCTTTGACCGCCACGGCGGGCATTGTGTCGTGGTCGATTTCGGCACTGCCACCAACTTTGACGTGGTCGCCGGGGATGGCGCCTATGTCGGGGGGGTGATCTCGCCCGGCGTCAACCTCAGTCTGGAAGCGCTGCACCAAGGCGCCGCTGCGCTGCCGCATGTCGATATCTCGCGACCCGAGAAGGTGATCGGCACAAATACCGTGGAATGTATCCAGGCGGGCGTTTTCTGGGGTTACATCGGCCTCATCGAAGGGATAACGGCAAGGATCAAGGCCGAATATGGCCAACCGATGAAAGTCATCGGCACCGGCGGGTTGGCCCCGCTGTTTGCCCAGGGCGACACCGCCCTGTTTGACACCGTCGAAGACGATCTGACGATCCACGGCCTGACCGTGATCCACCGCCACAACAAGGACGCCGCATGACCAAGGACCGACTGATCTATCTGCCGCTGGGGGGTGCCGGCGAGGTCGGCATGAACGCCTATGTCTATGGCTATGGGCCAAAGAACCGCGAGCGTCTGATCCTGGTTGATGTCGGCGTGACCTTTCCGGACATGGACGGCGCCCCCGGCGTCGATCTGATCATGGCCGATCTGGCCTGGCTGGAGGCGCGGCGCGATCGGCTGGAAGGCATCTTCATCACCCATGCGCATGAGGATCATGTCGGCGGGCTGGGGCATCTGTGGAACCGGCTGCGCGTGCCGGTCTATTGCCGCGATTTCACCGCCCGCATCGCCGCCAAGAAGATGATCGAGGCCGGGCAGCCGGTCAATGTCATCGAGGTGGTGGCCAAGGCGCCGGCGGTGGTCGAACTGGGGCCGTTCAAGGTCTCGTTCATCCCGGTTGCGCATTCGCTGCCCGAGGCCTCGGGCCTGCTGATCGACACGCCCGCCGGGCGGGTGCTGCACACCGGCGACTTCAAGCTCGACATCGCGCCGGGCGTCGGCGAGCCCTTTGACGAGGACATGTTCCGCGCCCTCGGGGACAAGGGCGTGCACGCGATGGTCTGCGATTCGACCAACATCTTCTCGCTGCATCCGGGCCGTTCGGAAAGCTCGCTGCCGCCCGCGATCACCGAATTGGTGAAATCCGCCAAGGGCATGGTCGTGGCGACCACCTTTGCCTCGAACGTCGCGCGCGTGCGCACATTGGCCAAGGCCGCGCGCGCCGCCGGGCGCAATGTGGTGCTGCTGGGCCGCGCCATGCAGACGATGGTGCGCACCGCGACCGAGGCCAAGCTGCTGCATGATTTCCCGCCGACCGTCAGTGCCGAGGATGCCGCCGAACTGGCGCGCGACAGCCTGATGCTGATCGTCACCGGCAGTCAGGGCGAACGCCGGGCGGCCTCGGCGCAACTGGCGCGGGGCTCGTATCTGGGCTTCACGCTCAAGGACGGCGATCTGTTCCTCTTCTCGTCGATGACCATTCCGGGGAATGAGCGCGGCGTCTATCGCATCGTCAACGCGCTGTCCGAGCAAGGCGTTGATATCGCGGACAACTCTCAGGGCGCCTATCACGTGTCAGGCCATGCGAACCGCCCCGATCTGGAGCGGCTGCACGATCTGGTCCGCCCCTCGATGCTGGTGCCGATGCACGGCGAACACCGCCACCTGCGCCAGCATGCGCTGTTGGCGCAGGCGCGCGGCATGGCCTCGGCCATTGCCCCGAACGGCACGATGCTGGATCTGACCGGGCCTGAGCCCAAGGTCGTCGACCAGATCGAAACCGGTCGGCTTTATCTTGACGGATCAATCATTTACGGCGCGATGGATGGCGTCGTGCGCGACCGTCTGCGACTGGCGATGAACGGCCTTGTCATGGTGACGATCATCATCGACGAGGACGGCACGCCGCTGGGCGACCCCTGGGCCGATTGTCTGGGGCTGGCCCGGCAGGGCCGTTCGAACCGGCCGCTGAACGAGGTGATCGAGGACGATCTGGCCGAGGAAATGCCCCGCATCGGCAAGAAGATCCTCGCCTCGGATGACAAGCTGATCGAGGCGATCCGCAAACGCGCCCGCGCCTGCTGCCTCGACGAGATCGGCAAGAAGCCCGAGGTGCAGGTTGTGGTCAGCCGGCTGTCGGATGCCTGAGTCGGCAAGGCTTTGTTAACCCGGACCTGCGATCCTGCGGCCAAAGGCAGGATAGGCAGGCCATGCCAAACGACGATTTCGACCCCGTTCTCAGGCGCAAGCTGACCCGGCGACCACCGCCCACCCCGATCGAGGTGGTGGATACCGGCCCGGCCGCAGCGCTGGCGCGTGCCTTTGCGCGCAGCCTCTCGGCCAACACCGCGCTGGTGGCCGAGGACGCGGTGCTGCACCGAAAATCCGCCACGCTGGCCGAATTGCTCGACACCATCGAACCCGATGCCTTTGTCATCACCCTCGTCGATGGCGCGCAGGTCGGCCTCGCCTTGCTCGACCAGACCGGGTTTTCCACCCTGATCGAGGCGATGACCGTCGGTCGCCTGTCCTCGCGCGCGTCCGACCCCCGCCGCGCCACCGCCACCGATGCGACACTGCTGGCCGGGATCATCGACACCAGCCTCGGCGAACTGGGCGCCGCCGACCCGGCAACCCGCTGGCGCAGTGCGCGCCCGGTGCCCGATCACCGGCTGCTGGGCATCCTGCTGGACGATGGCGATTTCGACCTGATCGCGGTGACCGCGCGTTTGGTGGCGGGCGACGTGTCGCGCCCGGCCCGCCTGATGCTGGCCTTGCCGCGCGATCCCGCCAGCCCTGAGGTCGACCTGCCCGCCGCCAAGACCGCGCAGCAGGGCTGGTCCAGCGCGCTTGAGGCGTCGGTCCTCGCCGCGCCTGCCAGCCTCAGGGCTGAACTGGGCCGTGTCACCTTGCCCTTGGCCGACGTGCTGCAACTCGGCGTCGGGTCGTCGCTGGTCTTGCCGCTGTCCAATCTTGAAGAGGTGCAGCTGGTGGCGCTGGATGGCACGCCGCAGGGCATCGGGCGGCTGGGCCAAAGCCGGGGCATGCGCGCCATTCGGCTGACCCAGATCCCCGGCGCCGCCCGGCCCGATCCCGTCATGCAGGATGCGGCGCCGCGCGCGGTCGAGGCCTGGAGCGCCTCGGTCGACCTGGAGCAGACGCGGGAGGGCGAGATGGGCTGACCTCAGCGCAGGGTCGGAATCGGCCCCTCGACCTGTCCCAGCGTGAACTGCCGCATCACGGTGTCCTCGGTGGTCAGCGCCTCGGCGGCGCTGCCCTGCCAGTGGAAACGCCCCTGATGCAGCATCGCTACCCGGTCGGCGACGTCACGCAGCGTGCGCATGTCATGCGTGATGGTCAGCGCCGTGGCGCCGGTCTCGGTGACGATGCGGCGGATCAGGGCATTGATGACGGCGGACATGATCGGGTCCAACCCGGCGGTCGGCTCGTCAAAGAACAGCACCGGCGGGTCGCCGACAATCGCGCGGGCCAGCCCGACCCGTTTTTGCATGCCGCCCGACAATTCGGCGGGGAACAGATCGGCGACCTCGGGGCCCAGACCGACGCGGGCCAGCGTGTCGACCGCCAGATCACGCGCTTGTTGGCGGGGCATCCGGCCGGTGCCGCGCATCGGGCGAAAGGCGACATTCTGCCAGACCGGCAGCGAATCAAACAGGGCGGCGCCCTGAAACAGCATGCCGACCTGCGCCGCGACGGCGCGGGGCTGTGGGTTGCGCAACCCGGCGATCTGCACCTCGCCGTGCTCGGCGCGTTCCAGACCGAGGAGACATTTCAGCAGCACCGACTTGCCACTGCCCGAACTGCCGATCACCACCAGCGACTCGCCCTTGGCCAGCGAAAAGGACACGCCGTCGAGCACCGTCTTGGGGCCAAACCGCTTGCTCAGATCGGTGACGCGGATCATGCGGAAAAGAACGCTTCGGTGAGCAGGTAATTCGCGGCCAGGATCAGAACCGAGGCCAGAACCACCGCCGATTTCGTTGCGGCGCCAACGCCCATCGCGCCGCGCCCGGCGCTGATCCCGGCATGACACCCGGCCAGCGCGATCAGGAAACCAAAGACCGCCGCCTTGACGAGGCCCGAGGCGACGTCCCAGAATTCCAGAAAATCCAAGGTGTTGCGCAGATACGCCGAGGATTCGAAGCCCAGTCGCGTCACCCCTACGGCCCAGCCGCCCAGGATGCCGACAGCATCGCCCACCGCCACCAGAACCGGCATCGCCAGCGTTGCCGCCAGCAGGCGCGGCACGGTCAGGTATTGCATCGGTTCGACGGCAAGCGTGCGCAGGGCGTCGATCTGCTCGGAAACCTTCATTGTGGCGATCTCGGCGGCGATCGAGGAGGCGACGCGCGCCGCCACCATCAAGCCGCCCAGCACTGGCCCCAATTCGCGCACCATGCCGATCGCGGTGATGGAGGGCACCGCGAATTCGGCCGAAAACCGCGACGATCCGGCATGGATCTGCAGCGCCAGCGCGGCGCCGGTGAACAAGGCGGTCAGGCCGATCACCGGTAACGAGAGCCAGCCGATTAGCACCAACTGAGTCAGCGTTTCGCGCCAGTACAGCGGCGGGCGCAGCGCCCAGCCCAGTGCCTGCGCGCCAAAGGCGACAAAGCGCCCCAGCGCGCCAAAGCCCGAGGCCGTCGCCCGACCGATGGCACCAAGGGCGGCGGCGGGGGTCATGCGCCTTGCCCTGCATAGCGGCGCCGATAGCGCGCGCCCAGGCCGGTCAGCACCTCGTAGCCGATGGTACCCGCCTGGTCAGCCAATGCGTCAAGCCCTTGATGCGGGCCGAGAATATCCAGCGCATCCGGCGCCGTGTCCAGATCGGTCACATCGACGGTAATCAGGTCCATGGAAATGCGGCCAATGACAGGGCAGGGCGTGTCGCCCGCCCACAGGGTCGCGCGCCCGGACAGCGACCGCAACAGCCCATCGGCATAGCCCGAGACAACCGTGGCGATCCGCGAGTCGCGCTCGGCCACCCAACTGCAGGAATACCCTACCGGCTCGCCCGCCGAAACGTCGCGCACCTGCACCACCGGCAGCGCCAGCGAGACCACTGGCTGCGCCTCGGCAAAGGGGGCGCCGCCGTAAAGCCCGATGCCGGGGCGCACGAGGTCAAAGTGATACTCAGGCCCCAAGAGCAGCCCGCCAGTGGCCGACAACGAGCGCTCGCCCGTGTAACCCGCTGTCATGGTTTGGAAATTGTCCAACTGCTCGGCGTTCATCACATGGTGGGGGTCGTCGGCGCAGGCCAGATGCGACATCACCAGCTGCGGCCCCAACCCCAGCACCATGTCACGCAGCGCCGACCATTCGGCGGGCTCCATGCCCAGCCGGTTCATGCCGCTGTCGAGTTGCACGCCAAAGGGATGGCCGGGCAGAGATTCGAAATGGCGCAGCGCCTGTTCGGCGGAATTGAGCAGCGGGATCAGCGACAGGTTGCGCAGCAGCTGCGCATCGCCGGCCATATGGCCGGTGAAGACGAAGATGCGCGGCCCGGCACCAAGAGCCTGCCGCAGCGCGGCGCCTTCCTCGGCGAGGGCAACGAAAAAGCTGCGCGCCCCCGCCATCGCCAGCGTGCGCGCCACCGGGACCGCGCCCAGACCATAGGCGTCGGCCTTGATCGTCACGCCGGTTTCGGCGCGCGTCATGCGCGACAGCCGCCGCCAGTTGGCGGCGACGGCGTCGAGGTCGATGGTCAGATGCGCAGCGCTCATGCCCGGTGGTTTGGCCTTCGCCACGGGGTCAAGTCAAGCGTGAAAGCGGTGCGTGCGGGGTTCCGCGGGGGCTGTGGATAACTTGCCTCAAATTCGACACGATTGCGTGTGAACCTCTTGCGCAGTCCGCACGACCCATGCTTATAGCCGCTGCGATCTGTCGCGAAACCCCTTGAGGAAACCCATGTCGAATACCGCACAGCAGCCCATCCCGGTCACTGCAAAGGCCCCGGCCCCCGCCAAGACCTTCAAAGACTGGGCGATGATCTGAGCGCCAGCAGATAGGCCGCGATTGCCGCCCGGTCCTCGGGCGCGATCCGGCCGATGTTGGCGACGACATCGGCCATTTCTCCGCCCACGACGTCAAAGCTGGGCGTAAAGCCCGATTGCAGGTAGTTCGCGATATCGCTCGCGCCCCAACCCTGCGGCGGCACGGCCGGAATCCGCCCCTCACCCGCCGGATTCGGCCCCCCCGCCAGCCAGTTGTCCCGTCGCAGCCCCCCCAGCGCATCGCGCGATGTGTGGCATTCGCCGCAATGACCCAGCGCCTCGACCAGATAGCGCCCGCGTTCGATCACCGGATCGCTGGCCTCGGCCATCACGAATTCATCAGTCAGATTCAGCAGCTTCCACAGGCCAAGGCCGCGCCGCAGGGTAAAGGGAAAGCCCAGCTCATGTGGTTGGCTGGGCGTGTCGATGGCGGGCAGGCCCTGCCAGAAGGCCCAGAGATCGGCCACATCCGCCGCCGTCGCATGGGCATAGGTCGTATAGGGAAAGGCCGGGTAATAATGCGCCCCCTCGGGCGAGACGCCCAGCAGCAGTGCGCGGGCGAACTGTGCCAGCGTCCAGGTGCCGATGCCCGCCGTCGGGTGCATCGAGACATTGGGCGCGGTGAAGGTGCCAAAGGGCGAGGCAAAGCGCCGCCCTCCGGCCAGGATCACGCGCTGGTCGACCGGCGCGCTGGCGGCAACACCGGGGGCGGCGTGGCACGAGGCGCAACCGGCGGCCCAGAACACCGCCTCGCCGCGTGCGGCGTCGGCGGGGTGGCTGGCCAGCAGCGACAGGGTCGCAGCGGGCAGGTCGGCGGGGCGGGTCAAGACCCAGAACCCCGCCAGCCCCACCAGCCCCGCCCCGACAATCGCTGCCGCCAGCCGCCGCATCGGCTTATTGCGCCATGCGATAGGTCTGGTGGCAGCCGCCACAGGCGCCACCCAGCCCGGCCATAGCGCCTTGCAGCGCCGCCAGATCAGTGCCAGCCGCGGCCATCATCGCCTCGGTCGCGGCAGCCAGAGCACCGGCGCGGGCGCCGAAATCGGGCATGTTTTCCCAGATCGCGGGCAGGGCGCGGGTGGCGCCCGGCATCGCGGTGGCGTCGGTGCCGGCTGGCCACATCCGGGCCGAGCCCGAGCGCGACAGGTGGAACAGGCTGGTCGCCGCCGAACGGGCGAGATCGGCGTCATAGGGCATCTGGCCCTGCGCCATGCCGCCCAGCACGCCCAGATTATAGGCATAAAGCCCCATCAAGGCCTTGCGGGCGGTGACATTGGGGTTGGCGTCCTGTGCCGGGGCGACCGACGGCAGGGCGAGGAAGGCGGTGGCGAGAAGCGCGGTCAGAGTGCGGTGCATCAGTGGCTCCCTAAGGTGTTCGAGACAGGTGCGGTCAGCCTAGCCGCGGCGTCACGGCGCCAGTGGTCGCAATCGCGTGAAGTGCGCGCGTTGAGCGCACAGAGTTGCGCATTGGCGCACAGCCAAGGCGGCTCAAGGCGCCAGATGCGGCCCCAGACGCGCGCCCAGCCAGGCCAGCCCGCTGCCGCTGAGGTGGTCACCGTCACGCCAGTGCAGCGCCTCGCAGGTGAGGAAATCCTGCGGCAGGGTCAGATTCATCAGTGGCCCCTGATCGAGAACCCGGACGCCTGAGCCGCTGCCGATCTCGGCCTCGATGGCCCGGGCCAGCCGCTGAAAGATCTGGGCCTGACCGGGGCGAAGGGCAAAGCGGTGGTTGCAG
>Ga0209573_1002738_pt1 | contig 21324 bp, 16 predicted proteins | sample TNRBio252014_DNA_FD_185870 | JGI IMG/M metagenome (GOLD analysis project Ga0209573, IMG submission 185870) | Wastewater treatment Type I Accumulibacter community from EBPR Bioreactor in Madison, WI, USA - TNR Reactor_6/25/2014_ DNA (SPAdes)... | ecosystem: Engineered > Bioreactor > EBPR >...
ACTACCGCTGGTGCGGCTACGCGGAAGCGGTCGCGGGCGGAAGCCGGGGAAAGAAAGCGCGGGATGGTCTCGGAGTGATCCTGACCGAGGCGCTGAGCGATCCGGATTTCCAGAACGACTGGCGGCGCACCTCGGCACGCTACCGGATGTTTTTGTATGACGAAGGCCGCGAGGTGACGGCAGATCCACAGCTCGGGCAGGCGGGACGTCGAGGATTCGCGGCAGCGGAAGTCGATGCGGTCGTTGGGCAAGGCGGGCAAATGCCCGTGCCGGTCGCGCTGCGCCACCGGGTGCGCTACTTCTGCGACGGCGCGGTGCTGGGCACGGCGACGTTTGTGAATGCGGTCTTCGAGCGCAAACAAACCCTGCGACAACGCTTCGGTGAAAAACGCACGACCGGTGCCCGTCGCATGCGCGGTGCCGACTGGGGTGAACTGCGGGTGCTGCGGGATTTGCAGAAGGCCCCCCTGGGCACGTAATCCCTTTCCCTGATCGCGCCGCGTCCCGCACTTGCCATCAGGGGGCTCTTTCGGTTTCTCTCGGAGAGATGAATCGCTTCACTCTCCTGCTCTGTGCCGGCCTCCTCCTGCCATCTCTGCTGCGTGCCGAAGGCTGGAAAGCCGGAGCCGCTTCCGTCGTGATCACACCCTCCGAGCCTCTCTTTATGGCTGGCTACGGTTCGCGCACGGCCCCGGCGGAAGGCAAGGAGACCGATCTCCACGCCAAGGCCCTCATCCTCGAGGATGCGACGGGGAAGCGCGGTCTCATCCTCACGCTCGATCTCGTCGGGATCGACCGCGGTTTTTCCGGGCGAATCACCGAGGCCCTGGCAAAACAACATCAGTTGCCACGCGAGGCGATCGCGATCTGCACCTCGCACACCCACAGCGGTCCCGTTGTCGCCGGGAATCTCGCCCCATTGCACTACCAGAGCCTGCCCGTCGAGCAGCAGCAGAAGCTCGACACCTACGCGGACGAACTTCTTGGAAAGATCGTCGCGCTTTCCACCGAGGCCCTCGGCAAACTCGCTCCCGCCCGGGTGCAGTGGGGCAGCGGCAAATGCACCTTCGCGGTGAACCGCCGCGAGAACAAGGAACCCGAAGTGCCTGACAAACGCACCAAAGGCCTCCTCGCCGGTCCCAGCGACCATGACGTGCCCGTGCTCTCGGTCCGCAACGAGGCCGGCGACCTCCAAGCCGTGCTCTTCGGCTACGCCTGCCACGCCACCGTTCTTTCCGGCCAGACGTGGAATGCCGACTATCCCGGCTACGCCCAGATGGAATTGGAAAAGAAATTTCCCGGAGCCATCGCCCTCTTCTGGGCCGGTTGCGGGGGCGATCAGAATCCCGTGCCCCGCCGCGAGCTGCCTCTCGCCCAGACCTACGGTGCCGATCTCGCGGCCCGCGTCGGCGACGTCCTCCGCGCCACGATGCCCGAACTCGCCCCCAGTCTTGAACACGTTTACCGCGAAATCGAGGCCCCGCTCGATGTCCTCCCCACCGCCTCCGAGATCAAAGCCAACGAAAAGTCCACGAACCGCTTCGAAGTGGCCAGGGCGAAATACCTCCTCCGCCAAATCGAGGAAAAAGGAGGCCTCGCCAGGGCCTATCCCTACCCTGTCGGCGTATGGACCCTCGGGGGGGAAATCGACTTCGTCTTTCTCGGCGGCGAGGTGGTCGTGGATTACGCCCTGCGCCTGAAGCGCGAGCGACGCGGCACCAAGACCTGGGTTGCGGCCTACAGCAACGACGTCATGGCCTACATCCCGAGCCTGCGGGTTCTGAAGGAAGGCGGCTACGAAGGGGGTGGATCGAACGTCTACTATGGACTCCCCGCGCTGTGGCACGAAACGATTGAGGAGGTCATCGTGAATGCGGCGCACGAGACGAAGACGGCGAAACCCTGACGAAGCACTTTTGGCGAGCCTTTCCCATTTGCGTTGATTCGCGTTTCATTCGCGCCTATTTGCGTTCCAACTGTCGTTACCCTGCTCAACCAGATGACTTCACATCTCTTCGCGGTCACGTTCCTTGCCCTGCTCGCTACCACTCTCCCGGCCACGGAGCCCGCTCCCGCCCCCGAGCCTACGTCCTCTTCCGTCCCGGGCTACCCTGAGGGAGTGCGGGTCGCCCATTACCCCGTGCCCGAGGACAAAAGCGAGCAACCAACCCTCTTCTGGTCGCCGGACTTGCCGGAGGGAAAGCGCGCGCCGCTTCTCGTCGCCCTCCACACCTGGTCGGGCGACTACCTCCAGACCGGCGGTGAGGTGAAGTATGCCGAATGGTGCCAGCAGAACGGATGGATTTTCGTCCATCCGAATTTCCGTGGGCCCAACCGCACGCCCGAGGCGCTCGGCTCCGATCTCATGATCGCCGACATCCGTGCCGTGGTCGAATGGGCAAAGCAGAACGCATCTGTCGACGAGGCGCGTATCTACGCGATCGGAGCTTCAGGCGGGGGCCACGCCACCCAGCTCCTTGCTGGACGCACGCCCGAGATCTGGGCGGGCATCTCCTCCTGGTGCGGCATCACCGACATCGCCGCCTGGCACTCAGAGACGAGCGCGGCGGGACGTCTCAACTACGCCGGTCACATCGTCGGCGCGATCGGCGGATTACCCGACGCCAGCAAAACGACGATGGCCGAGGCCACGCACCGATCACCGCTCACGTGGCTCGAAAATGCGGGACCTGTGCCGCTTGATCTCAATCACGGGATCAATGACGGCCGGGGCGGCAGCGTCCCTTTCTCCCACTCGTTGCGCGCCTTCAATGCCGTGGTGCCGCCCACCGCGCGGATTCCCGAGGCGTCCATCGCCGCCTGGTATGCGGATCCAATGACCTTGCCACGCGATCCAAACCTCAGTGACGCTCTCTACGGCGCCAATCCTCCGCTCTTCCGCAAAACGCACGGCAACACCCGGGTGACGATCTTCGAAGGCGGGCACGAGATCCTGCACGAAGCCGCCCTCAACTGGCTCGCCGCCCAGCGCAAGGGAGAACCGGTCAATTGGAATCCTGCCAAAACCGCCACGCTGAAGTCCACCGCGGCGGACCGTGAGAGCGGCAAGTGATCCTGACACTGACACCACCCTCTTCACTCATGCACCCTACCCTCTTGCTTCGCGGCATCCTCCTCGCCGCGTTCCTCCTCACCCCCGTCTTGACGAAAGCGGAGTCTTTCTTCCTCAAAATGCGTTCCCAGGTCGAGGTCGCACCGGGCGCGAAACGTTATCACTCGATCACCAAGCGCGCCGAATGGGACGCCTCGCGCACCGCGATCATCATCTGCGACATGTGGGACGACCACTACTGCCGCAACTCGGCGCGACGCGTTGCCGAGATGGCCCCGCGCATGAACGAGGTCGTGAAGAAGGCCCGCGCCGCAGGCGCGCTCATCATCCACTGCCCGAGCGGCTGCATGAATTTTTATGCGGAAACGCCGCAGCGGCTCCTTGCCCAATCCGCCCCCAAGCTCGGCACGACGATCCCGCTCGAAGGCTGGTGTCATCTGGACTCGACCCGCGAGGAAGAGATGCCGGTGAAATTCGACCAGCCCTGTGACGACGCCGAGCCGCTCCGGCCGCGCGTCCGCTTCTACAACCGGCAGATCGAAACCCTCGAGATCGCCCCGGAGGATGCCGTCGCGGAGATGTACGAACCGTTTTATCTGATGAAATCGCGCGGCATCGAGAATGTGCTGATCATGGGTGTCCATACCAATTTCTGCGTCCTCGGCCGGCCCTTCGGAATCCGGCAACTCGTGACGCAGGGCATGCAGGTCGCCCTCGTCCGCGATCTCACCGACTCGATGTACAATCCCGCCGAGCCGCCCTTCGTGAACCACTTCACCGGGAACGACCTGATCCTTTCACACGTCGAACGCCACTGGTGCCCCACCGTGACGAGCGGCGAGATCCTCGGCGATGAGACCAAGTTCCGCTTCCCCGACGACAAACGCCCTCACCTCGTCATCGTAACCGCAGAGGACGAATACCAGACCGAGGAGACCCTGCCAGCCTTCGCCCTCGCCGAACTCGGGCGAACGTTCAAAATCAGCATGGTCTACGGCGACGCCGAGGTGCGCGAGACTTTGCCCGGAGTCGAGGTGGTGAAAGATGCGGACGTGCTTTTGCTCTCCGTGCGACGCCGCAACCTGCCTCCCGAGCAGCTCGATCTCTTCCGCGCCCACATTACCGCGGGCAAACCGCTCGTCGGGATCCGCACCTCGAGCCACCCTTTCCATCAGCGCGACAAGGGGCCTGGCCCGGGACTCGATGAATGGCGCGACTTCGACGCCACCGTCCTCGGAGGCAACTACACCGGTCACCACGGCAACGAGATTAAGACCTTCGCCAAGATTGCCGGAGAAGCGGCCGAACACCCCATTCTCGCGCGCATCTCGCCGGAGGAATTCGCGACCTTCGGATCCCTCTATCAAAACACTCCTTTGCCGACGGGCAGCGAGGTGCTGATGACCGGTCGCGCCGAAGGCATCGCCCAGCCGGAGCCGGTCGCGTGGGTTCGCACCGGTCCCGGAGGCGGCAAGATCTTTTACACGTCGCTGGGACACCGCGGCGACTTTGACGTGCCTGCTTTCCGCGCCCTCCTGCGAAATGCGGTCCATTGGGCGGCAAACGTCCCCGCGCTTGTCGAAGCAAAGCCGTGAGGCCTTGAACGAGAGCCACAACGCACTTTCGGACAATCGATGCGCGGGATCGTCGCAAGCGATGCACGAATGGAGAATTTACGACTCGACCCTTCCCTCAAATCGGATCATGATTTCAGCATGCCCATTGCCCATCACCCCCTGATCAACGAATTCCCCGACCACCGCGACGCCATTCATTCCCTCAAGGAGGGGAATGCCCATTTTCAAAAGCTGATGGATTCCTACGAGGATCTCGACAAGGAGATTTTCCGCATGGAGGAAGGCATCGAAACCCCGGCCGACGAGATCCTCACCGATCTCAAGAAGCGCCGCCTCGATCTCAAGGACCAGATCGCCGGAATGCTCCGCGAAGCCGAGACTCCGGCATAGAAAGGTGAGGAACAAACCATGACCGAGGATCCCAACGAACGCTTCGAACTGAAAGAACGCTTCGTCTGGAAGTGGCATCCGCACGGTTGGCTCACCGCCTTGGTCATCCTCATTGTCATCCTCCTCTTCCGCGCCTTCGCCCGATGAATCCCGATCAACTGAACCGCTACCGCTCCGCCCTCGAAGCCCAACTTGCCGATCTCCGGTCGGCGACGCGCGAACATGAGGCGCAGCTGGACGACAGCCGCACCACCGAGGATTTCACCGGACCCGACCGAGCCTCCGATCTCGAGTCGCTTGAGGTCGATGCCAGCGTCACGGCAAGTGAACGGAAACTGGCCGCGAAGATCCATCACGCCCTCGAGCGGATCAATCTCGGCACCTATGGCCTCTGCGAAGCCTGCGGGGCATCCATCCCCGCCTCCCGTCTCGATGCCAAACCGAGTGTCTCGCTCTGCCTGGGTTGTCAGGAAGAGCACGAGGCGGCTTGAGGTCGGGATCACGCACTGATTACCGCTTCGGCTGAGGCCAAGAACTCTTCGAATCAGTCATCCAACGGCTTCTCGTCCAGAAGTCGCACGAAGGCTCTCAGGATTTGCTTTCTGCGTCGTTGTTGGCGCGTGTAAAGAACCTGAACAGAGCAAGCAAGCCCAATAAAGACGACCAAGAACTCCCGCCCGAAGAATGCAGCCGAGACTGCAAAAAGAGCAAAGATTCCCCAGACGGGCCAATCCCTCCACTCTGACGACTCCAGTTCGCTTCGAAGCAATGCCAATGCCTGCTCACGGGTGAGCTGGCTTGACTTTTGTTGCATGATGTCCTGGAGCAACTGAAGCCGTCGGCTTTTCCAATGCCATTTCGGCTGAAGCCGAAACCACATTGGGTCACTTGAACGGGTGCTCTTTCAGCAGGTCTTCGGTCGTGTAGAGCATGAGGCGTCCGGGTTGGGAATCGCGGACCTTCTTCACTTGTGCGGCGGAGACGGGATCGGCCTGATTTCCAAAGCTGTTGCGCACGAAGGTGAGGACGTTCGCAATCTCCTCGTCCTTGAGCATGCCGCCGAAGGGCGTCATGGGCACGAGACCATCGTATTTCTTCCCGTTCACCTCAAGCGGCCCCATGAGACCGTAAAGCGTGATCTTGATGAGGCGTTCGGTGTCGGTGGTCACCCAGGGACTCTTCTCGATCGAGGGGAAGGCCGGGTCGAGCCCCTTGCCGTTCGGCTGGTGACAGGTGACGCAGAGCCCCTCGCGGAAGTAAATGTCCTGGCCAGCGAGATACTGCTTTTTCGCGTCGGCGCTGAGGTGCGGGGGCGCCGGCAACACGGGATGCTCGGTGACGGTTTTTTCGGCGACGCCGGCGAGGCGATCCTTCGCGGTCTGGACGGCGTTCTTGCTCCACTCATCGGTGGGCAAGGCCGCGGCGACCTCGACGATCTTCTTCGCCGCATTCGTATTAGGAATCCACGAGGCGGCCACGGTGGCCTCAAGGCGGACGCGCCCTTCCGCATCGGCGGCGGCTTTTTCGAGGAGGGCCGCGTGATCGGCAATACGGTGGTGATTGTATCGCACCACCCGCACCGCGGCGGAACGCACGCGGAAGTCGGTCGACGCCAAAAGCTCGCGCAGGAGCGTCTCATCGACGGCGTTCATGCCCCAAGTCACCCAGAGGGCTTCGAGGCGGCGGTGTTCGTAGTCGGGATCGGCTTTGTCGAGACCGGCGACCCAGGTCTTCACCGCGGGCAGCACTTCCTCGACCGGGTAGGCGCGCAGGGCGCGGCGGCTGCGGTAGCGGGTGCGGTTTTCGGGCAGCTTGAGATTCTCGAGCAGCTCGGTGATGGAAGCACCGGCGACCTTGGCGGGCTCGACGAGCGGACGCGAGGGATAGGTGATGCGGTAGATGCGGCCGTGGACGTGGTCGCGAAGGGGATCGCGGGCGTTGTGCTGCATGTGGCCGATGAGGACGTTGTGCCAGTCGATCACGTAGAGAGAGCCATCCGGAGCGAACTCGAGATCGACGGGACGGAAATTCCCATCGGTCGATTTGAGGAGATCGTGACGGAAGGTCGTCTTGTAGCCGGTTCCGGCGTCCTCGATCTGGTGCTGCTTGATGCCGAGGAAACCGATCGCATTGCAGAGGACGATGTCGCCCTGCACCTCGTCGGGGAAGTGGCGCGAGGAGACGATTTCAAGTCCCGAAGTGGGTCGCACGCTCTGGCCTTTGGGCACCAGATCGGGAGTGGAGGGCGTCTTGCTGCCGTAGGTGGACTTCACCGAAACGGGCAGCATCCAGTTCATGCTCGGACCGGAGGTGTGGAGGAAGAAATCCTGCCCCCACTTGTCGAAGACGGCACCCCAGGGATTCGGGATGGAAAGCTGGGCGGTGCGCTCGAGCTGCATCCGCTGCGGGCTGAAGCGGTAGAAACCGCCATCGACGGCGCGAACGGGACCATAGGGCGTCTCGACGTTGGTGTGGAGGAAGACACCCTCACACAACACAAAAGCCCCGGAGGGGTCGGCGGTGTAGGCGCTGATGGCGTGGTGGGTGTCGTGCGAGTCGAAGCCGCCGAGAATGATCTCGCGCACATCGGCCTTGTCGTCGCCATCGGTGTCGCGGAGGAGGACGAGGTTCGGCTCCTGCGAGATGTAGACACCCTCGGGGGCGAACTCGAAGCCGATCGGCAGGTGGAGCTTGTCGGCGAAGACCTTTTCCTTGTCGGCCTTGCCGTCGCCATTCGTGTCCTCGTAAATGAGGATCTTGTCATCGGGCAGCGGATCGCCGGGGCGGTAGTGCGGGTAGGTCGGCATCGTCGCGACCCAGAGACGGCCCTTGTCATCGAAGGAAAGTTGCATCGGATTGGCCAGGTTCGGGAATTCCTTCTCCGAGGCAAAAAGCTTCACCTCGTAACCTTCCGGCACGGTGAGGGTCTTCTCGGCGGCCTCGCCGTAGAGGTATTCCGTGCTGCCGTTCTTCACGCTCGGCTGGTAATTCGTCGGCACGGGCGGGAGCGGGTGGGTCTTCGAATCATCGACCGCAAGATCGGTCTTTTTGCCGGTGACGACGTCGCGGATGAGCTGGTCGCGCAGGTCGGCCATCTCGCGCATCTTTTTGACTTCGTCAGGGTAATTCTGGGGTCCGAAGGGATTGTAGCGCTGCCCGTGGGTGTGGACTCCGTTGAGGATGTTGTAATCGTTGTTCCAGAACCAGTCCTTCTGCTTCACGGCCCCGTGGACAAGTTCGGGATCGGCCTTGGATTTCCGGGGAGTCTCGCCGAATAGACCGTTCGCAAGGATCTCGGCGAGCTGGCGGTAGCCGTCCTCGGTCGGGATGAAGCCACCGGTAGTGAAGGGCTCGTCAGTCGTCCCGTAGAGCGCCTTCGTCGGATGGAAGAGGTCGATGTAGGTGAGCTGGTATTTCGTGGCGACGGTCTCCATCGCCGCAGCGTAGAGGGCGAGATTGGCGTTTTCCTTCTCACCCTTGGGCAGGTCGCGCTTCCCGCTCTGATCCTCGTAGGCGATGGGCGAAACGAGCACGAGACGCGGAGCTTCCTTGCCGTTGTAGGCCTTCGAGAGGGTGTGCTGGACGAAGGCGTCGAGCTCGGCCTGGTAGTTCGCGACGGCGTCGGCCCCGTCGAAGGATTCGTTGTAGCCGAAGAAAGCGACGACGGTGTCGGCTTTCAGGTGGTGGAGCCACTGGTCGGGAGTGGGGAAAAAGCCCTTGCCGTTGTGGATGGTTTTGTCAGGGTGGAATTTCTCGGCACCGGGGAAGGCCCATTGCGAGACGCGCGAGGGATGGGGACGGAAGCCGGGCGTGTCGCCGGGCTTGCCCATGTTGCGGAGAAAGATCCCGGCATCAGGGAAACGCAGGTGAAGCTCGGTCTCGAGACGGCTGTAGTAGACATCGCGCTCGGCGAGGCCGTTGCCGATGAAGACGATGCGCTCGCCTTTCGCGGGCTCGGTCGCCGACTGGGGCCTGGCCTTGCCAGCCACGGGAGGATCGACCTCGGGGGCGTGGGGTGCTCCATCACCGCTGTTGTCGGGACGCTTTTTCTCCTCGGCCTTCGCGGCCTTTTCGGAAGCGGTCGGTGCTTTTGCCGCGGGGGCTTTCAGATCGGAAGTCGCGGGGCTTTTGCCGAGGGCATAATCCTCTGGCTTGCGGTTCAGCTTCTTGTAATGATCGCTGCCAAGTCCGCTGTAGAAAGATGGATTGAAGGGATCGACCGGCTCGACGTCGCCCTTGGCCGGCACCTTTTGCCCGGTGAGATGGATCGCCGTGTTGACGATGAGACGGCGCAGGTCTTCGTCGGCGAAATCGACCGAAGCTCCCATCGTGGTGCAGAAGGCCTGGCCTTTCGTCTTGCCATCGGGCGCGGTGTATTCGCGCAGCCAGGCGAGCGGCATCGGGGGATCGTTCTGCTTGCCGGTGACCGCCTTGGAGGAGGGATCGAGCGATTCCGTGACCTCGCCGCGAAGGAACAAGGTCACCGCATAGGGATCGAGATTGGCGATTCCGTAGACGTCGGTCGTCGCGAAGATCTCGCCGACGCCGCGCATGATCTCGTGGGATCCGTTCGATGTGATCGGGATGCCGCGGGTGCCCTCGACCTTGTGTTTGCCGTGGTGGTTGACCCACTTTTCACCGAGGATTTTCAGACCGAACTCCGACCACTTGAAATCGCCCGTCTTGGCCCCGCCCGAAAACGCGTGGGTCGCCGTGCGGATGCCGATGACCGGTTTCCCGGCGTTGAGAAACTCCGCGAAGTTCGCGATCTGGTCGTCGGGGAGTTGGCGGAAGCGCGTCCCGATGATCATGAGGTCCGCGGTATCGAGTTCCTCGGTGCCAGGGATGTTTTTCTGGAAGTTTGAATCGATGTAACCGCCCTCGGGATTGATCGCGAAGAGGACGACACATTCGTAGCCGTATTTCTGGCTGAGGATCTTGCCCAGCATCGGCATGGTCTCCTCGGTGCGGTACTCCTCGTCGCCGGAGACGAGGACGATCTTTTTGCCGTTGGCGGTGCCTTCCTTGGGCGGCAGGTGGAGACGGTCCGCGGCGGAGAGCGCGAGACCCGACGAAAGCAGGGCGGCGAATAATACAAGAGTCGACTTCATGGGGATTTTCCGGGAATCCGGCGGATACCAGTATCGCGAGCCGGGGATTCCGGCCACCCAAAAGAAATGCCGAATCCGGCCATTTTTTCGGGTGTGAGATCCCGTCACCGCGGGACATGGGGGCCAGCCATCCGTAACGGATCAGCGGCGTCCCCGCGGTTTCAGGTCGTGTTCGGTCTCCATCCCCTCACCCAGCTTCAAGGCGTCGAGGATGAGCTTCTCTTCCTTCAGGGTGGTGGTCAATACCGTTCCCAGAGTGGTTTTGGTCGCAAGAATTTTGCCCGAGGGATCCTGCGCCACAAGTAAATACCCTTCGAACTCCCAGCCTCCCACGTTGGAGCTGTCCTTGTCCGAATCGTAAGAGGTCTCGACGGATTTCAATTCATGTTCCGACGACTTCCCGGCCACCAATTGAGTCGAGAACTTCTGCACGGAAAGGATCTTGTACCAATCCTCACTGCGGTTCGCGTAACGTCGCGAATTTCTCGCCACGAGGAGAATCGTGAAATTCGTTTCCCCGAGATCGGTGTCGCGCGTCACATTCGATATCTTCGCCGAAGTCGTGATCGTCATGTTCTCCATGTAGGTGCTGCTGCCCTGATCTTTTCGCTTCTTCCCCACGGAGACATCCATCTCGAATTTGGCGACTGCCTTTGGTGCGTTCGCGATGATCTTCTCCTGCGAAGCCGCGTCGAAGACATCGAGCTTCGTATTGAAAATCTGTCCGTCCGCCCGCTGGATGCGGACATTGCCACTGCTCGCGGTGTAGGAAAGCACCTCGACCGTCATCGATTGGCCCGCCTTGTTGGCGACATCGATGGGAGCGGCGGTCAGGGCATCGCTCCAGGTGGCCAGGATGAAGAGTAGACCGGCGGCGAGCGCCGGAAAATTCCAGATCGAAGGGAGAGTGTCGGATTTCATCGTTTCGCCAGTCGAACTTCCGAGGAGAATAGCGACCGACTCCTGATCAGACAAGCCCGGTTTTGGCCTGATTGCGGAATCGAATCATGCGGCCTTCAAGCATCCATTGCGGACGCGCCATCGACCGCGGAAGTGATGAAAGCATCGGGCTTGCGTCCAAAACGGGCGGCAAAGGCCGTTTCGAGGTGATCGCGAAGGGCATCGGCGTCATCACGTCGCACCAGCGAGATCGTCGAACCACCGAATCCGCCACCGGTCATGCGGGTACCGACGTGGCCTCGGTCGGCTCCGAAGGCATACCCCGCCTCGACGAGGCAGTCGAGCTCGGAACAGCTCACCTCGTAGTCGTCGCGCAGGGACTCGTGTCCTTCGTGGAGCAGGCGACCGAGCGCCGCGAGCTCGCCACTTTCCAAAGCAGACACAAAGGCATGCACGCGCGCTATCTCGGTGACCGCGTGACGGGCGCGTCGAAAGAGCGTTTCCCCCAGCCGTTCCCGACCCGCCTCGATTCGCCCGATTTCGAGATCGCGGAATGAAGTGGCTCCGAGAAGGAATAGCGCCCGCTCGCACTGCTCGCGTCGGATGCGGTATTCGCCATCGCCCAATGCGTGTTTCACTCCCGTATCGGTGACGAGGAGGACGAGATCCTCCGGCAAGGACACGGGACGCGTCGTGAGATCTCGGCAATCGACGAGCAGGGCATGCCCCGCCTTTCCCGCGCCCACCGCGAGCTGGTCCATGATCCCGCACGGAACCCCGGCGTAGTCGTGCTCGGCGCGCTGGCAAAGACGGGCGCGATCAGGCACTGTCAGCGCATGACCCGTGAGCGCCTCGATCACAAGAGCGGTCGCCGTCTCGAGCGCCGCGCTGGCGCTGAGGCCGGCACCTGCGGGGAGGTCGGCATGGATCACCGCACGAAAGCCGGGCACCTCTACTCCGGCGGCGCGATAACCGGCGATGACGCCGAGAAGATAATTCAGCCAGCGCTCTTCCTTTGCATTGCGGGGGGAAATTCCCTCCTTTCCAAACCGCACTGCTTGCCCGAAGCCCGCCTGCACCGGCACGATCTCCCAGGTCCCGTCGTCAGTCGCAGCCGCCTCAATCACCAGATGCCGGTCGATCGCCACGGGCAGGACCCATCCATCGAGGTAGTCGATGTGCTCGCCGATGAGGTTGACACGGCCCGGGGATACCGCCACCACCGTAGGCGATTGGCCGAAAAAAGCTTCAAATTCCCCGGTCCGGATCATCGGCCGAGTCTAGGTCGCCGGACGAAGAGCGGCAAGAAATTCGTCTCGCAAGGACTACCTCATTCAAGATCGCCCGAACGGAGCTGCTTCAGAAAGGCGGCACCGGCTCCCGCGAGGACGATCCGGGTCTCGGTCACCAAGGTAGCCACCACCGGCGAAGCGGCACGGAACCAACCGGCCCCTCCCATCGCGAGCAGCCCTACCAGGATGGAGACCCAACTGAACGTCAGTGCACCGACGACGACGAGAAGCGCACCAATCGAGAGAAAGGACCACGTCAGCGCGACGGCGACAGACCGGTCGTCGCGATGTTTCCGGCAGAGCCCCATCTCGAGAACCGGGCGCGCACCATACCAGGTTCCCGGCAGACGGGGATTCCGCAGAGCGAGAGTCCAGGCACCGCAGGCGGGACGCCCGCATTTCACGCATGATCCGACCGGAAGGGTCGCCCCGTGTTCAAGGATGATTTCTCCACCGCTGACGTAGAGCGCAGGCGTCGGGGTGGGAACATCGGCAGTTTCCGCACCAGGGGGCTCGGGAGGCACTGGTACGATCACCCGCACCGGGGCGGCGGGCACCGGAGTGAGAGCGGATTCGACATGGAATTGGGCAGGAGGAGTCATGACCCGATCAAGGGAGCACAGGACATGCCAGAGTCGAGCCACACCGGGTGACAAAGACGCAATTTTTCCCCCACCAATCGTTCCATTTCGTCCCAAAATCGTGATTCCATCGGGAAAAAAAGGGCCTCATTTGCTGCGCTCACAGCCCCTATCGCGTATCGGGCGCTCCCCTCGCGAGGCTTGCGTTTGAGGAGGAAAGCAGCGACTCTAGCGGCTCGTCCATCGTATCTCCTTTCCCCGTGGAAACGGTCGGCTCGTATCCTCTCTATGAAACGTTTTCTCCGCGCCACCCTGCCCCTCGCCATCCTCGGCGCGTGCGGTTATGCGGCGTGGTGGTTCATCACCCACAAACCCGAAACGGTCACGATGGAGGCTCCTCCCACCGTCGTCCGGGTCGAAGGGACGAAATTGCAGCGCCAGACCTACCCGGTGCGGGTTCGTTCCCAAGGCACGGTGCAGCCACGCACCCGCAGCACCCTCTTGCCCGAAGTCGCCGCCAAGGTCCTCGAGGTGAGCCCTTCCTTCCGGCCCGGCGGCTTTTTTGATACCGGTGAGGTGCTCTTGAAGCTCGACCCGGTCGACTATGAGACCGCTCTCGTCGTGGCCAAAGCAACCCTTGCCCAAGCCGAGGTCGTCCTGGCAGAAGAAACCGCCAAGGCCGGCCAGGCCAGGGAGAACTGGCGCGCCCTCGGCAAGACCGGCGAGCCCGGCGCCCTAGCCCTGCGTCTGCCCCAGGTCGCGAAGGCCGAGGCCGACGTCTCCGCTGCCAAAGCCCAGATTGCCCAAGCCGAGCGTGATCTCGAACGCACCGTGATCCGCGCGCCCTACGACGGCCAAGTCCTCGAACAGCTCGTCGATGTCGGGCAATATGTGAACGAGGGCACCGCCCTTGGCCAGATCTTCGCGGTCGATTACGTCGAGATCCGGCTGCCTTTGCCCGAGCGCGAGATGCAGTTTCTCTCCTTGCCCGAGCGATTCCGTGATGGCGCGACCGCCGCAGCCGGGGCACCCGTGCAACTCCACTCCGCCTACGGTGCCAAAGTCGCCTCCTGGGATGGCTTCCTCGTCCGCGTCGAGGGTGCGATCGACGAATCGACCCGCCAGATCACCGCCGTGGCCCAGGTGAACGATCCCTACGCCAAGCGGGGCGACGGCCATCCGCCCTTGCGCATCGGGCAGTTTCTCGAGGCCGAGATTGAGGGGCAGATCCTCACCGACGTCTTTGTGATTCCCCGCCGTGCGGTGCGGGCGGGCAACGAGATCCTTCTCATCACCCCCGAGAACAAGCTGCGCCGCGTCACCGTCGATCCCATCATCGCCGACACGGAAAAGATCATCGTCTCCGCGGACACCGGGGCGCAGCCGAAGGAGGGAGACGTGCTTTGCCTCACTCCGATCCCCTTCGCCGCCGAAGGCGCCACCGTGCTGCCGCTAATCGACGGCGTCATGGAGACCACGGGCGGCCTTGGTCCCGGTGGCCCTGGAAAGCCGGCCGGCGCACCACCGGTCGAAGCCAAGGCACCACCCGCCGCTCCCGGCGAGTCACCCCGCTCTTCCTGAATCCACCATGATCGCCTGGTTCGCCCGGAATGGCGTCGCCGCCAACCTGCTGATGCTCTCCGTGATGGTCGCGGGCATCTGGACCCTGGCGAATGACAAAATCCCGCTTGAGGTCTTTCAGGACGTCCCGTCCCGCATCATTTCGGTGAACGTCCCCTACCCCGGTTCCTCACCCGACGAGACCGAGGAGACCATTGTCCTGAAAATCGAGGAGGCGCTTCAGCCGGTCGGCGGCATCAAACACATCAACTCCACCGCCGGCAGCAGTGGCGGCTCCGTGCTGATTGAAGTGAACGAGGGCGAGGATCCCCGCCAGGTCATGGATGACGTGAAAATCCGCGTCGATTCCATCCCGAATTTTCCCGCCCTCGCGGAAAAACCCATCATCCAGCTCGATGACTCTTTTCACTCGGTCATCACCGTGATCCTCAGCGCCGAGATGGGCGAACGGGATCTGAAAAGACTCGCCGAACAGACCCGCGACGAACTCGCCGCCCTGCCCGGCATCTCCCACGCCGAGATCGCTGGCACCCGGAAGGAAGAGATCGCCATCGAAATCCCCGAGGCCACTCTGCGGAAATACAATCTCAGTCTCGAGACGATCAGCCAGGCGATCCGGCAGTCGGCCATTGATCTGCCTGCCGGGGTCGTCCAGACCGAGGCCGGCGATGTCTCCATCCGCACCCGCGGCCGCGCCTACACCGGCGACGACTACGCCCGCGTCCCCGTTCTGACCCGGCCAGACGGATCGAAACTCACCCTCGGGGAAATCGCGAAGATCATCGACGGCTTCACCGAAAATCCCATGGTCGTGAAGCTGAACGGCAACCCCTGCGTGATGATCACGGTGATGCGCGAGGGAAATCAAAACGCCATCACCATCGGCGAACGGGTCAAGGAATACATCGAGTCCTCCAACAGCACGCTACCCGACGGCGTGCGGCTCGATTACATGAACGACCGTTCGAAGATCGTGAAGGGACGCATTGACCTCCTTCGTCAAAACGCGCAGAGCAGCCTCATCCTCGTCTTCGTCTGCGTGGGCCTCTTCCTGCGTCTTGAGGCCGTCATCTGGATCGGAGTTGGCATGGTGATGAGCTTCCTCGGAGCCTTCGCCCTCATGCCCTACCTCGACGTGACGATCAATCTCTCGTCGCTGATGGGTTTCATCCTCGTCCTTGGCATCGTTATCGACGACGCCATCGTCATCAGTGAAAGCTGCGACTCTTACCGGCAACAGGGACTGAGCCCTCTCGACGCGGCGATCCAGGGCACCAAACGCATGGCCATCCCGATCACCTTCGGAGTCCTCACCACGGTGATGGCCTTCCTCCCCATGGCCTTCGACTCATCCGACTGGGGCAGCATGTTCCGCCCCATCGCCATCGTCTTCATCATCGTGATGCTCATCGCGCTCGTCGAGACGAAGCTCATCCTCCCCAGTCACCTCGCCACGCCTTTCCTCGGACGCGCCGGCGACATGCTCGCCCCCATCCACCGCTTTTCGGGACGCGGCCTGCAGTGGTTCATCGACCGGGTTTACCGGCCCTCGATCCGTTTTTGTGTCGATCATACCTACACCATGCTCGCGGTCATGTTCGGCGGTCTCGTCGTCCTCCTCGGGATCTACTTCGGAGGCCGCATCCAGACGACCTACTTCCCCCGCGTGGCGAGCGAACGCATCGAATGCCGACTCACCATGCTCGATGGCACTCCCTTCGAGGTTACCGACGCGCAGATCTCCCGCATCTACGAGATCGCAGAGGAGATGAGAAAGGAATACGCCAGTCCCGACGGACAGAGTGTCATCAAACACATCGTTTCCTCCTCGGGTGCGAGCGTCTCGAGCCGGGGATTCTCCAGCACCAGCGGCACGCACGTCGGTGGCGTCGTGATGGAGACCCATGGTCCCGAGGAGCGCAGCATCCCCGTGAACACCGTCGAAATGGCGAATGACTGGCGTCAGCGCATCGGCTCCATCGTCGGCGCGGAGGAGATCACCTTCCGCGCCGAGATCATGCGCGGAGGAGATCCCATCGACATCCAGATCACCGGCACCGATCCCGACGAACTCCTCGATTTTTCCAGCAAGATCAAAGAGAAGCTCTCGACCTATCCCGCCCTCTTCGACATCAACGACACTCTCGACTCGGGGCGCAACGAGATCCAGCTCCGCCTCAAGCCCGAGGCCCGTCAGTTCGGCGTGACCGTGAACGCCCTCGCTTCCCAAGTGCGGCAATCCTTCTACGGCGACGAAGTCCAGCGCATCCAGCGTGGGCGCAACGAGGTGAAGGTGATGCTGCGCCTCCCCCGCGACGAAAGGCGGAATCTCGCCACCCTCGAAACGATGCGCGTCCGCACCGCATCGGGACTCGAAATCCCCTTCACCGCCGTGGCCGAGGCCGAAGTCGTGAAGAGCTTCACCAGCATCAAGCGGGTCGACCGCCGCCGCGCCCTCAACATCACCGCCGACGCCGACAAAAAGACCACCGACGTCGAAGCTCTCCGTGCCGAGCTCGCCATCTACCTCGACGATCTCCTCGCCACCCATCCACACATCCGCTGGACCTTCGAGGGCGAAGCCCGCATGGAAGCCGAGAGCGGCTCGCGCATGCTCGTCTCCGTGCTGCTCATCCTCGGCGGCATGTATGCCCTCATGGCGATCCCCTTCCGCAGCTACACCCAGCCTTTCATCGTCCTCCTCGTCGTCCCCTTCGGAATCGTCGGCGCCGTTCTCGGCCACCTTTTCCACGGACTGCCCCTCAGCATCATGTCTCTTTTTGGCATCCTCGGCGTGTGCGGCGTCGTCGTGAACGACACCCTCGTCCTCGTCGATGAAATCAACGATCTGCGCGCCAACGGCATGCCACTCAAGGACGCCGTGCAGCAGGGCGGACGGAATCGCTTCCGCGCCATTTTCCTCACCCAGATCACCACCTTCTTCGGCCTCGTCCCGCTCATCTTCAGCGGCACGTGGCTCTCCGAATTCTTTCCCTTCTTTTTCAGCTCCGGGGCGCAAAGCACCCACGCCCAGTTCCTGGTCCCTGTTTCCGTGGCGATGGGCTACGGATCGCTCTTCGCGACCGTCATCACCCTCTTCCTCGTGCCGTTGATGTATCTCGCCATGTCGGACCTCTCCCGGGTCATCAGCAACGGCTGGCACCACTACCGCGAAGCCTGGCTTGGAAAGACCGGCAGCGGCGAAGTGCCGGCGCCGGGAGCGGCAGAGACGGGATCGTGAACCAAGCCTCAGTCCGGATTCCGCGATCGGGCGCAAAACTCCACCGTGACCACGAGGATCGTCCCGATCACCGAGCCAGCCACAAGCCCTTGGCTGACCCCGAGACCGACACCGGCCTGTACCGCGTCGAAAGGAGCAGACTCGGGAACATCAAACACGGCCCGATAGTAGTCGGGGGTGAATCTCCCGAGATAGAAACCGACAAGCCCGCCCAGGCTCACACCTCCGAGGAGACATGCGACGAGAACGAGAGCGGGCCGGAGGTAGATCATTCGCTCCTTACCTAACCAAAATTCCGCTCCGTGCCAAGGTCCCGTCTGCAAAAGAAAAGGCCGACCTTGACGCCGTGCTGGTTTGGAACGAAACGAGCGTGCATCAAGTCCACACCACCAGCCTCCTTGCGACAAGAACCTGCCCGCCAACGAGTGCGCTGGATCGCGCTTGCTTTTCTGACCCCGCTCCTCCTCACCTCGTGCGACAGCGAGAAGTGGTTCGACGAGCGCATGGCCGAGGCCCATACCCTTTCGCCCGCGGCCATCGCCGCCTTTCTCTTCGGTGGTGGGTTTGTCAGTGAGGACCTCACCTGCGTCAGCGCGGGCGTGCTCGTTTCGAAGGGATCCCTTTCGTATTGGCTCGCGGCGCTCGCCTGCACCCTCGGCGTGTGGGTGAGCGATTCCCTGATTTATTTCTGGGGACTGCTCGGACGTCGCGGCCTGCTCGATCGTGCGCCCCTGCGCTGGTTCGTGAAACGCGAGCAGATCGAGCGCGGCGCCGGACTTTTCGAACGGCACGGCGCGAAGGTGCTGATCCTCTCGCGTTTCATGCCCGGATCACGCGTGCCCATCTATCTCGCCGCCGGCTTTCTCCACTACCCCTTCCTCCGTTTCGCCGCCTGGATGGCCCTTGCCGCGACGCTCTGGGCTCCGGTGATGGTCTGGCTCGCCATGAAGTTGGGAGACACTCTCCTCGCCTGGCTCGAACGCTACGAAAAGATCGCCTGGATCGCGATGCCGGCCGCCGTGCTCGTGATCTGGCTCGGGATGCGTGCCTTTGAAAAGCTCGTGGCACGGCGCGGCGAACGGCTCCTCGGCGAAGCTTCCGCCAAAGATTCGACAGGGTCGGGTGAGTGACCCAACCCTCTCGTGCCGCAGGCTCAGACCATCTCGCTCAGCTTCACGGGCCGTCCCTCGCGGGCCGACTTGTCGCAGGCGAAGAGCACGCGGAAAGACTCGAGCGATTCGGCGATGCTGGTGCGCGGCATGTCTTCCCCGCGGTCGAGCGCATCGAAGAAGGCCTGGAACTGATCCTTGTAGGGATGATCGGCGACATCGCCGGAGTCGGCGAGAGCGACAGGCAACTCTGTCCATTTCTTGTCGCGCAGGGCGAGTTTGGAGGAATAAAGCTTGTTGTCGAGCAGGCTGCCCTCGCTGCCGACGAGGTGGGTGTGGAAGTAGTAGGGCTGGAGACAATCGATGACCGAGGCGACCTTGCCGACGCTGCCGTTCTTGAACTTCAAGAGGGCCACCGTCGTCGTCTTGTATTCATACTTCTGGAAGATCTCGTGCTTCGACTGAGTCTCGTAGGCGCTCACCTCTTCGACTTCGTTGCCCATGCAGAGGAGCAGCGCATCGAGCGCGTGACACCCCGCCGAGAGGAGGCTGCTGCCGCCGTTTTCCAGCGTCGTGTTCCACCGATACTGGCCATACCAGGGACCGATGCCATGGTAATAATCGACCTCGCCGTAGTGGATCTCGCCGATCATCCCGCTGTCGAGGAGTTTGCTGGTGGTGAGGAACTGGCTGATGAAGCGGATCTCAAAACACACGCAGGCGCGCACTCCGGCGGTCTTCACCGCCGCGGCGATGGCGCTGCAATCCTCCCAGGTCAGCGCCATGGGCTTTTCGAGAATGAGGTGTTTGCCCGCCTTCGCCGCCGCCTCGGCCTGGGCGCGGTGCTGGGCCGGATAACTTGTGATCGAGACCACGTCGATGTCCGAGGCGAGCATCTCGTCGAGATCCGTGTAGGTCTTGATGGGACTGCCGTGCCGCGCCGAGACCTCCGCGTCGTCGAGAGGACGGGAGGAATAAACCGCCGTCACGGTGCCCTGGGAAGTTCCGTTGATCGCGTCCGCGTGGGCCGTCGCCGCCCAGCCGTATCCGATGATGCCTACCTTGTATGCCATGACCGCATTGAACCGAAGACGGCGGTGCAGGGCAATGGAAATTTTCGGCACGGATGCGGGAGGGGCATCCTCCGCCTCACGAAGCCCCTTCGTTCAGCTCGAACGACATCCCGACAAACCCGCCGCCGCAGTATTCGCCGCCGAGACGGCGGGGCAGGCGGAATTCGGGAAAGAGGAGCGGTTCGCCCGAGAGGCTTTCGCGCCCGCGCCACCACATCACGATCCAAGCGATGAGGCCGATCATGGCGAGACCGCCGAGGACGACGACGAAGGTGAGGACGAAGGAGAGCATCTTGCTCGTCTCGTCGATGAAGATGCCCGGGGCATACTCACGCAAGAGCTCGGGCGCATCCTCCGAGGCCATCATCTCATGCACCGACGAGGCGGCGACGAGCGACTGATGGTCGGGATTCTCCTTCTCCATGAGTCGGCTCAGCCAGTAGAGCTGGATGCTGAGTTCGATCGCCATTTTCTCGACCTGGTCGGGAGCGAGCTCGGCGACCGCTCCTTCGCGGAGGCAGTTCTGAAGAATGCGGTCGAAGACAGACTTAGGCAGCGAATTGCGCACCGTCTCGTTGAAAACCAGCTCGGTCAACTCGGGCTTCTCGCGGTAGTAGAGCATCAGCGCGGTCGGATCCTCGGAGAACCACTTCTGATGGAGCGCCTTGATGTCGGTGCCCTCGGGGACCTTCTGATTGTCGCCGATCACCATCACATAGATGCGGAATTTCGACTCGTCCGCGTGGAACTCGAGGAAACGCATGATGTCGTTCGACTTCTGCTCGGTGAGGAGCCGTTGCGGATCGACAAGGTATTCCACGGGAGCGTGCGCGAAATAAAGATCGGCGAGATCGCCCTCTAGCGGCGGAAGGGGTTCGTAGGCCTCGACCTCGACGACCTCCTCAGGCACGTCGAATGTGCCATCGGGATTTTCCTTCACGCGTTGCAGGGAAGGATCGGAGGTCGAAATGTCTCCGGCCGGACCGTAGAATTGTGGCGGTCCCGCCGTCGCGCCGGGGGCGGCGGCAAGGGTGGTGCTAGGCAGCGGTCGTCCCGGCGCAGGCGGCCCGACCAACTCGATTCCCGCTGCGGCAAGCCCACTGGCGACAGATCCCTCGCCGGAGCCTTCTGCCTCAGCCCCGGGCTGCGCGTTCGCGACTGTTGCGTCGGGAATGAGACTCTTAGGCCAGAGACCGCCCCCGAGGTAGTAGGCACCGGGCGTCTCGGTCGATTCCCACTCCGGCAGGTCGATCCCGGCCGCGCACACCGAGCCGAGCGGCATGGCCACGGCGAGAGTGAGGGCGGTGAATCGTTTCATCAAGGGTGGGAAGGTTCCGATCGGGTCGGGTCTACTGACGGCGTCACGCCGTCTTCAAATGCTCCCCCAGGCGTTCGG
>Ga0209573_1002739_pt1 | contig 21316 bp, 16 predicted proteins | sample TNRBio252014_DNA_FD_185870 | JGI IMG/M metagenome (GOLD analysis project Ga0209573, IMG submission 185870) | Wastewater treatment Type I Accumulibacter community from EBPR Bioreactor in Madison, WI, USA - TNR Reactor_6/25/2014_ DNA (SPAdes)... | ecosystem: Engineered > Bioreactor > EBPR >...
ATGCGCAGAGCCGAAGCGGCGTCGATCCAGTAGCCGTTCCAGCCGACAGCGCGCAACTGGGGATAAATCTCATTCGTGTAGTCGCCGCCCTGGCAGGTCACGATAACGTCCAGCGTTTTCAATGCGTCCACTGACCGGGCGTCCTGCAACGGCGGCGTATCGCGGCCGATCGCTGGACCTTGGCCGCCCACATTGGAGGTGGTGAAAAACACTGGATCGATTAGGGCAAAGTCGTTTTCCGCCTGCATCCGGTCCATCAACACGGAACCGACCATGCCCCGCCAACCTACCAAACCTACGCGCTTCATTCGCTTTCCTCAATGTTGAAAGGGGGTTAATGTCAGGAAAAAATCCTATAGCGCGGCAATCACGGCATCGCCCATTGCTTGCGTGCCTACCGCCGTCATGCCTGTTGCGGTGATGTCCACAGTGCGTAGTCCCTGATCCAGCACCCGCCCAACCGCATTTTCCACACGTTCCGCCAGTTCCGGTTGATTCAAGCTATAACGCAGCAGCATCGCCACGGACAGAATCGTCGCCAACGGATTCGCCATGCCCTTGCCGGCGATGTCGGGCGCGGAACCGTGAATCGGCTCATACAGGCCCCTGCCGTGGGCGTCCAGCGAGGCCGAGGGCAGCATCCCAATGGAGCCGGTCAGCATGGCGGCGCAGTCGGACAGAATATCGCCAAACAGGTTGCCGGTGACGATCACATCGAACTGTTTGGGCGCACGCACCAATTGCATGGCGGCATTGTCCACATATAGATGCGACAGCGTTATATCGGGATAATCCTTCGCTACCTTCTCGACCACTTCTCTCCATAATTCAGAGGCTTCCAGAACATTAGCTTTGTCCACTGAACAAACCCGGCGTTGCCGCTTGCGGGCGGCCTCGAACGCGACGCGGGCGATGCGTTCAATCTCCGACTCGCGGTAGGTCATGGTGTTGAAGCCTTCCCGCTCGCCGTTGTCTAGGGTGCGGACGCCGCGCGGCTGGCCAAAATAAAGGTCGCCGTTCAGTTCGCGAACGATCAGGAGGTCCAATCCGGCGACCAGTTCCGGTTTCAGCGATGAGGCAGCGGCCAGTTGCGGGTAGAGGATCGCCGGGCGCAGGTTGGCGAATAGTTGCAGATCGGCGCGAATCGCCAACAGACCGCGCTCTGGGCGTAAGGGTCGATCCATCGGCTCCCACTTTGGCCCGCCCACCGCGCCCAGCAGAATCGCGTTGGCTTCGTGAGCCTGGCGGCGGGTCGCTTCGGGATAGGGCGAGCCAAGTTCATCGACGGCGCAGCCACCCAGCAGGCCATGGTCCAGGGTGGCGTCCAGCCCGTGTTCCTGTCGCAGACATTCCAGCACTTTCACCGCCTCGGCAACGATTTCCGGGCCGATGCCGTCACCGGGGAGAATCAGAATCTTGGGGGTCATGGCGTTTTTTGCTTGTGTCGAGAATGACCCATGCACGGCTGGGCCAGGATAAAAAAGGGGGATTGCGCAGGCAGAAAAAATTGGCGCTCCCTAGGGGTTTCGAACCCCTGTTCCCGCCGTGAGAGGGCGGTGTCCTGGGCCACTAGACGAAGGGAGCAGGAGAGGTGGCGTCTTGCGAGGAAAGTTGTATTATACGCACGCTTTAAGATCATACAAGAGTTTACAAACATTCCTTGGAAGCGCGAACCCCCTCACTGACGGTCATTCCTCGCCCCGAACACGCTATCTCGCGGGCTAATATCAGTCCCGGCGCGGTCTCTGTCCTGTACCGATTGCACCATGCGGGCCATCGCGCCTGTCTGGTGGGCGGCGGGGTCAGGGATTTGCTGCTGGGCCGCGAACCTAAAGACTTTGATGTCGTCACTGACGCCCGTCCGGAGCAAATCCACCACCTGTTTCGTAATTGCCGGTTGATTGGCCGGCGCTTCCGATTGGCGCATGTCCGGTTCGGTCAGGAGATTGTCGAGGTCGCCACTTTTCGCGCCTACAGTGATGGAGACAATGAGGACGACGGCGTCAAGCGCGCTGAAAATGGCCGCATTCTCAGCGACAACGTCTACGGCAGTATTGAAGAAGACGCCTGGCGGCGGGATTTCACCATCAATGCGCTGTATTACGACATTGCCAACTTTGCGGTGCTCGACTATGTGGGCGGCATTGCCGACCTCCAGGCCGGACTGATCCGGCTGATCGGCGATCCCGTTCAACGTTATCATGAAGACCCGGTGCGGATGCTGCGGGCGGTGCGCTTCGCCGCTAAACTGGGGCTCCGGCTCGATCCGGCCACCGAGGCCCCGTTGCATCACCTTGGCCACCTGTTGGCCCAGATTCCACCGGCCCGCCTGTCCGATGAAGTCCTCAAATTATTCCTGGGCGGCAGCGCCTTGCAGACCTTTGAACTGCTGAGGCATTACCGGTTGTTCGGCTGGTTGTTCCCAGCCACCGAGCGCTGCCTGAGCCGCCAACAGCAGCATTATCCAAAAACCCTGCTGGTCCGCGCCTTGGCCGATATCGACCGCCGTCTGGCCGAGGACCAGCCCGTGAATCCGGCCTTCCTGTCTGCGGCCTTGATGTGGGAGCCGTTGCGCGAACAGCAGCGCCATCTGCAAGAGCAAGGTTTGGATGAGCATGAAGCCCTGCAGGAAGCCATTGACGCCGTAGTTCAAGCACAAATCTCCCATGTCGCCCTGCCGCGCCGCTGCAATACCCTGCGGGAAATCTGGGAGTTGCAACCGCGTTTAGCCCAGACGACCGGTAAGCGGCCCCTGCGGTTGCTGACGCATCCCCGGTTCCGGGCCGCCTATGATTTTCTGGTCTTGCGCGCCGAGACCGATACGCCAGCGGCGGAGCTGGCCGACTGGTGGACCCGATTTTTGCGCCTAGACGATGCAGGCCGCATGGAGATGACTCAACCGGCTACCAAGGGTAAGGGCAAAAAAAGCAAATCCCGCCGTCGGCGCAAGCCACGGTCGGCCAGTCCGAGCAGTTCCGTTCCATCGCCCACGTCTGATACTTAACGTTCCTGCGATCTCATGCTCTCTGTTCGGGCCTATATTGGCATCGGCAGTAATCTGAACGACCCTGCGGCCCAGGTTCGACAGGCGTTGCAGGCGCTGGCCGAGTTGCCAGCCAGCCAACTGATCGCCTGTTCGCCGCTGTACCGCACCGCCCCCGTCGGCGGCCCCCCCGATCAACCGGACTATCTCAACGCCGTTGCGGCGCTGGATACGGCGCTAAACCCGGACGAGTTGCTGACCGCCCTTCAGGCGATAGAGACGCAACAGGGCCGGGTGCGCACCGTGCGTTGGGGACCCCGCACCCTGGATCTGGATATGCTGCTGTACGGCTCGATGCGTTGCCACCATCCCCGGTTGACCCTGCCGCATCCCCGCTTGCAGGAACGAACCTTTGTCCTGTATCCCCTGTATGACATCGCCCCAGACTTGACCATTCCCGGACTGGGTTCGTTGACCAAATTACTCAGAAATTGCCCGCCGCTGACCCTGACCCGTCTGGACAGCAAAAATTAACCAGTTACGATAGGCGGATTTACACAGCCCCGTCATTATTCCCGTGAACCCGCCGTCGCCGCTCAACCCGCCATCGGCTGGCGCGGCTCCACTTCGAGTAGGCCATGTACCAGCAACCCCCGACCCGTAAACCGATTACGCTCACTACCCTGACGAAAATGAAACGCGCCCGGGAGAAATTCACCGTGCTGACTGCCTATGACGCCAGTTTCGCCGCGTTGCTGGAAGCGGCGGGCGTGGATGTCATCCTGGTCGGCGATTCACTGGGTATGGTCATCCAGGGCCAGCACACCACCGTACCGGTCACGCTGGAGGACATGATCTATCACACCCGGGCGGTGGCGCGGGGTTGCCAGACGGCGCTGTTAATGGCGGACATGCCGTTCGCCAGCTACGCCACCGTGGACCAGGCGGTGCGCAGCGCCGCCCGCTTGATGCAGGAAGGCGGCGCGCATCTGGTCAAACTGGAGGGCGGCGGCTACCTCGCCGAAACCGTGCGCCAACTCAGCCGCAACGGGATTCCCGTCTGCGCGCATCTGGGTTTGCTGCCGCAATCCGTCCACAAACTTGGCGGTTATAAAGTCCAGGGCCGCGAAGAAGCCGCCGCCCGGCAAATTCTTGATGAGGCGCTGGCCTTGCAGGAGGCGGGCGCTGACGTGGCGCTGGTGGAATGCATCCCGGCGGAGCTGACGGCGCGGCTCACCGAGGCGCTGGACATTCCCTTGATCGGCATTGGCGCCGGGCCGAGTTGCGACGCCCAGGTGCTGGTGTGCTATGACATGCTCGGCATTACCCCAGGACGCCGGCCCAAGTTCTCCAAAAATTTCCTGACCGGCTGCGACAGCTTGCAAGCCGCCGTGGAAGCCTATGTCCGGGCGGTCAAGAGCGGCGAGTTTCCTGGCCCTGACCACTGTATTGCCTGAACATCCAAGGAAATCGCGCCATGCAAACCGTCCATACGATCGCTGAATTGCGCGCCCAGGTGACCGCCTGGAAGCGGGCCGGGGAACGGGTTGCCTTCGTACCGACCATGGGCAACCTGCACCGGGGCCATATCCATCTGGTGGAGCGGGCGCGGGAGTGGGCGCCGCGCACCGTGGCCAGCATCTTCGTCAACCCGCTACAGTTTGGCCCCAGCGAAGATTTCGCCGCCTATCCCCGCACGCTGGAGGAAGACGCCCATCAGTTGGCCGCCGCCGGACTGGATTTACTGTTCGCGCCGGGCGTTGCCGATGTTTATCCGCGTCCCCTGGAGGCTATGACCCAGGTCACGACGCCGGATTTGCCCGCAGTGTTGTGCGGCGCCAGCCGACCCACTCATTTCGCCGGCGTGACTACGGTAGTGACCAAACTGTTCAACATGGCGCAGCCGGATGTCGCTGTTTTCGGCGAGAAGGATTGGCAGCAACTGGTCATCATCCGGCGGATGGCGGCTGATTTGGACATGCCGGTGGAGATTGTCGGCGTACCGACCGTGCGGGAAGCGGATGGGCTGGCGATGAGTTCCCGTAACGGCTATCTGTCGCCGGAACAACGGGCGGTCGCTCCCACGCTCTATGCCACCTTGCAGGCCACTGCGGAACGGTGGCGGGCCGGGGAACGGGATTGCGCCATCCTGGAAGATCAGGCCAAGGTGCGACTGGCGGCAGCGGGGTTCCGTCCGGATTATTTTGAAATCCGTCGGGCGGATAATTTGCAACGTCCTTCCCCGGAGGACGCCACTAACGATTTGCGAATTTTCGCAGCGGCTGGGCTGGGCCGGGCGCGGCTGATTGATAATTTAGCGCTATAAAAATTACTAATTATCAGGTCTTTAAGCCTGATCGTTGGAATCTGACATCCATAACAAACGAGGAGACTATTATGTCCGCTGTCCTCAGTACCCTGCGTCAATCCATGCCTGGTGTTGACCAGGCGCAACCCCGTCATAAAGTCCGTTTTGTCACCGCCGCCAGTCTGTTTGACGGTCACGACGCCTCCATCAACATCATGCGCCGCATCCTCCAGGCCAGCGGCGCGGAAGTGATCCACCTCGGCCACAACCGCTCGGTCGAGGACATTGTGACCGCCGCCCTGCAGGAAGACGTTCAGGGCATCGCCATCAGTTCCTATCAGGGCGGCCACGTTGAGTTTTTCAAATACATGATTGATCTGTTGCGCGAGCGCGGCGGCGCTAACATCAAGGTGTTCGGCGGCGGCGGCGGCGTCATTGTTGCTGACGAAATCCGTGAGTTGCACGAATACGGCGTCACCCGCATCTTCTCGCCGGAAGACGGCCAGGCTATGGGCTTGCAGGGCATGATCGACCACATGATCACGGTCTGCGATACCGATCCGGCCCAGTACGCGCCGCAAACCCTGGATGGCGTCAAGGCTGGCGACTGGCGGTCGCTGTCGCGGCTGATCACCGCGCTGGAAAATCAGGTGATTGCGCCGGCGCTGCGCCAGCAGATTCTCGACGAGGCGAAAGCCAGTGCAGTTCCCGTCCTCGGCATCACCGGCACCGGCGGTTCCGGCAAGTCCTCGCTGACCGATGAACTGGTGCGGCGCTTCCGGTTGGATCAGGATGACCGGCTAAAAATTGCGGTGATCGCCGCCGATCCGTCGCGGCGCAAGACTGGCGGGGCATTGTTGGGCGACCGTATCCGCATGAACGCGATTAACGGGCCGAATCTGTATATGCGTTCGCTGGCGACTCGCGCCGCTGGCAGTGAAGTGCCGGAAACGCTAGGCGATATTCTGGCCGCCTGCAAGCTGGCCGGCTTCGATCTGCTGATCGTGGAAACCTCGGGCATCGGCCAGGGCGACGCCGCCATCGTGCCGCTGGTGGATCGCTCGCTGTACGTGATGACCCCGGAATTTGGCGCGGCGTCGCAGTTGGAAAAGATCGACATGCTCGATTTCGCCGATGCGGTGGCGATCAACAAGTTCGACCGCAAGGGCGCGGAGGACGCGCTGCGCGACGTGCGCAAGCAGGTCCAGCGCAATCACAAAGCGTTTGGCCAGTCGCCGGACGAGATGTCGGTCTATGGCACCATCGCCGCCCGCTTCAACGACGATGGCGTCACTGCGCTTTATCACGGCGTGGCGGGATTGCTGTGCGACAAGGGTTTAAAGCTGGAAACCGGGCGGCTGGCGACAGTATCTGGCAAGGCGTCCACCGGCAAAGCGATCATCGTCCCGGCGGCCCGCGCCCGCTATTTAGCGGAAATCGCTGATGCAGTGCATGGTTACCACCAGCAGGTCAATGAGCAGGTGAAACGGGTGCGCCAGCGTCAGCAATTGCGGGCGGTTATGGGACTGCTGGCGGCTGAAGGCAAGTCCACTGCGGATTTGGAGCCGCTCCTGGAACGGGTGGAAGGCGAAATCGATCCCCACGCCCGTAAACTGGTCGATATGTGGCCACAGGTGCGGGCAAGCTATAGCGGCGATGAGTATGTGGTGAAAATCCGCCATAAGGAAATCCGCACGCAACTGACCACCCGCTCTCTGTCCGGTTCGCGGATTCCCAAAGTAGCGTTGCCGAGCTTTGAAGAGCATGGCGAACTGTTGCGCTGGATGATGCGCGAGAATCTGCCCGGCAGTTTTCCGTACACCGCCGGGGTGTTCGCGTTCAAACGCGAGAATGAAGACCCGACCCGGATGTTCGCTGGCGAAGGCGATCCGTTCCGCACCAACCGCCGGTTCAGGAGGCTGTCGGAACACGCCGAAGCGACCCGGTTATCTACGGCTTTTGACTCCGTGACGCTGTACGGCTGCGATCCTGACGAGCGCCCGGATATTTACGGCAAGGTCGGTAATTCCGGCGTGTCCATTGCGACGCTGGATGATTTGAAAGTGCTGTATTCCGGCTTTGATCTATGCTGCCCCACTACATCGGTGTCAATGACGATTAACGGGCCGGCGCCGATGATTTTGGCGATGTTTTTCAATACCGCTTTCGATCAGCAGATTGAGAAGTTCGAGCGCGATAACCACCGTCCGCCGACCGATAATGAAATCGAGAAAATCAGAGAATGGGTGTTGGGCAATGTGCGCGGTACGGTGCAGGCCGACATTCTCAAGGAGGATCAGGGGCAGAATACCTGTATTTTCTCCACCGAATTTGCACTGAAGATGATGGGCGATATCCAGGAGTATTTTGTCCATCATGGCGTCAAAAACTTCTATTCCGTTTCCATTTCCGGCTATCACATTGCCGAAGCCGGCGCCAATCCGATTTCGCAACTGGCCTTTACCCTCGCCAACGGCTTTACCTACGTCGAGGCTTATCTGGCGCGGGGCATGCACATTGACGATTTCGCCCCGAATTTGTCGTTCTTTTTTAGCAACGGCATGGACCCGGAATATTCGGTCATGGGCCGGGTGGCGCGGCGGATTTGGGCGACGGCCATGCGCTATAAGTATGGCGCGAATGAACGCAGCCAGAAACTGAAATACCACATTCAGACTTCGGGCCGCTCCTTGCACGCGCAGGAAATGGATTTCAACGACATCCGCACCACCTTACAGGCGCTGATCGCCATTTATGACAACTGCAATTCGCTGCACACCAACGCCTATGACGAGGCGATCACCACCCCGACCGAGGAATCAGTGCGGCGCGCTATGGCTGTGCAGTTGATTATCAACAAGGAATGGGGTCTGGCGAAGAATGAAAATCCCAATCAGGGCGCGTTCATCATTGATGAATTGACGGATTTGGTCGAGGAGGCGGTATTGCAGGAATTCGAGCGGATCAGCGAGCGCGGTGGAGTATTGGGGGCAATGGAGACCGGTTATCAGCGCGGCAAGATTCAGGAAGAATCGCTGTATTACGAGACCCTCAAGCACGATGGTTCATTCCCCATTATCGGCGTTAACACGTTCCGCAATCCTAACGCCAAGCCCGATCAGGTTAAGATCGAACTGGCCCGTTCCACCGAGGAAGAGAAACAAAGTCAGTTACGGCGGTTGCGGGAATTTCAGGAGCGGAATAGCCACGAAAGCGGTCCGATGCTGGCGCGGTTGAAGCAAGCGGCTATCAACAATGAGAATCTGTTTGCGGTGCTGGTGGACGCGGTGCGCTGCTGCTCGCTAGGGGAAATCACTACAGCGCTGTTCGATGTGGGTGGGCAATATCGCAGGAATATGTAACGTCAGGTCAAATCCCGCCAGCATATTCTCATCAGGATGAGCAGTCTGGCGGGAAATCGATGACCGGGTTTTTATGCAGGACGCCAAAATCCAGCTAGGCTTTTAGCGCTGACTTCAAAGCTTAAAGAGGAATCGAAAAAATGAGTTTCAGAAAATGGCTCTTCGGTTTGCTGGGCGGTCAACAAAAAAGCCAGAGTGAACAAGCCCTCGCTCCGCCGCCTGCGGGTACTGCCCTGGAAGAAGAGGTTGCGGGTCTTAACTTTCGCACGGCGATTGAAGCACATCAAAAATGGAAAGTGCGCCTTCAGGCGGTGATTGATGGCGATACGTCCGAGACGCTCTCCGTTGAGGAAGTTTCACGCGATGATCGCTGTGTGTTGGGCAAGTGGATTCATGGGGCCGGGAAGCAAAAATTCGGGCAAAACGAATTGTTTGAATCCCTTCAAGCCAATCACGCCCATTTCCATATTTGCGCGGGCAAAGTGCTGGAAACCGCATTGACGGGGAATAAAGCCGCCGCGCAGGCGGCTCTGGGCTCCGGTGATTTTCCACAGGCATCGCAAGTGATTGTTATGACGCTGGCCCAGATGTACACCAAAGTCGCTAACTAAGACACGCTGGTTAACGCTGGCGTCCTGGCGGTTATCGGTTACGCTTTGTGGCTATGGCTGGACGCATACCTCAGGAATTTCTCGATCAATTGCTCAGTCGGATTGACCTCGTCGAGGTCATTAACGCCCGAACGCCGCTGCGCCGGGCAGGTCATGATTTCATGGCCTGTTGCCCGTTTCATGCTGAAAAAACCCCTTCTTTCTCAGTCAGTCCCCGCAAACAGTTCTATCACTGCTTTGGTTGCGGGGCTCACGGCAACGCCATCGGCTTTCTCATGGCCTATGAGCGACTGGAGTTTTTGGACGCAGTTGAGGAATTGGCGCGGCTAGCCGGCCTGGAGATACCGAAAACCGGCAGTCATGATGACAGTTCATCTCGCGGCCTCCTGGAGTGGTTGGCCCAGGCCGACCGCTTTTTTCGTCGGCAATTGCGTGAGCACCCAGCCCGGCAACGGGCGGTCGACTACCTGCGCCAGCGCGGTCTGACCGGCCAAATCGCTGGACGCTTCGGCATCGGCTACGCCCCGCCCGGTTGGGAAAATCTGGTCCGGGCGCTGCGCGATGTCGGAGCAGAGTCCGATTCGCTCGTCGAAGCCGGTTTGGCCAGCCGCGACGAACAGAACCGGCTGCGCGACCGCTTCCGCGACCGCATTATCTTCCCGATCCGCGACCGGCGCGGGCGGGTGATCGCTTTCGGCGGCCGGGCGCTGGACAGTAATAATACGCCTAAGTATCTCAATTCCCCGGAAACCCAACTATTTCACAAGCGGACGGAACTATACGGCTTGTACGAAGCCCATGCTTACAGCCAGCGCTTGCAGCGACTGGTGGTCGTTGAAGGCTACTTAGATGTGGTGGCGCTGGCCCAGTATGGAATGGCCTATGCCATTGCCACCCTGGGCACCGCCACCACGGCTGGACATATCGAGCGGTTATTTCGGGCGGTTGACGAACTGGTGTTTTGCTTTGATGGCGACCGGGCCGGGCGGGCAGCGGGTTGGCGAGCATTGGAAGCGGCGCTGCCCTTTCTCCGGGATGGCCGGCAAATCAGCTTTCTGTTTCTGCCGGAGGGCGAAGATCCGGATAGTCTGGTTCGGCGGGAAGGTCAGGCTGCATTCGAGCAGCGGTTGACGCAAGCCACGCCGCTGGCGGATTACCTGTTTGCTGAACTGCGTACCCGGGCGGATCCCGACACCCTAGCTGGCCGGGCCAGGATGGCCGAATTCGCCCGACCGTTGTTGGAAAAACTGCCTGAGGGACACTTTCGCGACCTTATGGAAGACCGATTGCAGCGGGATGCGAAACTGGTCCGCACTCGACTGCGGCCGCCTGCCCCAACAGTTGTCACTCATATCGCTGCTCGTCGTGCGCTACTGACCCGGACCCCACTGCGTAAGGCGATTGCCTTGTTGCTGTATCGACCGGAACTGGCGCAAACCGCGCCCGTTGACGATCCGGCCTTGCGGGAGCGCCGCGAGCCAGGGATCAAATTGTTGGTCGATTTGCTGGAGATCCTGCAACGCCAACCTCAGCTCCGCGCCGCTGCATTGCTGGAGCGCTATCGGGATACCCGGGAGGGCGCGATTCTGGAGCGACTGGCGCAATGGGCGCCGGAACCCGAGTTGATCGAGGATCAGTTCGCCTTCGATGCCGAATTCGCTGATATTCTCGGCTATTTGCGGCGCGACCGCCCGGAGGATCCCTGGTTGGACACCTTGCTACAGCGCGGCGGCCCCAGCGCATTGAGCGCTGAAGAGCTGGAGGCTTTACGCAAGGAATTTCAGTAAGTTAAAAAAATATAACTGTGTTTTTCTGCAAAACTGTAGTTCTATGCTATCATTTCTGGTTTAGTTTTTTTACTTATTCCATTATGTGAACAGGTCATGAGCGAGCAGCAACAATCTCAATTGAAGAAGTTGATCGCCCGAGGCAAGGAGAAGGGTTTCCTGACCTATGCCGAGGTGAATGACCATTTGCCCGATGATATCGTCGATCCTGAACAGATCGAAGACATCATTGCCATGATCAATGATATGGGTATCGAAGTCCATGAATTCGCGCCTGACGCCGAAACCTTGTTGCTTAATGAGAACCCGGTTAACGCGGATGACGACGTCGTCGCCGAGGAAGCGGCGGCGGCCCTGGCGGCGGTGGACAGCGAATTTGGCCGCACCACCGACCCGGTGCGCATGTACATGCGGGAAATGGGAACGGTCGAACTGCTGACCCGCGAAGGCGAAATCCAGATCGCCAAGCGTATCGAAGAAGGCATGAGCCAGGTGTTGTCTGCGCTGGCCAGTTACCCGCTGACTGTGGGTGAATTGCTGCGTATCTATGACTCGATCAGCGAAAACGGCACCCGATTGGCTGATGTGATCAGCGGTTTTAAAGATGTCGAGGAAACTCCGCCGCCGTTGCCGGATGAGGAAATTCTGCTGGTTGTGGATGACCCGGACGCTGTGGTGGGCGACGACGAAGTTGTTGCGCCGGTCGATGACGAACATGAGGAAGAGGAAGAAGCGCAGACCAGTGTGGTCGAAAACGGCCCTGATCCTGAAGAAACCGCCCGCCAGTTTGCGGAGTTGCGCACCCTGTACGAACAAACCCTGGCTAGCGTGGACGGGTTGGGCTTGCAGCATCCCCATATCCAGACTTTGCGTCAGCAACTCGGTGAACGCTTTGTGCAGTTCCGGCTGGTGCCGAAAACTCTGGATCAGTTGATTTTCAAACTGCATGAGATGGCTGAGCGGGTCCGCGCTCATGAGCGGGAAGTGATGCAACTCTGCGTGGGCAAGGCGCAGATGCCGCGTAAAAGCTTCATTACCTCCTTCCCGCAGAATGAAACCCGACTGGATTGGGTGGATGAGCAGATTGAGGCGGGCAAAAAATATTCAGCTTTGTTGACCGAGCACCGTGATGAAATCCTAGAGGCGCAACGGCGGTTGCGGGCGATTGAGCGGGAGGCGCGGTTGTCGGTGCATGAAATCAAGGATATCAACCGCCATATGTCGATTGGCGAGGCCAAGGCGCGGCGAGCGAAGAAGGAAATGGTCGAGGCCAACTTGCGACTGGTCATTTCTATCGCCAAGAAGTACACCAATCGCGGTTTACAATTCCTGGATTTAATCCAGGAGGGTAACATCGGGTTGATGAAGGCGGTGGACAAATTCGAATACCGGCGTGGTTATAAGTTTTCAACCTACGCGACCTGGTGGATTCGCCAGGCCATTACCCGCTCGATTGCCGATCAGGCCCGCACGATTCGTATTCCAGTGCATATGATTGAGACCATCAATAAGCTGAACCGGATTTCCCGGCAGATGTTGCAGGAAATGGGTCGCGAACCGAATCCGGAAGAATTGGCCCGGCGGATGGAGATGCCGGAGGACAAGGTGCGCAAGGTGCTGAAAATCGCCAAGGAGCCGATTTCGATGGAAACGCCGATTGGCGATGATGAGGATTCGCATCTGGGCGATTTTATCGAGGACGCTAACATCATGTCGCCGGTGGAAGCCGCCACGGTCGAAGGTTTGCGCGAAGCAACCCGTGAGGTGCTGGCGACGCTAACGCCGCGCGAGGCCAAGGTATTGCGGATGCGATTTGGCATTGATATGCCGACCGATCACACCTTGGAGGAAGTCGGCAAACAGTTCGATGTCACCCGCGAACGCATCCGGCAGATCGAGGCCAAGGCTTTGCGCAAGTTGCGCCATCCTAATCGTTCGGAACAGTTGCGCAGTTTTCTGGATTTGGAATGAAGCAACTGGCGGTCGCGCTGGATAAAGATTAAAATTTCAACATTACGGGCCCTTAGCTCAGCGGTTAGAGCAGGGGACTCATAATCCCTTGGTCGTAGGTTCAAATCCTACAGGGCCCACCAGTTAAATCAAAGACTTAGGTGAACAACCTAAGCCTTTTTGTTTGGCCTGTGTAATTCCTGTGTAATTGCGTGTAAGGAGACACTGTAAGGAGACTGTAAGGAGACACTGTGTAAGGAGACACATAGGATGATTCTCTGTAAGGAGACATATAGAATGATTCTCACAGGACACATAGATTGAGACTCAAATTATGTGTCCCTGCCTACCGGTCAGACCTCCAAGATCACTGTCGGCAACCCCGGCGCTTCCCCGTCCAGGCGCCCGTCTCGAATGAAATAATGCTGGCCCACCGTCCCCGCGCCTTCAACGCGCAGCCGCGATCCGCCCGGCCATTCCACTGTACATTTCCCGAAATCCGCGCTCACCACTACGCCGACCGTCATTGGCCGGGGCGGAGTCGCCAACTGCTGAAACCGTCGCCACAGATTCACGGGAAGGCCTCCACGGCGCGAACATCCAGGGTCTGGGTCGCCGTCCCGAATTCCACAGCGATACGAACGCCGACGATCAACCCGGCCCAGGTTTTTCCGCCCTCCTCGAACCGCGCCAGTTCGCCGAGGGACCGCAGCGGGCTGGGGCCGTCCGATGCCGACAACGGCAGCGCCAGCGTAAAATCCACCCCCGCCGCCGCGTCCGACAGACGCCCGGATCGCACAACAGTGGGTCAATGATCGGCGCGTCGGGCAGGCTGGCCCCCGGCAGACCGGCCCGTTTGACCATCGCCAATACCGTGGCGCCATCTCCCAAATAGACCGCATCCCAAGGCTGACCGAGGCGCGGTGTCCAACTCAGGGTCTGCATCAAATCGCGCGGCAACAAAATATCCGGCTCGGCGGCGCCCCATTCCCAGGCGGGCAGTGGATAGCGCGGCGCGACATGGAGCCAGGCGGCGACCGGATCGGCGAGGACGCGCCCGCCCGCCGTCTCGACCAGGGCAATAATCACCTCCATCGGCGTTTTCTGGCTGTAGATCAGCCGTCGGGCGGGAACTAGCCAGTCGGGGACGGTGTCCGGCCAGTCCAGTTGCCAGGTCGTGCCGATCAACTCCTGTTCGGCCAGTTGCCGGGCGGTCTTGGCCTGATCCTCGTAGCCATTGGCCGGCAGGGCCGCGCCGGGGCCGAGCAGCGCCGCCCGGCCGACCCCTTGAGTTTGCCCGTCGGTCTGGCCGAACGAGGACGATCCGGCCACCCGATCCAGCCGAAATTGCCAGACGTAGCCATCCAGTTGCATTTCGACTTCGATCGCCTGATCGACCACGGGGCGCAGCTCATCGACCGCCTCCGGCCCGGCCAGCGTCGCGGACAGACTCCACCCCCATTCGTCCCAGGCGCACGACAGCGCGACGGCGCGAACCGGAATGGGCGCACGGTCCGGCAAACGCACCAGACTAAACTGATACTGCATTCGGTAGCTCCTTTGAATCGGGGTCCACCAGGCCGGTTCACGGCCAAAATGGAAGGTCAGGGGACGGCGAACCGGCGCATGGAAATGGAAGCGCAGCGCCGGGCGGCGCAGTGGCTCCGGCCAGGACGCCGGGCGCGGCCAGGGCCACGAGATTCCGCCGCGAACGCCCGCCCCGCCCCAGGGGACGCGAACCGACTCGCCATGCTCTGGAGCGCGCCGCCAGAAGTGGATGACGCCGACGCCGACCTCGTCCGCCCGTCGCCAAACGCCGGTGGCCTCGTGCGTGCGTCGCCAGGCGCGCACGAACGGGAGCATCCCGTCCACCGCGAGACGCCGGTGGTCGCGCCAGACCAGACCCACCGAAGGCCCGCTGGTCGGCGGCAAGGCCCAGATTCCGCGCCAATCTTGCGCGCCAGAAGATGCCCCGCGCCATTGAGCGCGGGCCTGGAAAGCCTTGAGGCGGGAATTTTGAACGGAAAGCACCGGAACGACCGTTGCGCATCCCGCGCCGCCCCAAGGGATGTGCGGCGTGACCACCGCTGAGGGCGCCTCCCGCCAGGCGGAGGCGGGCAGCTCCGCACAGGTGTCCGCATCCCGCCCGCTGCCGCTCGCTGTCCCCGCACGGACCCGCGCTGCTGCTAGAAAACCGGGGAACGGAACGAGCGGCGCAGTGAATCGCCCGCCGCAACGCCGAGGAATAATCGGAACGGAGACGGGAACCCAGCAATAGCGTGCGCCGCGCAACACGCCCCGCAGCGGGGCGCTGCGCGGCCAGGCGAAATGCAAGCGGGCGGGAATATCGCCCGCAAACGCAAACGCCAGCCCGGCCACGGGTCACTCCATTGGGTCGGGCGCCTGCCCGTGATAGGCCAGAGGCGGATAGGACCCGTTGTAACACACCACCAGATAGCACTGGTTCCGGTTGAGATGATCGACCCGCCAGACCCCCCGCGCATCGCTCCAGATCTCGCGGATCAAACGTCCAGAGCGCTCCTCGAAAAATCGCAGCCGGGCCTGATAAGGCTGGCCGTTCAGAGTGACCGGATCGTTCGGCGGATTGACGAATTGGCCGTCGCCGCCGTCGATCATATCCCGCACGAACCGCTGAACGCGGCTGCGCGCCGCGCCCGTCTCCAATCCCTGATCGGGGCGGCGGTAGCGGGGGTTGCACAAGACGCCGGTCATGTCAGCGCCACGGCCCGGTCGTGTCGATCAAACACTGTGCCCGGTTGCTATTGCTGTACGCTAAATCGAACGCCTGGAACGTCCGCTCGGGAAAATCGGGCACGCTGGTCAGCAAGCCCAGATGCGCCAAAGGCGTGACGTGCAACGGCTGGTACAACCCCGGCAAGGCCCGACTGCGAAGGATAGAGGACTCCACCACCGCGACCGGGGCGAACAGCAGGCCGTTGTCGGGCGGATGCGGATACGCCAGGCCCTGCCCGCTGGAGACGCAGCCCAGATAAGCGCTTACTCCGGCGTCCCCCATCCAGCCGCAGGCCACCGATCCGCCGAATTGGCTATACGTCCGGGCCAGATAGCGCCCGGGTTGCGTGTTCGTATAGGCGAGCCCCAGCGACTGGAAATTATTATTGCCCGGATAACTGTAAAGAGCATCGGTCGGATCGGCCAGGATCAGGCTGCTGTAGCCGTCGCCCGCCTTCAGGCTGTTGATGTCGCCAAAAGCGTACCCCGAGGCGTGGGGGGAATAACTGGCGTGCCAGAACGTCCCGAAATAGAAAATCCCGCCATCGCCCGCCAACCACCAGGCGCGGGCGTCGGCTGAGCTGGCGTTGGATTTATGGCAGGACAAGCCGTTGGCGGATTGCCCCGTCGTCGGAAACAATCCCGTCCCGGTATCCACGTCTGTCAGGGCTTCGTAGCCGCGCCATTTGGCCCAGCGCCCGCTGGCCGAGGTCGGCGGCGCGCTGTCATCCTGGACGCGCAAGTAACATTGCACGTATGGCGCCTGGGGCAGATAGGCCGCTTTGTGCGTCCCCGCGAAGGGGCGGCTCCAGCCCAGCGGGGCGATTTTGGCCGTCAGCGTCCCGGTCGCGGCGGGCGCGCTGGCGTTGATGGCGCAGGTAAAGCTATTGGCGCTTGCGGTCAGCACCCGAAATTCGTCGTTCCACACCGCTTCATTGGCGCCGGAAATCGCCACCACGTCCAGGGGGGCGTAGTTGTGCGCGCTGCTGGTCGTCACGGTTGCGACGCCGCCGGACTGCGTAGCGCCGCTTACGGACTGGCTGTTGAACCCGTTCACCAGGCAGGCGTCCAGCACATCGATCAACGCGCCGTTCGTCCCTGACAGGGTGGGCGCGCCGATCATGGCGGAATGATACCGTTTTGAAGCGATAGGCATGATGGACTACTCCTAAGCGTCGACGCCGCCGCGCAGCAGCAGGCGAAAGTGGTCTTGGCCCTCGGACGGGGGCGAGGGCTGGACGGTCATGGCCACCCAGAACGGGAAATTGGCCGGTTCGGTCAGATTGATGCGCAGCACGTTGCCGGCCACCCAGCCGCTCCCCCAGCCGCGCGGATCCAGGACAAAATACGGCGTGGCGGTGAGCGGGTTGACCGGGGCCAGTTCGTGATCGACATCGTGGAAGCCCGCGCCGCCCAGATCGTTCGTCAGGTCGCCGAGGGTTTCGCCGACCACCCGGAAACTGGTGGGGCTGGTGAAAATCAGCGCCCAGCGTTCCCGCCAAGACCCCGCATTGGTCAGCGCGGGCGGGTAGAGCAGATCGTTGTACTGCGCCAGAATCGGATTGCCCACGCGCTCGTCAGTCCAGACGCCGACCCAAGACTGTTGGGCGAACATCACGCCGGTCCGGGCGTACAAATCGCCGTGCATCAGGACGCTGGACACCCGCGCGCCCTCGGGGTAGGCGTGGGAGAGCGCCAGATTCAGCGTCATCTGGCCGCTGATGTCGGCGTCGATGATCATGGCCGCGTCTTCGATCCAGGCGCGAACGGCATACGGGGCAGAGTAGTCGGCTAAATCCAGCGGGTTGGCCCAGGTGACGATGCCGGTATCCGCCGCCAGGCTGTAGCGCGTGGGCGGCACGGCGACCCCGGCGGCGTCATAGACCCGAACACGGGCCACCCCGGTCAGTTCGGTATTGAGTGCGCCGCCCGCCACCGGGCTGGCGACCGAATGCGTAGTCGAGTGCGTGATGAGCGCCACGTCGCCTTTTTGCAGACAGGGCACGCGCCCATCCGAGGGCAGGCGGACCGGATCCAGACTGATCAAATCGGCGGACAGCGGCAGATAACTGTATCCGACCGCGTCGTACTTGACCGTGTCGGCGTACACCGGGCGCGGCTTGAAAATCTTCAGTGCGCCGTTGAAGTCCACGCGGGCCTCCGTGCTATACCAGGATTCTAGCTTTTGTTCGGGCGTGAGGTCGGCGTCCAAGACCCAGCCTCCCCAGCGAATCCGCACGACACCGGTTTGATAATCGACCGTCCCGTCGGCCACGCCGGCTTGATCGATCCGGCCGTCGATGTCGGCGGTCAGATAGAGGGCGGCGGCCCCGGACTGTACCGGCGTGGCGCGCACCGACAGGGAGCCGGGCCGCACCGGCGCGATGGCGACGCGGAAACACGTTTCATCGGCGATGGCCCGGTTGAGCTGCGTCAACAAAGCGTCCAGCCCTGGATTGGGCGCGACGTGAGTCGCCCAGTCGGTCAGGGTGACGCGCCCGGAACCGCCATCGACCGTTCCGCTGACGGTTCCCGCGCCAGTGGCCGGATTGGGGTTGGCGTACAACACCCCGTTGCGCTCCACATAAGTCCATCCGCCCACCCGGAAGCGCGGCGAGCCGGGAACCACGGCTTCCGCGTAATCCTTGGTCAAATCGAGGGTCAGCGCGGTGACGGCCAGTTCTTCATCGACCACCGCATTCTCGCCGCCGGCCACCCGATAGCGCACCCGCACCTCGCCCCCCGAATAAAAGGCATTGACGGCGAACGGGCTGACGCCCAAGACCTGATAGCGCCAGACCGGGCGCCCGGCGGCGTCCTGGCCGAGGCGCTGTGTGAAGGACAAGGGCCCCAACGTCTGCCCGATCACGTCGGGGTTGAACGCCAGCGTCCCCGCCGCGTAATCGACTGTTCCGCTCGCGCCGCCGGGGATGGCCAGCGCGCCGGTCCCGTTGTCACGGGCGGACTGATGAATATTAAACGCGAAATCCCAGATAGAGGACTGGGCATCGGCGAGTTCATAGAGGTTCGTCGGCCACTCCACCTGCACCGACCCAGACACGATATTGGTGTGTGGCAGCGTCAGCGCGAGCAGGCTGGCCCCATTGCGGGTCGGCGAATCCCATACGCTTTCCTGTGGCGGGCCGTATTGATAGCTGGCCCGCAAGATCGTCCCGGGCGCGGGCAGCAGGGCCGGGGCGAGGGTCAATTCTCCTGAAATGGGGTGGATCGTTCCGCTGGCGTCGCCGGTCAGCACGCCCGCCGCATTGGCCGTAGCGCTTTTGTCCACGCCGTTGACCGTCCACTCCAGGCTCAACGTGTCCGGGACCACGGGCGAATGCGCCAGCGGGGCGCGAAAGCGCGGCGGATCGAACGCGCTGCCGCTCCGGTCGGTCGCGTCGGTCGCGTTGGCCCAAAACCACAGGATGGTGCTGCCAATATCCGGCAGGGCGCCGAGGGTGATCAGTGCGGACCCGGAGACGAAATTCAACGACCCCGCCCCGTGAGCGGAGCTGACGCCGACGAGCGCGCCGTCGCCGCGATCCTGCAAGCGATACCACTTTCCGCCCGCCAGATAATCCACCCGCAGCGTGGCGGGCCGGGGCACGGGCGCGAGCGTGAGGACGTAATTGTGGGCGCGGGTTTCGGCGGTCACGGCGATTCCGGCTGATTGCGTCACGGTGGCGGGCGTTCCGGCCGGAATCCAGGCGCAGGTTTTCTCGTCGGGGTAGCTGGGGCTGCCCGAAACGCCGACCAGGACGCCTTGCGTATAGTCAATCGTGCCCACCACGGTGGACCCGGCGACCAGTTGTCCGCGGGCGTCATCCCTGAGGGTGGCGCCAGAAACCGCTATCGTCAAACTGCCCGGCTGGATGCCAGACCCCAGATAGAGGGCGGCGGTGGACGACAGCGGCGCGGTCGTCGCCAGCGTCAAGGCCGCGCCGCTCGCCATCAGCGGCGCGGCGACCCCGGCGGCGTTCAGATCAATCAGCGGGGCTTCGGTTTGGGCGGCGGGCACGAGCTGGGTGTACAGCGAATCGACGAAAATCGTGCGGTCGGCGGCCTGAGCGGGAAAAACCAGCGGACGGGCGCTGTAATACCGCGCGGCGGCGGCAGCGACGGTATCGCGGATCCGGGTGCGGCCGCTGGTGGCGGTATAGCGCGAGGGGTCCACGCCGACAAAATCGGCGCGCAGCGGATCGGAGATTTCCGCCAGCGTGACCTGCCGGGAAAATTCGCCCTGCACGTCGATAAAGGTCCGCGCTTGCGATTCGACGCGCACGACGCGCACGTATTGTTCGATTTCATCCGGTTCGCCCTCGTCCTGAATCAACACGAGGGTTTGGCCGACGTTCGGCGTTTCGACCCCGACCAGACTGACGAGCTGTACGGCTTTTTGTCCGGCCAGGTGGTTGCCGTACAGCGCAGCGGGCCAGTAGCCGCCGCGCGCCAAATAGCGTTCGATGTAATCGCGGGCGGCGTTGCGGACCGTTGCCGCCGGACCGGTGGAAAACAGCGTGATGTCGATGGCCGGATCAGCCGGCGTTTCGACCAAAGCGACGTGGGCGTCGAGATAAACGCTGGCGTCGCTGGAGCGGTTGGCGGCGAAGGCTTCGCGCAGAAACACCCGCCCGGTGACGCGGGCCCCCGGCCCTACATCGTTAAATAAGTTGTTCTCCCGCCCGTCGAGAATGACGTGGCCGGTCATCCGTCCGCCGCCATTCGGACTGTCGTCCAAGCGTTCAGGCTCGAGAAATACCAGATCGGTTTCGGCAATGGCCATGAAGATCCTTTACGTCAAGCTGCGTTTTTGCGCCGTTTCCAGCGCGTCGATCAGTTGTTCAGCCGTGAGGCTATTCACATCGCCGCGCACGGTCACGGTGGAAACGGTTGTTGAATCCGGGTTGGACGCTTTCGCTTCCTCAGCGGCCTTCAACTCCAAATCGCGCTCCATGTCCGCCCGCAGCGCGGCCAGGCGGTCGCGCAACGTCGAAAGATTCACACTGTTGAGGGCGTTAAACTGGGCGAGCAGGCTCATGAGCGTCTCCTGAAAACCCCGAACGGGGCGAGGAACCCGTCCGGGGCGAGGCGGGGGTTAGACCGGGTCAGGAATGGGTTCCAGATCCGGCGTGACATCATCCGTGATATCATCCGTGATATCATCCGTGACATCATCGAGCGCCTGGACGAATTCCCGCAGCGCGGACAACGCCACAATCAGCGTGGTCAACGCCACAACCGCATCATTCGGCAAGTCCAGGTCTTGCAACGCCGTCTCCAGCGCCGCGATGCGGGCCAGCGCTTCGTCTTTGACTTTCGCCACCTGGGCGGACACTTCCGTGATGGCGGCGGACAGTTCATGCAACTTCATGGCAAACTCCTTCGTACAACAGGGGGTGGGGGGGTGGGTGAAATAAACATGGAGGTCATCAAGATGGATGGTAGTCGTTCACCCCCCCTGTCCTTGACTCCCTGTTGACGGCGAGGGATAAGCCGTTTAACCATTGAGTATCCGAACTGAGCTCACCGTATCCATGCATCTGAATGATCATAGTCTCCGC
>Ga0209573_1002740_pt1 | contig 21314 bp, 20 predicted proteins | sample TNRBio252014_DNA_FD_185870 | JGI IMG/M metagenome (GOLD analysis project Ga0209573, IMG submission 185870) | Wastewater treatment Type I Accumulibacter community from EBPR Bioreactor in Madison, WI, USA - TNR Reactor_6/25/2014_ DNA (SPAdes)... | ecosystem: Engineered > Bioreactor > EBPR >...
GCCAGTGTCGGCAACCGGCCTGTCCCCGTCGTGCCCTTGTCGCGCATCAACGTAACGTCCACCACCATGCCTCGCCGGTCACATTCGGCGATCAGCCACTTGAGCCGGCCCAGAAACGGCTCGCGCGGCTTGCCCTCCTCGTCCACTGCCGAGACATCGTTGCCAAAGAAGGACCAAGTGGCAAAGACTCGAATCCAGTTGAAGCCATGGCGCTGCATATCATCGAGGTCGCGGCGGATGAAGTCCTCCGACGCGCCCAATGCGCCGTAGTAGCTGATGCCCAGCAAGAACGTCGGCTTGCCGTTCAGCGTGAACTGCGTGTCTTTGATTCCCAGTTCAGTCGCCGCGCCCTGCGCAGTGCCGCAAACAACGAGTGACAACGAAACCAGGACTGCGGGAAGAAGGAACGGCGTTTTCATGTTGGGTTCATTGACGGCTGGCTGGGTTGATCAGTCTCCGCGAAGATACAGCACGGCGTCTCCTTTGAACGGCGCATGGAACGGACGTTTTGCACCGCCGGTCACTTTCTCGCCGACGCGCTTCTCGGCTGTTCTCGGATTGAACCATTCCACGGCCAACGCGCCGTTCGCTGCGGAAAGATCCACGGTCACTTCTCCGCCATCGGGAAGATAGACGAGGTATTCGTTCCCTGGATTCGCCAGGCAATACTGCGACGATGACCACTCGTTGCGCGGTGTCATGGCCGCGAGGTTCATCCGCTCCGCGTAGGCGCGCGTGTGCCCCATCGCCGGTCGCGCCAGCACGACGGCGTAGGCATTGTCTTTCGCATACGTCATCACGCTGTCCAGTCGGGCGAGATCGAGCGGATCCATGTAGATCGGGTTGTAGCCGCGAAGAAAACTTTTCCAAACCCACGCATGGTCGGCCCGCAGCTTGCTGGTCTGTGTCATGCACGCGTTGTTCCAGGTGTGGTCGGTGTCGAGGATCACGACCTTCTTTCCTGTCGTGGCAGGAGGATTGAAGGAATAGGGATCGCCAGGACCGAAGACGGTCGCTCCAGGCGAAACCCAACCGACAGAGCTGGCAAGCAAGGCATCATTTGCAGCGGTCTTCTCCGTCTGGTTCCAGGCAATGAGATTTGTCATGCCCACGGGGTGCTGTTTCGGCTTGCCAGCCTGATACTCGTTCACATAGCGGGCCATCTCCCGTTGCCAGTTCAAGATATCGGGATGGTAGAGGCTCTCGTTTGAGATTTCGTAAAGCACGTTGTCGAACTCGTTCAGAAGGTCCACCACCCTGCGGATGTAGGCGCGCTGCAGATCCGTGATCGCGGGCACCTTGAGCATCTGCACTTCGAGGCCCTTGCCGTCGGCGTCGGAGTCGCCGTCGATGCCGTTGATGTTGTTGGCCGCGTTCATCGGGTGCCCGGCCCACGAGGAAGGATCGATGCGCAGGCACCAGCCCTCGAAGAGCATGACGGAAACGTAAATGCCTCGCCTGCCTGCGGCCTGCACACGCAACCGCAAGCGTTCGAAGTGCTCATCGTCTCGTTGCTCGAAGTCGAACTTCGGCAAGCCGTCGAGAGCCGTTCCGGGGCCAGTGCGCTTCCATGGGTGATGGGCGGTGTAACGCAGCGGTGCCTTCTTTTCACTCCAGCCCGTCCACTCGCTCAACTCGAATCGCCACAGGCGCACGAAGTTGTGGCCGTTCTTTTCGAGAAAGCCAAGGAAGGCGTCAAAATCGAACGCTGGCGGCGGCTGCGTGATGCCCATGTCCTGAATCGTGTTCCAAGGATGGGAACCCGTCAGGTAAACGGCCTTGAGCGAGCCGTCAGGCGCTTTCGTGCCGTCGGTGAAATAGCGCGGATTGGTCGGATGCACGCGGAGCGGTCCGGCTGCTGACTCCGCTGGAGACGGAGCCTCAACGGTTATCACGGCAAGGAAGATGGGGATGAGCATTTTCATGTTTTTGTTGTTCCCTGGGTGTTTGACTCACTGACGATACAAACGCTCCAGCACCTCGCGGTTCGTCGTGGTGATGCTCTTCAGCAGCAGCGGATACGGCTCGCCCGCAGGATCGAGGATGCCTTGCTTCCACCCCGCGGGCGGGCCGTCCAGAAAGATGCGCGAGGCGAGCTGGCAGCGATTGTAGCCGATGAAATACGGCTCCGTGAAGGCGGCGTGGAGATAGCGGGCGTAGAGCGCCGCCGCTTCGGCTTCGTTCTTCAAAGCCTCGCCCAGCACCCTCTGCGTGGTGGGCGTGAGGAAGTTGGCGACATGGTCCGCATTGATGATGGGCCTGCCCGTGCGCTGATGGATGTCGCGATACGTCGCGGCATCGAAATCCCCCTCAAGCTGGATGGCGACGATAGGGAAGTATTTCGCCGATCTCTCCACCACTGGCAGGAAGAGGCGTGATCCTGCGAACCGTTCGCCAAGCACCAGATGGTTCGGATCATGATGCCGGAAGGCCTCGGCGGTGAGGCGGTAGGACTGGTCCGCGATCTCGGCGGTGAAAGCCAGTTCCGCCGCCCGGAGGTCAGCGGCACCTTGGGTGGCCTTGTCATACGCCAGCTTGCCGGGCGAGCCGGGCGGCAGATTGCGGAAAAAGGAAAGCCAGCTCACGCCCTGCTTCTTTTCCTCATTGTCCAAGTAGGCCCAGTCACCCCAGCGCGGCAGGTCGATGAGGTAGTAGCCGAGGAGAAAGCGGTTCTCCCGCAGGGTGCGGCAAGACTCCGCGACACGTTTGTCCAAGTCCGCCGCGAACTCCGGCGCAAACACATCCACATACTGCGGCGGGCCGAAGACCGTCACGCCCGAGGTCTGCGTCTGCTTGAATGCAACGGAGAAAGGCATGGTCTGCTGCAACTGCGGCGGCGCATCATAGCCCGCGTAGTTAAAGCCCCAGTCACGCACCAGCTTCTCCACATGCGCAGCAGCCGCCTTCAGGCTGCCAGCGTGCCGTTCTTTGACAAAGTTATGCTCCGTGGGTCGCAGCTTCTGTCCTCCACCGTTGAAGTAGGTGCCGACGTGATTCACGCCGATGGGGATGTAGCCATGCCCCTCTGGCGTGATGAAAAACCAGCGCCCCTTCACCTCCTCAATGTGAAACCAGCCCGTGGCTCTTCCTTTGATCGCCTTGGAGCCGCCGTAGCGGTCAAACTCCTGCGCTTGGAGATGCGTGATGCTGAGACAAAGAAGAGCGAGGAGTGATTTCATGAGGCTCATGGCTTGGTCACTCGGAGGCGCATGAAGCGGCGATCCTGATTGTCTATTGGTGCTGAGTCGCGAACGGTAATGGTGCGTGTGGTGCCATCGGTGGTGTCGCTGAGCGTGGTGAGGCCGGTGGAGTTCCACGCCAACAGATCACTACTGGCTTCCATGGCCGTGGTGATGTCTGGCGCAGAGGGCTCTGGCATGGTGTAGGTGCAGGTAAAGTAGTTTCCGCCTGACTGGGCGCTGATGCCAGGAGTGATGCGGTCTTTGAGCCCGGCCTCGTGTGGGGAGAGGCCGAGGGCATATTTGACGAGGTTGGGCACATTGTCCTGCGCTGGCACTGACTCGGGTGAGCCTGTGGTGGTGGCATTGGCGGGCAGTTCATGCTGCATCAGCCAGTGGTGGTAGCGCCGGGGCAATGCGAAGTCGGTGAGTTGATCCCACTGTCCGCTGCCATTGATGAACTCAGGATCAATAAAGAGGCTGGTGCTGTCGATGAGGCCGCCAGAGACATCGTGCAGCGCTCTCCAGGTGGTGGAGCTCCAGCTCACCGCTGGGGAGGTGGAGGTCCACACATCACTACCGGTGGCATGGTAGAGATTGTTGTTGATGGGGAAGAGCCCGCCATTGGTGACGGCACTTTTGAAGGCGATGTGCGTGGTGGTGTCACTGAAGATGTTATGCCGCACCTCCCAGCCGCTTTGGAACTCCAGCGTGATGCCGGTGAGGCAGTTGTGCGTGGTGTTGTGCATGACCTTCAGTGCTCCGGGGCTGGTGCAGCGGGTGTTGAGGTTGAAGCCACGGCGGTTGTTACAGACGGTGTTGTGTCGGATCACGGTATTGGTCACGCGGTCGGGTGTGGAGCCGCCAAAGGCGCTGATGCCGGTGTCGGTGTTGTTGAGGAAGTTGTGCTCCACGACGATGTTGTCGAAGCCGCCTTGCAGACTGGGCACCCAGATGGAGATGCCGTTACCGCCATTCACGCCGGGGTGCACGTTCTCCACCGTGTTTCCCCGGATGATCAGGCCGATGGGACTCTGGATGTAGATGGCCTCGTGATCCTGTGTGCCAGCAGGATCGAAACGCCCGTCCACATCCAGATCGCGAATGATGTTGTTTTCGATGAGCACATTCACCATCCGGCCCGAGAGTGCCGGGGTGCCATCGCACCAGAACTTGGTGGCAAAGAGCACGTTGGAGATGGAGTTCCCACGCAGGATGACATCTTCGATCCGCAGGTCGGGATAGTGCAGATTGATGGCGGTGACGTTCCACTGAAAGTCACAGTTCTCAATCGTGATGCCGCGCACGGTGCCTGTGGCAGCGCGGAAGCTCAACGGCGTGGAGGTGCCTGGGAAGGAGAGATTCCGCACCGTGATGTGGGAGCGATCCACAAAGGAAAGGCCTGTGCCACCACTCTGCGTGGTGCGCACGACATGCGCCGTGGGCGTGCCGGAGGAAGGCTTCCAGAAAACTTCACGCGTAGTGGCATTGTGGAACCACACACCGTCCGCGCATGTGGCATCGGAGGCCTTGCGTTGATAAACGCCATCTTCCCAGAGATGCGCGGCATCACTGGTGAGGGCCTGCCACTTGAAGACACCACCGCTGGTGGCCGTCCAGCCGCTGAGCACCTTCTGCCCGGTGATGACGTTAGGCTTGGCTCCTGCGCCATAGCGATCAAACACAATCGGTGAGCCCGCCGCGCCCGAGCCGGAGAAGGCGACGCTGCCCACGTTTTCGAATGTCTCACCTGCCTTCAAGAGGATCTGATCACCCGGCTGAAATCCCGGACTCGCGCTGTAGGAGGCGATCTTTGCCAGCGTCCTCCACGGTGCTGCGGTAGAGGTGCCTGCATTGGCATCACTACCCGTGGTGCTGACGTGGTAGGTGGCGGCTTGGGCGGATAGGGATGTGCCGACGAGGAGTAGAAGATTGAACAGAAAACTTTGCATGAGGTGGGATGGGGCCGAGACGGGTCAGCGCCTCAGCAGGTGATCTACAACGCAGATGCGCTGGGGTCTGTTAGATGCGCCGTCAAGATTTCCATGCCCCGAAATCATGATTCAGTGCCCGCATCGTGTTCTTCACCCAAATAATACTTGCTCTCGAGTCGGGGGATGAGGTTCTATTTCGCCTTGATCTGCGTGGTGCCCCAGCGGCAGTTGATGACTTTCTCCACGAGATCGAGCGGCGTGTAGTAGTAGTGGTTGGAGGCTTCAAAGCCTATGCGCGAGTCACGGCTTTGTAGGGCATGGAGACGGATGGCGAGCTGCGCTTCGGCATCACAGAGCTTTCGCCATGCCTCACGATCACCGGCATCGCGGGCAGTGACGGCTCGGCTCTGGTTGGCCACGCTGGCAAAGTGAATGGCGGCCACTTCGGCAAAGTGAAGTTCCTCAGTCAGCGCGGGTGTGGGAGCGGGCATGGATGCGCGCATCTGCATGATGGCCGCCTCGAATCCAGTGGCCACTTTTTCCAACTGCGCGGCGAATACTTCAGCGGGATACACGGCACGCCAGCCTTTGAGATCATCATAGGGCAGGCCGACCATGGTGGACTGATATTGGGTGGCGCTGGCCCACAGCACATTGGCCGGTCCCATCTGCAAGGGGGCACGATAGACCACACTTTGATGATAAGGGAACTCGCGGAACGCGGCGCTGCACTCTCTCCAGAAGCGCGTGATGGCACCGACATGCTCCGCACCGTGGTGTTTCCGTGCGAGCGTCTCCAACGTGCCGCCGCCAAAGACCTCTCCCACCGCAGCCAGATTGGGCGAGGGATGGCTGCCCAGCGTCCAGCCGAGCATGATGTCCTGCACCCCAGCTTCACGCAGTGCGGCAGCATGGCGCGTGACGTTCTCCACAACGGGGAAGTAGGGCACGGCGGAGAGTTCCCAGGTGTTGCCACACTGGATTTTGGCGGAAATGCGCAGCCCGTGCTGCTTTGCCGCAGCCCATTGCTTCTGGGCACGCGGCCCCGGACCGATGGAGCTGATGCTGTATTCACCGACGATGCTTTTCACGCCGCCCCGTTCGATGGGCAGGCTCCACTCGCTTACGCTTTGCAAGGTAATGTCCTTCGGCAAAAGCGAGATCGCTTCCTGCGCCCACTCGTCACGCCAGCCCCAGTCCCAGGCGAGGTAGCGTTGCTTCCCACCCGCAGCACGGATGCCCTCAGCGATAGTGGCACTGACCTCGGCGATGACCTCCGCTGGCTGGCGCTCCTTGCAGCGCGGACATGTGCCGCCTTTGCCGTGCGACCAACAGTTCGTCTGATTTTCACTGGCAGTGATGGTGATGAATCCGCCGAGGCCTGGCACCGCACGGCAGATGGAGGTGATGCCATCCCTCATGGCTCGCCGCACCTCCTCCGCGCTTGTGCAGACGGCGTTGCGCCCCTGGACTTCCACACCGCGCCAGCCGGGATGCGCGGTGAACACGGGCGAGTTGGCGGGTAGCGTGCGCGGTTCATTGAAATACAAAAACACCCTCATGCCCTGCGCAGCCGCCCGCTGGGTGAGGCCGCGCAGTGTCTCGATCCGCTTGGCTACGCGGTCATCGGGTGCCCAGGGCATATCGGCGAGATGCGGCAGCTCCACATGCAGCCACACGGCGTTCGCACCAGACTCCGCCAGCCTTGCGAGCAGACCCTCCGGATAGGGATCGAGTGAGGGATCGATCAACGGATCACCGCTGAGCGCGAAGTAGGAGTATGCGATGCGCAGTGGTGCCTCAAAGTCCACCGCACGTGGCTGTGCGGGCGGCGGTGGCACCCGTTTGAAGTCCTCGATGAAGGCAAAGAGCGGCTGCTCGCCCGCCAGTCTATCTTTGGGAAACGCCTCTCTTACCAGTGCCGTGATTTCCTCACTGCGGGCCTGCTGATCAGCGGTCGGCGGGCTCCAGTGCAAAGGCGCTGCGGCAGGCTTCACTCGGCCCAGCTTGTGAAAAAGAAAGTCATCCTCCAATAACACATAGGCAAGCCGAGCAGTATCCCAGCCGAGGAGCGCCAGCAGTTGATCATACGGCAGCAGGTGCCAGTTCCTCCGTATGATCGTGATGTAGGCCCTGCGCTGAAGCTCCGCGCTGAGCACACGCGGCATGGCCTCCAAGCCCATGCCTTGCGCGATGATTCGTATGTCTTCCGGCTTGGCTTTCACGACCTCCGCCAGCCGCTCCACAGGCAGCAGTCCCCAGTTGCGCCAGACAAAGGTGTGCAGTCGGCTCGGAAACCAAGCTGCCTCCAGGGGGGCTGGCGTCCCCCCCTCTGGCAGTGCAGACTCAGAAGCCTGCACTCCAGAAACAGACCATAGCAAAGTTGCAAATCCAAGGGATGCGAAAGCCAGAAACGAAAGGCGTGGTGTGCGGAAGTGATTCATGAGGGCGTCTCGGTTTGTTTGTAGCGTGCGTAGCGCTCGCGTTGCTCGGGAGTCAGATTGGCGGGATCAAAGCGGGGATCGGGCACTTGGTTGATCTTGCTGTAGATGACGTTGGCCATGTCCTCGGCACTGCGGAGGATGACGGCGGCATTGGTTCCCTGGAAGAGATCATGGACCGTGGCGGTGAAAAGCGCCAGCCAGTGATCAAAGCTGGCTTTGCTCATATCTGCCGTGCTGACCAGCTTGGCGTGTGCGGCGAGAGGATTCCCACGGAAGGTGCCGGCGCGGAAGAGCACCGTGTCCCAAAAGTCATACATCTTTGGCAGGTGCGTCTCCCAGTTCACCTGAGCGATGTCGTTGAAAATAGGGCCGAGCTTTTCATCACGGCGGATGCGGTCATAAAAGGCGTCCACGAGGCGGATGATGTCGGCGCGGGAGGTGAGGTCTTGTAAAGTATCGTCTGTGTTCATGGTGTTTTTTCTTTGGCGAGCGGCGCAGCCTGACGTGGATCGTGAGAGTGAAGAAGCCTGACGAGGTGGAGCAGGTCCGCCTCGCTGATGTCCACGAACGAATCCAGAGATCGTAGCGCCTTGACGACCTCATCGTGTGTGGGGGCAGGAAGAGTGTGCGATAGATCAGCGAGTGGTAGCCCGACTGGACGGTTGAAGACGGCAGGATAGCGCCGCCAAGGGAAGAAGAAATTGATAGCCGCCGCGAGCAGCACCATGGCGAGCGCATTGACCATGACCGGCATCAGCATGTAGTGAAAACCAAGATCCCGTATCGCGCTGCCACCCAATACAGCCGTGAGCGCCGTGGCACCACCAGGCGGATGGATGCAGCGGAAGTGGTGCATGGCCCCGATGGAAAAACCCACCGCGCAGCCGGATGCCAGCGCGGGATGTTCAAAACTGCGTGCACACAGCACGCCTACAAACGCTGAGATGAGATGCCCGCCTACCACCGGCCAGGGCTGGGATAGCGCCCCATGCGGAACGGCAAAGAGCAGCACCGCAGAGGCCCCCATGGAGGCGACCACTGCCGAGCCTCCACCACCTGGGAACATCAGGCCGGTGATACCCACCAGCGCCAGAAGTGCTAGCCCGCCGCCAATCGTGGCAACGAGCTTTTCTGTTAGGCTGACCTCGATGATCTCGATACCGAGCCAGCGGCGGACATGGGGCAGGGGCATGGCTATTTTTGTGCGGATAGGAAAAGGCGGCACCGGCAGGGTGAGCGCGGCAGCCTCAGTCGAAAAAATGCCGCCGTGCGCACTCCCAGCACACACGACGGCATGTCACCAACAAGATGATGGACCTTACTTGCTGGCCTTCTTCGGTCTGCCGAGGACATCATCCTTGGTGGTCGCCACGACAGCGATCACCTGGTCGATGAGTTCCTGACTGACTTTCAGATCTTTGAGCGTGGCGATGAGGTTTTCCGCGATGGCGTTAAAATGCTCTTCGGTGAGTCCCATGCCATCGTGGGCTTTCCGCATGTCCTTCCCGGTCCATGGGAGCGGGCCGCCCAGTGCTGCGGAGAGGAACTCTTTCTGCTTCCGGTGCTGCTTCGGCATGCTGATGTCTTCAAAGAAGTGGTTCACCCGCTTGTCCGCGAGCACCTTCACATAAAACGCATCTACAGCAGCGTCGATGGACTTCCACCCACCGAGCTTGTGGTAGAGACTGCTCTCCCGGGCCGCCACCCATTTGGCACGGCAGGCATCTTCCGCGAACGCATACGTCCTATCTTCGTAGGACGTGGTGATTTTGGGGTCCACAGGCTTGCCACTGATCGGGCAGACCGTGTTCACCTCCGCCGCTCCGGGCTTTGCGGGAGATTCGGCAGAAAGGTTTGTCGTGGCGAGGGTGGAGGCGGTCAGTGTGACGAGCAGGAGGCGTATCAATTTCATGGCTGGCTATTGGGTTTGAGGTTTGGAATCCGGCCTTTTTGGCCGGAGTCATTAAAAGAAGCATAAGAAATGCTTCTTTCATGACAAGGGCATTCTCATCTTCATTTCCCTTCCGATGGCAAAGTAAGCAGTAAGGGTGCATGAGTGCTCCCGGTTCCATCTTTTCATCCCACCTCACCGCCATGAAACTCAGCCTTTACAGTGACTACTCACTTCGCGTCCTCATGTTCGCCGCAGTGAAGGGGGAGGCCTTCCAACTCGAAGAAGTCGCCACTGCCTTTGACATCTCAAAGCATCATGTGGCCAAGATCGTCCAGGATCTCTCCAGGCTCGGCTACCTCGACACCCGGCGCGGAAGAGGCGGCGGCATCCAGCTCGCCAGATCGCCAGAGGACATCCACATCGGCAAGCTCGTGCGAGAAACGGAGGATCAGCCCATCATGGTCGAATGCTTCGACACCGCCACCAACACCTGCCGCCTGGATGGCTGCTGCAAACTGAAAGCAGCTCTGGCGAAGGCCCAGAAGGCCTTTTACGACAGCCTGGACGCACACACACTCTCCAACCTCGTCAGCGGCCCACAGCGCAGCCGTATGATCAAGATGCTGCTACCTGGCTGAATAAACACTCGTTCGGCTACACACGGCCCGCCCATTTAGCAGGGCCAGCCTTGAGTCCTGCACCGCAGGTAGCAAAACGAACGATAGCCAGAAGCTGCTCATGGTTCAGTGCCCGCGTCGTGTTCTTCATCCAGATCACGGATGCTCTCGATGATGGCGTTGAGCTTCACGCCAGTGGCCGTGAGTGCATACTCTGTGCGTGGCACCTTACCTGCAATCTCTGTGCGCGTGATGAGGCGGTAGTCCACCAGCTTGCGCAGGCGCTCGGTGAGAATCTTCGTGGAGATGCCTGGAATGAACCGCTCAAGCTGCCCAGGGCGCGTCACACCGCGCCCAATCGCTGCAAGCACCGCTGCCGACCATTTGCAGCCCACCACATCTTCCAGCCGACGATAGGCCGTGCGCTCCGTGAGCGGCAAATGACTTGGTTTCTTCGTGGCGGATCGTGTTGGTTTCATGTGCGTTTTTATCACCTCAGTCCAGCTGTGGCTAGCACGCACAAAACGGTGCCCACCCACGCAATAGTGCCCTCTTTCGCGGTTTCGCATCCCGCATTCTGATGGCGGCGACATCCACTGCACCACGCAGCGGCCTGTCACTCAACCCAACAAACACCAAGTAAACATCCACATGAAAACCAAAGCCACATTCTTCCACGCCGGTTGCCCCGTCTGCGTCGCCGCCGAGCAAAACGTCGCCGCCGCGCTCGACACGAGCCGCTTCGATGTCGAGATCGTCCACCTCGGCACCGCCAAGGGCCGCGTCGTCGAAGCCGAGGCCGCCGGAGTCAAATCCGTGCCGGCCCTCGTCATCGACGGTGCCGCCTATCACATCAATTTTGGCGCGGACCTCAGCGTGCTGAAGTAACCGCCGTCAAAGTCCCCTGTGTCGCAGTCGTCTGGCGGTCCATTCCGACACTGCGGCACAGGCAGGACTGCCACCACTGGAACTGTCGTGCCCAACGCGCCAGACAACCACGAAGCCCACGATTACGCCGAGCGCATCCGCGAGAGGCTGCCGCGTCGTTTGCAGGAACTCCGGGAGCGCTGTGGGCTGAGCAAATACGGCCTCGCTCGTGAAAGCGGTATCAGCCGCGAATACATTGGCAAAATCGAGCGAGGCAAAGCGAATCCCACGCTGCCCGTCACCGCGCAGATCAGCCATGGGCTCGGCATGACGCTGGAGCAGTTCACCGGGGAGCTGGAGGACGAGGACGCCGACTCGCTGAAGCCCTATAGCGATCCCGCTGACATAACGCCCGTGCGGAAGGACAGCGTTGGCTTTGGCGACTACGGCACCGCCTTTGGCAAATTCACGATGCAGGAGTGGCGGGAGTTGTTTCGCGCTTACTGCGCAGGCACGAGCTTCATGGATGTGCAGCTCGGCCGCGTGCTGGATGCGCTCGACAAGCATCAGCTTTGGGAAAAGACCATCGTCGTCTTCGTCGGCGATCACGGCTACCACACGGGCGAGAGGCAGTGGTGGAACAAAAACACGCTGTTTGAGCGCAGTTGCCGTGCGCCGCTCATCATCGCCGCGCCGGGCCTGAAAGGCGGCCAGACGACGCGCTCGCTCGCCGAGTTCGTCGATGTGTATCCGACGGTAGCGGACTTCTGCGGGCTGAAGATGCCTCACACAGCCGCCGGAGCCAGTTTGTGCCCGGTTTTGGCCGATCCCACCGCCAGCATCAAAGACGCCGCCTTCACGCTCGTCACGCGTGGCGACAAACTTCACGGCCAAAGCATCCGCACCGCCCGCTGGCGCTTCACCCGCTGGAGCGATGGTCCAACCGAACTCTACGATCACGAAACCGATCCCGAGGAGCTTCACGAACTGTCGGCCAAGCAGCCCGACATGGTGAAAGAACTCACCGCCAGGCTCCAAACAGTCGGCCCCCTTCGTCCGTGAAGTGATCGGTAGTTCACCTGTCACCTTTCCCCTCCAAAACGTCATGGAACTGTGACAGCATAGCCAGCGACGATGACCTCCACCCCGCAACCCAATCTTCACGCAGCTCCGTTTCACACCACGCGGTGGACTCGCGTGAGCTTGGCAGAGGCAGACTCTGAGTATGGCCGCAGGGCTTTGGCGGACCTGTGCGATGCATATTAGGAGCCGGTGGTCGCTTATCCGAGCAGCGTGTTACGGGAGGCGGATGCGGTGAGGGAGCTGCGACACGCGCTCTTTGCGGAGCTGGTTGGCGGTAGCGCGATCAGCAGGAAGGCGGACTTGCTCGCCTCAATCCAGCGGGTTCGATCTCTCTTCATTGCCAGAAAATACGGCGTCTGGTTTCCCAGACGCCGTTGTTGCTGCCAGAGTCTTCGATGCGCCGCGATTAATGCTGCTTGCAGTGGTTCAGCGTGCCGCCGCAGGAGCTGCATACATGCTTGGTGAGGCTACCAGTCTTCAGCATCGCGATGACTTGGTTCTCGCAGTCAGGGCAGTCCATGCGGGAGGCATCACGCAGGGTGACAAAGCCTTTATTGCCTGGAGTCATACCGGCAGGGGCTTTGAAATACACTGTGCGGCACTTGTCGCAGGTGACAGCGCTTTGTGGTGTTCCGGTGGAGGTCTGGCAGGAGCTGAGCAGCGCGGCGAGGCCGAGCATGGAGGTGAGGAGCAGTGTTTTCATAGGATGTTTTCGTTTGCGTTGGTTTTGGTTTCGAGGGCGGTTGCCCTTCATGAACGATCAACACCGCGCCGCTTGGAATCCCTGATGCACGACAAGAATGGCGCAATCCCGCACAAGTCCCGCTTACTGCTGCCGTAGGTCCGCCAGCAGCTCTTTGAGCATTTGCCGCGCCCGATAGATGCGGGTTTCGACGGCTTTGATCGTGCAGCCGAGAGCCTGGGCGATCTCGTGCTGACTCATTTCTTGATAGGTGAAGAGATGCAGTGCTTCCCGGAGATCGACAGGCAGACTGGCGATGGCCTTTTCGATGCGGAGCGTGGTTTCCTGCTGTTGGGCAGCCTCATCTGGGCTGGCATCATGCCCTGGCAATTGCTGATAGGCTGCAGTGCAGTCTTCGACGGAGACCGTGGGATGCCGTGTGCGCCAGCGGGCATGATTGCGTCCGAGATTGGAGGCGATGCGGAAAAGATAAGTCGGAAAGGCAGCCGTGTGCTGATAGCGGGCACGGCTTTGATACAGCCGCACAAAAGTTTCCTGCGCCAGATCGGCGGCAGCTTCGGCACTGCCGGTCATGCGGTAAAGGAAGGCGGCGACCTTGTCCTTCCAGCGGTGCATGATACCGTTGAGCGCGAGATCATCGCCATCGGCGAGGCGTTTCATCGCTTCGATGTCGGCATCCGGCAGGCTTTCAGGCAGTGCGGAGTCGCTCATGGTTCGGACCGGTTGCTGGCGGCGTCATTGGTCGGAATACCCAGCGTGTAGGGCACCATAAGGTCGAGATACTTCTTCGATTGTTCGGGCCGCAGGCAGGAGGCGGTTTGATAGACGTGCTCCAGCAAGGCTTGTTGGCATTCCACCGCTAGCTTGGCGCGTTCATCCATGGCACTGCGCAGTTTGGCATCCACTGCGGTGCTGCGTCCGGTAAGCGTGAGGATGTCCTCATTGGAAAGATAGACGCGGTGGCACAGGTCTTCGCATTTGGGCAGGTATGCTAGGTGGAGTGCTTTCACCTTATGCATTTGTTCGGCATCCAGCCGCAGCCAGTTTTGCAGCCAGTGCAGTTCGGGAAGCAGGCTGCCATTCTCCTTCGGCATGGCTTTGGTGGAGAATGGGCCACTGCTGGAGAGCATGAGCCGCGAACAAAGAAACATGCACAGCCCGACTGCCACGGCGGCCACGAGGATCAGTATGCCCCGCTTCATGGCTCCACCTCCGAATGCGGACGCACCAGCGGGTTGATGGTTTTCAGGTAAGCCAGCTCTCCGTGTCTGCTCTCTGTGCTCTTAGTCAGGGTCACGCCCGACACGGCACCGACTGCGCCGAAAAGTAGGATGGTGGCAAAGGCCACGGCGGGGCGGCTCAGAGATGTCAGCAAGCGTCTGAGCAATTCCGCCAATATGGAGGGCACGCTGCGCTCTTCATCCGCTTCGATTCGCGACCATACTTCCCGCTCAAAAGCGGTTGGCAGCGTCAGCTTCGCGGGATGCTGGCGCAGCAGGCGATGGAGTTCTTCGTCGTTCATAGAATGGAATGGGTTTGTGCGGTTAAACACCGCAGGCCCCATTATCCCGCATTTTTTCCACTTGGCGAAAAATCTGCGGGGTTCTGCGTGGACCGGTGTTTGTCGTGGCATGACCGCGTTGCGTCTCTTCATCACTTTCTTGGCTCTCAGCGCCACTACCGCTCTTGCCTGCGATAGCTGCGGCAAAAATGCTCAGCCCGCTCCTGGCCAGCGTGTCGTCGAATACGACCTGCACATCGCCGAGCACACGCAAAGGCCCGCTGGCAGGTCCGTCCGCGTGCTCGCCATCAATGGCAGCATCCCCGGACCTGTGCTGCGCTTCCGTGAGGGCGACTTTGCCCGCATCCGCGTCCACAATGACCTCAAGAACGAGGAAACCTCCACGCACTGGCACGGCCTCCTGCTGCCGAACAAAGAAGACGGCGTGCCGCATGTCACCACACCACCCATCAAGCCCGGCACCACGCACACCTTCCAGTTCACGCTGCGGCACAGCGGCACCTACTGGTTTCACTCGCACACGCATTTGCAGGAGCAGAGCGGCGTCTATGGCGGCATCGTCGTCGAGCCACGCGGCGGCGAGCCGGTCAAAGCCGACCGCGAGCAGGTGCTCATCCTCTCCGACTGGACGGACACCGCTCCCATGGAGGTCATGCGCATGCTCATGCGTGGCAGCGATTATTTTGGCCTCATGCGGCGGAACTCGCAGTCCATCCTCGGCGCGTGGCAGCGCGGCAACTTGAAGGACTACTTCCGCCGCGAGTGGGACCGCATGATGCCGATGGACGTGTCCGACGTGGGCTATCATGCCTTCCTCATCAATGGGCAGAGCCAGACCCGCATCGAAGGCCGCCCCGGTGAAAAGGTGCGCCTGCGCATCATCAATGCCTCCGCCGCCAGTTACTACCATCTCAGTTCCTCATCTGGTCCGCTTACCATCATCGCAGCGGATGGCCCGCCCGTGCAGCCAGTGAGCGTGCCGATGTTCCTCATGGGCATCGCCGAGACTTATGACCTGCTTTTGACCATCCCGAAAAGCGGCCAGCACGAGCTGCGCTTCACCACACAGGATGGCAGCGGTCACAGCAGCGCCCTTTTTGGCCAAGGGGAGACCCACGCCGCGCCCATACCGCCCAGACCCAATCTTTATCAAATGGATGAGATGCTCAATCTCGCTCTCGAAGAGCAAGAAGCCGATCCGCGTGCCTCGCTGAATCTCCCACGCCCCGGCTCGCCCTACCGCCTGCTGAAAGCCGTCAAAGACACCTCATTACCCAATAACCTCCCACGCCGCAAAATCACCCTCCACCTCACAGGGGACATGAACCGCTACATCTGGAGCTTCGACGGCAAAACCATGGCCCAGCAGCCCTATGTGCTCATCAAAAAGGGCGAGATCATCGAGCTAGAACTGGTGAATGACAGCATGATGCACCACCCCATTCATCTGCACGGCCACTTCTTCCGCCTGCTCATGGGCCAGGGCAGCCGCTCACCGCTCAAGCACACGGTCGATGTGCCTCCGATGAGCACGCGCACCGTCGAGTTTGAGGCCAATGAAGCGCACGACTGGATGTTTCACTGCCACATCCTCTACCACATGATGAGCGGCATGGCCCGCGTCTTCAGGTATGAGGATGAAGTAGGCGCAAACGCCAGTTTGCGGCCCGATGCTCTCCAACACGCCGATTCCCGCAGTCCGGCGACTGCGCCTACGCCAGCCGATCAAACCCTCACACACGCCTCCGGCCTTGGCGAGCACCAGCACGACATGAGCTACATTTGGGGCGCTGCCAGCATCCAGTCCAACATGAGCGAGGGCCTGCTCACCTGGATGAATCCGAAGAACGACCTCCAGCTCGCCTGGGAAGTCGGCTGGGAGCGCATAGACGAGCCGCAATACGAGATCGACCTCCTCTACCAGCGCTACTTCAACATGAACTTCCAAGCGTTCGCCGGCTACCGCCTCACCAACGATGCGGATGCCAAAGATCGCGGCCTCATCGGCATCAATTACCGCCTCCCGCTCATGGCCTGGTTCAATGTCAGCCTCGATACCGAAGGCGATGCCCGCTTCACCCTCGCCAAGCGCTTCCAGCTCACCCCGCGTCTCGGCGTCTGGGGAGATGTCTTCTACGATACCGGCACCCGCTGGGAATGGAGCGCTGGAGCCGACTACACCCTCACCCGCCACGCATCCCTCACCGCCAGCTACCATAGCGACTACGGCCTCGGCGCTGGCGTGCTCATCCGCTTTTGAGAGCCATCACGCTCTCGGAAAACCCAACGCAAACCTCAACACATCCACTGAAATGAAAACGACACTCCGCACCCTCCTCACCACGGCCCTCCTCGGCCTCACCCTCGCCGCCTGCACCGCCCCTGAAACCGCTGCCGCCGCCGAGAAAGCCAAGCCCTACCCCCTCGCCAAATGCCTCGTCAGTGGCAACGACCTCGACAGCATGGGCGGCCCCATCACCAAGGTTTACAACGGCCAGGAGATCAAATTTTGCTGCAAACCCTGCATCAAAAAGTTCGAGGCCAATCAGGCCAAATACCTCGCGAAGCTCAAATGATGCTAGCTCCACGATGTCCTCCGTGCCTGACAACCAGGAAGCTCACGACTACGCCGAGCGCATCCGCGCTCGCCAGCCGCGTCGGTGTCCATTCTAGCCGGGGCCACCGGCGTAAGTGCGGATGGGATTGCTAATCAAAGTGCCTTCAAATCGCTGGAATAACATTCCCACGTTGACCATCTCACATTGTCGGCGAGTCTTGCCGCCCCTGTCCCAATGAAACGCTTCTGGCAAATCCTCGCACTTCTGATGCTGGCCTTGATGGTCCCGGCTTCGATGTGCTGCTACGGGGCGGATGGATGCAAGGCGGACATTTGCTGCTCCGAGGAAAGCCACGAGCATGAAGACCACGATGGGGGCGAACATCACGCTCCCGTTTCCTGCCCGAGCGATACGATTGCTCACAGCCAGGTTCCCGCGCCGGTCACGATGCCGGAGATGCAGATGGTGGAGCTGGCGGAGTTGATTCAGGCGATGATCCGTCTTCAAGACGAACTCGCCACGGCCACGGAGTCTTCTGGGCTGCCGATGACCACCGCGCCGCCGGAACTGCGAGCGACGTGGCATTTCACGCAACGCACGGCGCTGCCCGTGCGTGCGCCTTCGATCCAGGCTTAAAGTTCCGTGCGTTAGTCCGCCCATGTTGGCGGTGACATCCACGCAGGAGCTTCCCACCGCGACCGCTCGCAGAGCGGCATCGTGGCTTTGCCGTGCCTCCGTCGAAACTCCAAACCCATCTCATCATGCGCTTATTCATCCTTTCATCTCTGCTGCTCGCCGCTGTGCCGCAGCTTTTCGCGGCGGACGGCAAACCGGAGCCGTCCTCCATTTCCAGTCTCGTGGGCCGCACGCTCGCGGGGAATCCTGAAATTCGCTTCTATGAGGCGGAGGTCGCCGCAGCGAAGGCGACTCGCAGCACGGCGGGCAGGCAGTCGAACCCGGAGCTGAGCCTGCAAGTCGGCAACAACAGCATTCGCAACGCCGACAGCCGCTCGAACGGTCTCGCTTTCTCTGCCGAGCTGGCGCAGCCCATTGAGTGGCCGGGGCGCTTGGGTTTGCGCAAGGCCATCGCGAACCGCGACATCGCCATGGCGGAGCTGGGGCTGGAGCGGTTTCGCTTTCATCTCGCGGCCCGTGTCCGCGTGCTGGCATTCACGCTGTCCGCGCAGCAAGATCTCGCTAATGCCGCAAATGAAGTCGCCGCACGTTATGGCTCGCTGCGTGAGGTCATGGTGCAGCGCGAGCCAGCGGGCATCGCGCCGCAGTTGGAAATCGCCACCATCGAGGCGGCGGCGCTCGTGGCGGAGTCGCGGGCATCAAAGGCAGGCGTGGAGGTGCAAAAGGCGCTGCTGGAGCTGAACCAGCTCATGGGCCGCCGCGCCGATGCGCCGCTCATCGTGAAGCGCGGCCCGCTGGATGCCAAGCCCGCGCCTGCACTGCTCTCCCTGCTCGGCTCCGCGATGAAGAACCACTACGAGCTGCGCCTGCGCCGTGCCGAGCTGGAGCAGCAGGGCTTCAAGGTCGAGCTGGCGAAGAACGAGCGGTATCCCGCCTTCACCATCGGCCCCTTTGTTGAGGTGCAAAACACCCGCACCCTCGATGACCAGACCGTGGCAGGCATCGGCATCTCGTTCCCCCTGCCGTTTTGGAAGAATGGCAAAGCGGAAGTCACCAATGCCGAGGCACGCCAGATGCAGGCGCAGGCCACGCTCGCTGCCGCACAGCGCGAGGTGGAGCGGCAGGTCACCGAGAGCATGCTCATCTACCAGACGCAGCAGTCACGCCTCGCCGTGTGGAAGGGCGATGCCGTCACGAAGTTCAGCGAGGCCGCCGCGCTCGCGGACAGGCATTTCAGACTCGGTGCCGTGCCCATGAGCACCTTTGTCGAGCTACAGGACAAGTATCTCGAAGCCGTCGAGGCCATCCACAGCACGCAGGTCGAGGCGCTGGAGGCCGCGCTCACACTTGAAGAACTCACCGGCGCACCCGGCAGCCTCATCACCACCAAAAACTAACTTCACCTCACCATGAAACTCTTGCTCATCCTCTCTCTCATCGTCACCGCCGCAGCGCTCACCAGTTGCAGCGAATCCGCCGCCAGTCCTTCCACCGAACACGCCACCGCACCGGAAAACGGCGCACAGTTCAAAGAGGGCAAAGGCGTCGCGCTCACCACGCTGATGATGAAATCCATCGGCCTGCAAACCGCCGAGGTGGCGGAAGAAAAGATCGCCCCTGCCTTCACCATCACCGTGCAGGCCATGCAGCGTGGCACCGAGGCCAGCGGATGGCTCACCGCCGATCAGGCCGCACGAGTGCAGCCCGGCATGGAGGTCGAGCTTGGCACCGTGAAAGGCAGCGTGCTACGCATTGAAAAGGCAGCCTATGCCACGCTCGGCGACTTTGAAGTCACCGTGCAAACCGCCGCCCCCATCGAGGCAGGCAGCGCCATCACCGCCACCTTCCGCTTTCCGGCTGGCGATGCCGTGACCGCCATTCCTGCCAAAGCACTGCTGACCACCGCCGAAGGCACTTTTGTATATGCCAAGAACGACGAGTTCTTCCTCCGCACTGCCGTCAAAGTCGGCGCACGCAGCGGCGATCACATCGAGATCACCGATGGCCTCTACACGGGCGATGAGATTGTCACCACGCCCGTCATGGCCCTCTGGCTCGCTGAACTCCAGGTCCTGCGCGGCGGCAAAGCCTGCACCTGCGGCCACTAGCACACTATGCTCACCCATCTCATCACCTTCGCCATGCGGCAGCGGGCCGCTGTGCTGCTTGCCACGCTCATCCTCGTCGGCATCGGCACTTACTCCGCCATTCATCTGCCGATTGATGCCGTGCCGGACATCACGAACCCGCAGGTGCAGATCAACACCGCCGTGCCTGCGCTCGCACCGGAGGAAGTCGAAAAGCTCGTCTCCTTCCCCATCGAGAGCCAGATGGCGGGGCTGCCGCAGATGGTGGAGCTGCGTTCCTTGTCCAAGTTCGGCCTCTCACAGGTCACGATGATCTTTCAGGACGATGTGGACATCTACCGCACCCGCCAGCTCGTCACCGAGCGCCTGCAAACCGTGCTCGATGAACTGCCGCCCGGCCTCACGCCAAAGCTCGCCCCCGTCGCCACCGGCCTCGGTGAAATCTTTTATTATGGCCTCGACTACAGCGCCGAAGCCACCAACAAGCCCGCCACCCGCGAGGCCCAGCTCATGGCCCTCGCGCAAATCCAGGAATACCAAGTGAAACCCCTGCTGCGTGGCACGCCCGGTGTCGCGGAGGTCAATACCAGCGGCGGTTATCAGCGGCAGATCGTCATTCAGCCTGATCCCGCACGCCTTGCCGCGCGTGGCATGTCGCTCGACATGCTGGCCGAGATCGTGGAGCAAAACACCCGCAACGCAGGCGGCGGTTACGTCGAGATCGGCGGCGAGCAGCTCATCATCCGCGCCACCAGCCGCGTGAATGACATCGAGCAAATCCTCGCCATCCCGCTCAAGTTCGCAGGCGGTGTGAAGCCCATCCTGCTCAGCGAAGTCGCCACCGTCAGCATCGGCAGCGCCTTCCGCACCGGAGCCTCCACCGATGATGGGCGGGAAGCCCTCATCGGAGCCACCATCATGCTCGCCGGTGAAAACTCCCGCCTCGTCGCCCAGGCCGTGCGGGCCAAGCTCGCCGAGATCCAGCCCAAGCTCCCGCACGGCGTCGTCATCCGCGCTTTGTATGATCGCAGTGATCTCGTCAGCCGCACCATCGCCACCGTGGAGAAGAATCTGGCCGAGGGCGCGTTGCTCGTCGTCGTCGTGCTCTTTGCGCTGCTGGGAAACTTCCGCGCCGCGTTCATCGTCGCCCTCGTCATCCCACTTTCCATGCTCATCGCCATGACCGGCATGGTGCGCTACCACATCAGCGGAAACTTGATGAGCCTCGGAGCCATCGACTTCGGCCTCATCATTGATGGCGCGGTCGTCATGGTGGAAAACATCGTGCGTCATCTCGGCGAGCGGCAGCACGCGCTCGGGCGCACCCTTACTCTCCGAGAGCGCACCGACGAAGTGCTCAAGTCCGCCAAGGAAGTCGCCAATCCCATGTTCTTCGGCGTGCTCATCATCACCGTCGTCTATGTGCCCATCCTCGCGCTGCAAGGCATTGAGGGGAAGATGTTCAAGCCCATGGCCCTCGTCGTCATGCTCGCGCTCGGTGGATCGCTGGTGCTCGCCGTCACTTTGATGCCTGTGCTGTGCTCGTATCTGCTCGGCGGGAAGATTCAGGAGAAAGACAACTGGATCGTCACCTTCACCAAACGTCTCTACACGCCGCTCTTGCAGTTCGGCCTGCGGTTCAAGCCGCTGATCGTCCTGCCCATGCTCGTGATGTTTGGCTCCTCGCTCTGGGTCTTCACACGCCTCGGCTCCGAGTTCATCCCACAGCTCGATGAAGGCGACTTCTCCTTCCAGCTCATCCGCAGCAGCAGCGCCGGTTTGTCCTCCTC
>Ga0209573_1002741_pt1 | contig 21312 bp, 23 predicted proteins | sample TNRBio252014_DNA_FD_185870 | JGI IMG/M metagenome (GOLD analysis project Ga0209573, IMG submission 185870) | Wastewater treatment Type I Accumulibacter community from EBPR Bioreactor in Madison, WI, USA - TNR Reactor_6/25/2014_ DNA (SPAdes)... | ecosystem: Engineered > Bioreactor > EBPR >...
TCCACCGTGGCGACGGTATGGCGCAGGCTGTCCAGGGTCGGCATGGCGGCGGGATTTACTGCCCTCGCCCGCTGGCGGGAGAGGAGTCGGGGGTGATGGGGGAGAGAGTGGCCAGCGCCGCGCGAGCAGCGGCGAGCAGGGCGTGACGGTCCTCTTCGTTCAGGTCGGCGCCCGCCGCGATTCGTTGACCGATCTCCGCACAGTGGGTTGCCGCCGCCGCTCGCACCGTTCGCTCGGCCTCGCCGATCCGCTCCAGCGGTACGGGGTCGAACACGCCTTGGGTGACGGCCAACAGCACCGCGATCTGTTCGGCCGCTGGCAGTGGTTGATATTGCGGCTGTTTCAGCACTTCCCGCAACCGTTGTCCCCGGTCGATGGTGCGGCGGGTGGCGTCGTCGAGCCGGGTGCCGAACCGGGCGAAGGCTTCCATCTCCTCGAACTGGGCGTAGGCCAGCCGCAATTCTCCGGCCACCGCCCGGTAGGCCGGCAACTGCGCCTTGCCGCCGACCCGCGACACCGATTTACCGATGTCCACCGCCGGCCAGATGCCCTTGCGCGCCAGCGTCGGCGCGAGATAGATCTGCCCGTCGGTGATCGAAATCAGATTGGTCGGAATATAGGCGGCGAGGTTTTGCGCCTCGGTTTCGACAAGCGGCAGCGCCGCCAGCGAGCCGCCGCCGTACTCTGGGCGCAAGCGGGCGGCGCGTTCCAGCAGGCGGGAATGCAGGTAGAAAATATCGCCGGGAAACGCCTCTCGTCCTGGTGGACGGCGCAGCAACAGGCACAGTTCCCGATAGGCTTGGGCATGGCGGGTCAGGTCGTCGTACACGATCAGCACATCGCGCCCCTGGGTCATGAACCATTCGGCGATGCTGGTCGCCGCGTAGGGAGTGAGCATTTGCAGACCCGGCGGATCTTCGCCGGCGGCGACCACGACCACGCTGTAGGTCAACGCCCCACGCCGGCGCAAGGCGGCGATTACCTGCGCCACCGCCGCGCCGCGCTGACCGATGGCGCAGTAGACGCAGATCACGCCCTGATCGGCTTGGTTGAGGATGGCGTCCACCGCCAGGGCGGTCTTGCCGGTCTGGCGATCGCCCAGAATCAATTCCCGCTGGCCGCGTCCGATGGGGATGGCAGCGTCCACCGCCTTGATGCCGGTCGCCAGCGGCACGCTGACCGGCGCGCGGGCCAGGATCGGCGGCGCGGGCCGTTCCACCGGCCAGCGTTCCCCGGTCGTGATCGAATCGCCGCCGTCCAGCGGTTCGCCGAGCGCGTTCGCGACCCGCCCCAGCAAGGCCGCGCCGACCGGCGTATCCAGCACCCGTCCGGTGCGCTCCACGGTCGCACCGGCCCGCAAGCCACCCCGATCGCGCAGCAGCACCACCCCGACTTCCGCAACGCCCAGGTCGAAGGCGATGCCGGTCGAATCGTCGGCGAAGCGGACCAGTTCCATCGCCGCCACCCCCGGCAGACCGCGCACCCGCGCCACGCCCTGACCAACTGCGGTGACGGTCCCGATTTCGACCGGGCGCAAGGGTGGATGGTAGCCGTTCAGGGCGGCATCGAAGCCGGTCAACCACTCAGGCTTGGTCATAAGCCGATGCGTTGTCGCCACCGGCGGGTGGAATCAGCGCCTGCAATTCGGCAGCGAACCCGTCTAGGTAGCTGTCCAGGGTCCAAGCCAATCGCTGGCTGGGAGTTGTCAGAGTGATGCCGAAGGAGGCGGTGGGATCGGAACGAAAATCCAGGTTCAGTTCGGGGCCGAGAAACTGTTGCAAGCCGTCGGTCAGCGTTCGCCGCTGGGGTTCCGGCAGCGGAAAGGCGGTGAGGATCGCACAACCGTCCCGCGCGGCTTGGGCCAGCGTTTGCCGGGTTTCGCCGTCCAGCGCGTGCAATCGCGCCAGCAGGGCCGAGGCCATTTGCGCCTCCAGTTCGGCATTGGCCAAATCGTGAAGCGCGCGCCGGGCCAGCGCCAGCAACCGCTGGCCGGCCTCGCGTTGCAGCGTCTGCTGATACTCCTGCTGTTCCCGTTGCAATTCAGTCCGCCAGCGCCCCCGCGCTTCCTCCACTTCGGTTCGCGCCTGGGTCAGCCAGATTTGCCGTTGCACGGCGACTTCCTCCCGCGCCTGCGCCAGCCAGGTTTCCCGGCTGGCTGTCTGTTCCTGTTGCCGCGCCAAGTAATCGTGTTGCAGCGCTTCGGCTGCCGCCGCCTTGGCTTGCGCTTCCGTCAATGCGGCGGCGACCCGCTGCTGGCGGGCGGCCATCGCGGCGAGGATCGGGCGATACAGAAACCGCTTGAGCAGCCATAGCAACAGCAGAAAATTGCCGATCTGGGCGGCGACGGTGAACCAGTCGAGTTGCATGACTACCGGCCGGTCGCGGCGATAAGATGATTCCAAAACGGGTTGGCGAAGATCAGGATCAGCGACACCACGAAACAATAAATCGCAGTGGATTCGATCATCGCCAGCCCGACAAACAGGGTGCGGCTGAGGGTGGCGGCCTCATCGGGTTGCTGGGCGATGGCCAGCAGCGCCTGAGCCACGGCGCGGCCTTCGGCCAGGGCCGGGCTGATGGTGCCGAGGCAAACCGTCAGGCCGGCGGTGACGATGGAAACGATGCCGATCACGAGCGCGGGGTCCATGAATGCTTGCCTCACCTACGGGATTGGGAAAGGTTGGCGGTCTGTTCCTGGGCGGTGGCTGCGGCGGCGATAAACACGGTCGCCAGCACCGCGAAAATATACGCCTGAATCAGCCCGGTCAGCAGTTCCAAGGCGTGCATCAGCGCCGGAAACACCAGGGGCGTCACCAGTAACAGAATGGCCGCCACCAGTCCCCCGCTCATCACGTTGCCGTACAACCGCACGGCCAGCGCCACCGTGCGGGCCAGTTCGCCGATGAGGTTGAGCGGCAACATCAGCGGAGTCGGCTCCAAGTACAGATGCAGGAAGCCACGCCAACCATGCCGGCGGATGCCATAAAACGGCACTGCAAAGAATACGCACAGCGCCAGCGCGGTGGTGGTGGACAACGAACCGGTGGGTGGTTCGTAACCGGGAACGACCGCCAACAGGTTGCAGATGGCGATGAAGAGAAACAGGGTGGCGATGAAGGGCAGGAATGGGCCGGGGTCCTGGCGGGCGATGTCGCGAATCTGGTTCTGGACACCCTCGACCAGCACTTCCAGCAGGTTTTGCCAGGGCGACAGTTCGCCGGTAGCGGACAACTTGCGGGTGGTCCAGCGGGCCGAACCGACCAGCAGGGCCATGGTCAGCCAGGTAAAAACCAGGGTGGCGTTGATCCGAACAAAACCGAATTCGAACAGGATGGTCTGGTCGGGACTAATGGTCATGTTAGCCCTGCTCAGGAGTGATTACCCGGCCCTTCCCTGCCAGGGGAAGGGAGTCCTGCAAAACAATCGGTGGTCTGGCGCTCTTCCTCTACTTCAAGGGAGCATGTGGTGAGGACGCCGAGCGCGAGATTCTCGTGACGGCGACATCAGCGCGCCACGACATGATAAACCCCCTCGGTGTAGGCGGCCACGTTGTCCCAATTGAATTTTTCCTCCACCGCCTTGCGACCGTTGGCGCCAAGCGCCCGGCAATGATCATGATCGGCCAACAGCGAACCGATGCCATGCGCCATGCCGCCCGCGTTGGCGTCGACCAGGAAACCGTTTACGTCGTGCCAGACAAATTCCCGCGGTCCGCCGGCGGTGGTGGCGACCACCGGCTTGCCTGCGGCCCAAGCCTCTAGTACGACGATGCCGAACGGCTCGTTGCGGCTGGGCACCGCCACGATGTCGCAGGAACGCATCAGGTCGATATATTGCCAGCGGGGCATGTGGCCGAGAAAGACAATCGCTCCGCTGGCGCCGACTTCGTAGGCACGCCGCACGATTGCATCCTTCTCCGGTCCCTCGCCGGAAATAACGAACCGGGTTTCCGGATAGGACCCCAGTACCATCGGCACGGCCTCGACCAGCATGTCCATGCCTTTCTGCACCGTCATCCGGCCCGGCGAAAAAATGGTCGGCGCCAGCGGGGCGATGCCGTAGCGGCCCTTGACCTCGGCCGGATTGATGAAGCCGTCGAAGGCGTGATAGTTGACGCCGTTAGGGACGACGTGAATTTTTTCGTTCGGGACCTGGTAAATCCGGCGCAGCTCGTCGGCCAGGAACTGGCTGACCGCAATCACCAGATGGGCATTGTGGCAACCGGCGGCTTCGGCATCGCGGACCCAACGGGCGAAGCCTTCGTAGAACACGTTGCCGTCGCGGCCATACTCGGTGGAGTGCATCGTCAGCACGCCCGGCGTGCCGAACCCGTCCATCGCATATTTCATAGCGTTGGCGGTGAGCCAGTCGTGAGCATGCACGATTTCGAATTTCCCGACCATCGAAGTCACTTCGTGGAAACGATGGGCCATGGCCTTGCACATGTAGTCCATGCACTCGACGTCGTTTTCGCTTAGACCGTGGTCGACGCGATGGTAGTGCACGCCGTCGATGCAGTCATAGTAGTTCTGATCCTCCTTGCGCCGGGTGATGACGTGCAGGTCATGCCCCCGCCGCTGCAGGCCGGCGGCAAGTTCCGTCACGTGCACGCCGAGGCCGCCAGAGGAAATGGAGTGGAGGGATTCCGAGGAAAACATGGCGATACGCATGGAGTTGACTCCTAAATCGATGACCCGTGGAACGGGTTTGTGGTCATGCAGGGCCGACACGTGGGCTTGTCATCCGAGTCGGGGCGGAGAGCGCCCGTGCAACGCGAAGTGGACCGCTGTGTCTGGATGGACGGGACTTTAACCGTCTTGCTGCATTGCAATATAACATAATCGTTAAGCCGGCGGTGCATCGAGATTCAAAAATCAGACGCCGTGCAAAACCACCTCTGAGGCAATCGGTCATAATACGGGGCCCTAAACGTCGGGTCAGATCGGCGGCAACGAACCGGTCTACCACTCCACCGAGGCATGGATCAAACGCTTATGAATCAATCTTCACACTCTCCCTGTGGCATCAGCGCTCCGCATTCTCTGACCGTCGACGGAGCGCTCGACCGGCTGCAAAGCCAGCGTGAGGGCCTCACCGCCATGGAAGCCGTGAAAACTGATTAATAACCGATGGATATTCATTGCCGCCATGTCTGACGTGCAACGCTGGACCGCCCGGTGGCGTCGCTGGGTGTTCGAGGAAGATCACGCCGAGCGTTCCCGGCTGGAACGACTGGCGGTTTTTTCGGTGCGGCTGCTGTACAGCATCGTCCTTAAATTCGCCGACGGCCAACTGAACCGGCAGGCCAGCAGCCTGGCTTATACAACACTGCTGTCGCTGGTGCCGCTGCTGGCCGTCACCTTTTCCGTGCTCAAGGGCTTTGGCGTGCAAAACCAGTTGGAACCCCTGTTGATGGGTTATCTGGAGCCCCTGGGTCAGGCCGGGCTGGAAGCGGGCCAGCGGATTCTCGACTTTGTCAACAACTTGCGAGTCGGGGTACTGGGGTCCCTGGGCATCGCCCTGTTGTTTTACACCGTGCTGAGCCTGTTCCAGAAAATCGAGGAGGCTTTCAATGAAATCTGGCGGGTGCCCCGCGCCCGGGGGTTGGGCCGGCGGTTCAGCGAGTATCTCAGCGTCCTGCTGGTGGGACCAGTCTTGCTCTTCGCCGGCCTTAGCGTCACCGCTTCGGCGCTGAACCACGCCTGGGTCCAGCGGTTAGTGGCCATCGAACCGTTTGGCGTCCTCATTCTCGGGCTGGGGCGGGTGATGCCGTATCTGCTGATCTGCATGGCCTTCACTTTTATGTACGTCTTTCTCACCAATACCCGAGTGCGGCTGAGGGCAGCGCTGGCTGGTGGCGTCTTCGCGGGCGTGCTCTGGTATGCGACCGGTTTGATCTTTGCCAAATTCGTGGCCAATTCGTCCAGCTACTCGGCCATCTACTCGGGCTTTGCCGCCGCAGTGCTGTTCGTGATCTGGGTGAATGTGGGCTGGCTGATCGTCCTGGTGGGCGCGCAGGTGGCCTGCTATTGGCAAAATCCCCACCGGCTGAGGCCACGAGGGGCTGGCGGCGGGTTGCGCGACAGTGAGCGGAGCGTCCTGGCGCTGACGATTATGACGCTGATCGGGCGCGCTCATTACCGTCGCGATCCGCTCTGGGCCCTGAACCGGTTGGCGGCCCGGTGTGAGGGATCATCTCCCGAAGTGGTAACCGAGGTCGTCGAGGCGCTGCGGCGGAAAGAGTTGATCGTCGCCAGCAGCGACGATCCGCCTGTTTATCTGCCCGCCCATGATATTGGCGGCATTGGGTTGGAGGATATTGTGGCGGCGGTGCGGGAAGAGGGAGGGGCAAGCTGCCCGCCAGCCGTTGTGAGAGAGGTCATGGGTCGGATCAATGCCGCGATTGGCCAGACCTTAAAAGGGCAGAGCTTGAAGGATCTGGTGGTGGCCGAGGAAAACGAGGGGCGCTGATCCATCCAGGTGCTGCGCGACCCGTTGACCTCATGGGCGTGGCTCCGTCACCGGCCGCAACCGGCGGGTCAACAGCACCCGCGCGACGATAAAGGCCAGCAGCGCCACGCCCAGACGCGGCAGATGGCGATCCGGGCCGAGGATGACATAGAAACCGGCCATGCTGACCGCCAGCCGCAGGGTGAAACTGCCGAACACCCACAGCGCGGGATGCGTCTGCTCCGGCAAACGCCGCAGGGTGAACCACAGGCCGGCGTAATAGAACAGCCCCAGCGCCGCGCCGCCCAGAACGGCCAGGAGCCAACCCAACCCTTCAATCATGCGGCGGCCCCATCCGGTCCACCCACTGCCAGGCGGCGATGCAGCCCAGCGCCAGCCCAGCCAGCAGCAGGCTCAAAGTCCAGGAAAAGCGGCCGGGATGGGCGTGATCCAGCCACAGGCCGAGCAACGCGCCCAGCACCGCCGGCAACGCTACACTCCAGCCAATGATTCCGAACACACCCAAACCGAACCACGGCCCCAGCGGTCCGGCGGCGCGCGCGCGCAGCTTGCGGTCGGCCCTGCGCGCGACTTGCGCTGGTAGATGGTTGGGAACTCGTGACGGTTTCATCGTGGCGGCTCCTGCAATTCCAGAAAGCGGCGGATCACTCCGGCCTCCAGTCGCGCGATGGCGCCGCGCGCTGCTTTTTCCTGATCGTCGTAATGGCGGAAGCGAGTTTCCACCACCCCCCGCAGACATGCCAAGTCGCAGTCGCGCACCGCCCGCCGTACCGAAATCAACACCTCATCCCCGCATTTGACCAGCACCCCCTGATCCACCGCCACGAAGGTTTCGCCGCCGTCCGGGGTGGTAAATCCGAGAATGCCGGGAACCAGCGCCGCCACCCAATCACGATGGCGGGGCAGCAGGCAGAACTGCCCGTCCGGCCCTTCAGCGTTGATCTTGGTGGCAATTTCGTCCACCAGCACTTCGGTGGGCGTGAGCAGTTTCAGGCGCATCGCCGCGCCTCGTCGAGCCGGCCGATCATGTACAACGTCTGCTCCGACCAGTCGGCGCATTCGTCGTTGAGCAGGCGTTCGCAATCGTCCAGCGTTTGCGTGAGCGGTACGCTGACCCCGACCCGTCCGGTGAAATGTTCGGTGGTGAAGAACGGTTGGGTCAGATAGCGTTCCAGCCGCCGCGCCCGATGCACGGTGGCCCGGTCGCCGGGTGACAGTTCCTCCAATCCCAGCATGGCGATGATGTCCTTCAATTCTTCGTACTCGGCCAGGGTGCGGCGCACCGCCTGAGCGATCCGGTAATGGCGTTCGCCGACCACGACCGGCGTCAGCAATTTGGAATCCGAAGCCAGCGGGTCCACCGCCGGATAAAGGCCCTGACTGGCCCGTTGTCGCGACAAGGCCAGCACCGCCGACAGATGCGCGAAAGTGTGAGCGGCGGCGGGATCGGTGAAATCGTCGGCGGGTACATACACGGCCTGCACCGAGGTCATCGCGCCGTTGGCCGTGCTGCAAATCCGTTCCTCCAGTTCCGCCAGTTCGCTGCCCAAGGTCGGCTGATAACCCACCCGCGACGGCAACCGGCCCATCAAGCCGGAGACTTCCGCGCCCGCCTGCACGAAGCGGAAGATATTGTCGATCAGCAACAGCACATCGCGGCGGGCGGTATCGCGGAAATACTCGGCGATGGTCAGCGCCGCGTGACCCACCCGAAAGCGCGCGCCCGGCGGTTCGTCCATCTGGCCGAACACCAGCACCGCCTGATCGAGCACGCCGGCGTCGCGCATCTCCCGGTGCAGTTCCTCGGCCTCGCGGCAGCGTTCGCCGATGCCGCAGAACAGGCTGACGCCCTGATAGCGCCCGACCATGTTGTGGATCAACTCGGTGATGATGACGGTCTTGCCCACGCCCGCGCCACCGAACAGGCCGGCCTTGCCGCCGCGCTCCAACGGACAGAGCAGGTCGATCACCTTGATGCCGGTTTCGAACCGTTCGCGCCCGAGCTGCTGCTGGCGCAACGGCGGCGGCGGTTGATGAATCGCCCGCTGTTCGACTCCGACCAACGGCGGCCCGCCATCAATCGTCGCGCCGAACACGTTGACCATCCGCCCCAGCAACGCCGGCCCGACCGGCGCGGTCAGTGGCGTCCCGCTGTCCCACACCGGTTCGCCGCGCGCCAATCCTTGGGTGGCGGTCAGGGCGATGCCGCGCGCCGTGTCGGTGCTGAGGTGCTCGCTGATTTCCAGCACCACTTCCGACCGCCGTCCGGCCAGCAGGCGTTGGCGCAGGGGCGGCAGATGGCTGGGAAACCGCACGTCCACCACGCTGCCGCGCACGGCAGTGACCGTACCGCAAGGTTCGGGGATGGAAGCGGTGGTTGGCGATGCGGGAGAGGCGGCGGGCATGAAGCTGGACCGGCAGTGTTTTGGCCCGGAATGAGTCGTGCGGCGGCTAAAGGATCGCTTGACGGATATTGTACTCTCGCCGGTCGAGCCGGCGGCAAAAATTCGGATCTCGTTCCTGGAAAAAGAGCCGTACCATGCTTGACTTATGACAAATTTTATGGCGAGACCGCAGTGGAATTACGCTTGCCTTGACATCCTTCCCGGCCTAAAGATCGGGGAGGATGTCGACGGATCGAATTACGGGCGGATTTTGACGCCGACATTGATGACTTTTTTGCGATTGCGCGGACGGAGGGGTTGGAGCGTGCTTTCCAAAGCAGCACAAGAAGCTATTGCAGAAGGTTCGATTCAGGCTCGGATATCCGTCAGAAAATCACTTGATTCGGATCTTCGGGGGATTGAATTGTTGCTTTCGTCGGCGCAACTTCCGGCCAGCGACATCGAGCGGCATCTCTCAACTTTCTTCGTCGCCGACAACGGTTATCAAATCATCGGGGTCGGGGGGCTGGAGAATTGCGGAAGTGGCATTGGATTGTTGCGCTCGTTCGTCGTCGCGCCGGAGTTTCGCAACCAGGGCATCGCCGCCCGAATGTTTGCACAGGTTGCCGCCGCCGCCCGCCAATTGGGCATCTCGGCGCTTTATCTGCTGACGAACACGGCCCAGGATTACTTCGCCAAACGGGGTTTTACGCGCATGGCGCGGGACGATGCGCCAGCGCCGATCCGGCGGACCTCGCAGTATGCCAACGAGCCGCGTTGCGGCGCGGCGACATTGATGCTTTGCCAACTTGAATCATCATTAACCTATTGATTTGTAATATTTACCGCCCACTTCGATGGCGGAGACGAGGCGGTGCGTCCAGCCAATGCACCGCCCGAGTTTCCGGTTCCGGTTGCAGGGTGGCGTGCTGGATGCCGAAACGCTCGACAAGGAGAGCATGACAGGCGTCGAGCATGAGTTCCCACTGGCGCAGGTCCCGCACCACCAGATGGGCCGAGAGCAGCGTCTGCTCCGAGGCCACGCTCCAGATGTGCAGGTCATGCACCGAGGCCACGCCCGGCACGGTTGCCAGCGCCCGTCCGACTTCTTCCGGCGCCAGCGTGAACGGCGTGCCTTCCATCAGCCCGTGCAGGGCTTCGCGCAGCAGGCGCAGGCTGGAAACCAGAACGAGCGCGCCGATGCCGAGGGACAGCAACGGGTCGATGGGTGTCCAGCCGGTGAAGGCGATGATGATGCCGGAGAGCAGGGCGGCGACCGAACCCAACAAGTCGCCGAGAACGTGCAGCAACGCCGCGTGAACATTGAGGTTCTTTTCACCCCGACCGAGCAGCCACGCCACCAGAATGTTGATCGCCAGTCCGACGGCGGCGGCTAGCGACACCGCCTCGCCGATGACGGGTTGCGGGTCGTGGAGGCGCTGGACGGCGGAGACCGCGATCCAGGCTACCAGGATCAGCAGCGCCAGGCTATTGATCAGGGCCGCGATCAATTCGGCGCGGCCAAAACCGTAGCTGTGCCGGGCCGAGGCCGGTCGGCGAGCCAGCCAGGCCGCGATCGCCGCCAGCGCCAACGCGGCGGCGTCGTTGACCATGTGGCCGGCGTCGGCGACCAACGCCAGCGATCCCGTCCACCAGCCCACGCCCGCTTCCACCCCGGCATAGGCCAAGGTCAGTCCGGTGGCCAGCCACAGGACGCGGCCTGCGGTTTCGCCGTGGTGGTGGTGATGTGGGTGTTCGTGGACGTGGCTCATGGTGTTGACCAAGCGGGCCGCGTCAGGCGCTCAACAGTTTTTTGATCTCCTCGACCGACAGCACCTTGCCGGTACTTTTCACTTCGCCGTCCACTGCCAGCGCCGGTGTGGTCATGACACCGGCGTCGATGATGGCATTCAGGTCGGTGACTTTCTCCAGTTCATACTCCAGTCCCAAAGCCTTGGCGGCGGCTTCGGCGTGTTCGCCGAGCGCGACGCATTTCGCACAACCCTTACCGAGAATTTGCAGTTTCATGGCCTTTACTCCTCATGGATAAAACGCGCCAAACACCCAGCCGGTGACAGTCGCCATGACTACCACCAGCGCACAATAAACCACCGTTTTTTGCGTGCCGAGAATGCCGCGAATCACCAGCATGTTCGGCAACGACAACGCCGGACCCGCCAGCAACAGCGCCAGCGCCGGTCCCTTGCCCATCCCCGAACCGAGCAAGCCCTGAACAATCGGCACTTCGGTCAAGGTGGCGAAGTACATGAATGCGCCAACCAGCGCGGACAAGAAATTGGCGGCCAGCGAATTCCCGCCGACGGCCGCGCCGACCCATTCGGACGGGATGATGCCCTCGTGACCGGGCCGACCGAGCAGGAATCCGGCCAGCAACACGCCGCCCAGCAGCAGTGGCATGATCAGCTTGGCGAAACTCCAGGTCTGACTCAGCCACTCCTCGCCGTCGCCGGGTTGCGTCGCGGCGGCCAGGGTCAAACCGATCAGGCCAGCGCTGAACGCCAGTTCGGGATGTTGGGGAATCAGCCCGGCCAGAACAGCGACGATCGCAGCAGTCGCGGCCAGTGGTTGCCAAGCCCACCGCCAGCGCCAGACCAACAACCCGGCCAGACCCACGCCCGCCAGTGCGGTCAGCGGCCATTTCCAGGTAAAGATCGCGTGCCACACCGCGCTGTCCTCGGCGCGGGCCGACGCCCAGTTGGCGAGCACGAGTACGGCGATCATCAGCGCGAAAAACGCCGCCGTGTCGCCCAATGGCCGGCCTTGGTCGGCGCCCAGCGCAAAGCCCTTCTGATTCGCGGCCCGCGTTTGCTCCTCGCGGCGGTAAATCCAATGCATGATCAATCCAATCACCAGCGCGAAACTCACTGCGCCCACCGCCCGCGCCACACCGAGTTCGACACCGAGAATCTTGGCGGTCAGCACGATGGCCAGCACGTTGATGGCCGGACCGGAATAGAGAAACGCAATCGCCGGTCCCAGTCCCGCGCCACGCCGATAAATACCGCCGAACAATGGCAGCACGGTGCAGGAACACACCGCTAGAATCGAACCGGATACCGAGGCGACACCGTAAGCGGCGGCCTTGTTCGCCGTGGGACCGAGATACTTCATCACCGCGTCCTGGCTGATGAACACCGCGATAGCTCCAGCGATGAAGAAGGCCGGCACCAGGCAGAGCATCACATGCTCGCGGGCATACCAGTTCAGCAATGCCAGCCCTTCCAGGATGGCGCTGTCGAAGCGCGCCGCGCCCACCGGCATGAAAAAGACCAGCAGAAACATGGCGACGATGCCGCCCAACCATTTGAATTCGACCGGGTCATCGCGCAACGCGGCGCGCAACCGGTTCGGGATATCGGCGAATGCGCTTGTCGACGCGTGAGATGTGGATAGAGTTGTCATGGGAAGATTCCTCGCTCAGGCCGCGCCATGCAGGTCAGGAGAATTGGCGCCATCCGGATGGCAGCGTCTCCACCAATGGCTAAGGCACTAGCGTGCCGATACGATCCATCTCGGCCTTCAGACGGGCGCGGTCATTTTGCAACTCGGCCAGCGGTAAAGCGAAGAACGCCTCGATGCGGGCGCGCAACGTCCGATAGGCTTGCATGAAGACCGCGTCGATTTCCTCATTGGTTCCAGTGGCATGGGCCGGGTCGTCCACGCCCCAATGCGTCCGCAACACCGGTCCCAGATACGCCGGGCAGGTTTCGCCCGCCGCGCTGGCGCAAACCGTGATCACGATGTCGGGCGTCACCGGCAGATTGTCCCAGGACTTGCTGTGATAGCCCTCGGTCGAAATGCCCTCGCGCGCCAGCAGCGCCAGCGAACGCGGATGCACCTGACCGGTCGGATGACTGCCGGCGCTTAGGGCCTGCCAGCCCGGCGGCGCGAGGTGATTGAAAGTCGCTTCGCCCAAAATCGAGCGGCAGGAATTACCGGTACACAGAAACAGGACGTTCATGGTTCAATTTTTCGATGGAGGGTTGAGGGGGTGTTTCGTTCGCAACACCGCGCCACGGCGCAGGCGGCTTGCCGGATGAGCGCGACGGGGCTGGGCCGCCCGAGTGGACGCGATGCTCAGGGCGCGGGCTTGATGGCCTCGATGGTTGCCGAGACCACGTAGTCCGTAATGTCCGATCCCGGTACCCAGCCGCGAATGAAAGATTGGCTTTCCTCTTTTGGGGCGATGCGAATCTCGATAAAACCGCTTGCCCGCAGCATCGCTTCGACTTCCGCAACCGTGGAAGCACCGGCTACGCAGCCCGTATAAAGGGCCATATCTTGTCGAATGTGTTCCGGCAATTCGGCGAAGGCGACGACATCCGAAATCGCCAACCGTCCGCCTGGCTTCAGGACGCGATAGGCCTCGGCGAACACCCGGGGTTTATCGGGCGAAAGATTGATGACGCAGTTTGAGATCACGACATCCACGGTCCTATCGGCCACCGGCAAATGCTCGATTTCGCCCAGTCGAAACTCAACGTTACCGTAAGCGCCTCGATCGGCATTGGCGCGCGCCTTGGAAACCATAGCCGGGGTCATGTCCACGCCGATGACGCGCCCCGTATCGCCCACTTGGCGCGCCGCGAGGAAACAGTCGAAACCGCCGCCGCTGCCGAGATCGAGCACCACCTCTCCGGGTTTTAACGCAGCGATGGCTTGCGGGTTTCCGCAGCCGAGCCCCAGGTTCGCGCCTTGGGGTGCGGCGCCGACCTCATCGGTGGTGTACCCGAGATCCTGAGACAAGATATCGACGTTCGCGGGGAGCGTATCGCAACAGGTCGGTCCACAGCCACAACCCGAACCGTCGCTTTCGGCCACGCGGCCATAGCGTTGGCGCACGGCCTGGCGGATTTCATCATTTTTCAAAGTGTGCATTAGTTTCACCTATCGTCGAGAGTTGCAACGCTCGTGGCGTCGTACCCTTATAGACGGAGCGCCTCTGGAAAAGACGCAAACTCCCCGTCAGCCGCAATCGGTCGGCAATGACGTTCGCCGTAATCTGCTTACCGGGCGGCCAAACCGGCTTCATACCAACCGCGACTGCGATTGACGATGCTGGCCACCACCAGCATCACCGGCACTTCGATCAACACCCCGACCACGGTCGCCAACGCCGCACCCGACTCGAAGCCGAAGAGCGCGATCGCCGCCGCCACCGCGAGTTCAAAAAAATTGCTCGCGCCGATGAGCGCCGACGGTCCCGCAACGCAGTGCGGCGATCCGACCTTGCGGTTCAGCCAATACGCCAGTCCGGCGTTGAAGAACACTTGGAACAGGATCGGAATCGCCAGCAATAGAATGACCAGCGGTTGCGCGACGATTTGTTCACCCTGGAAGCCGAACAGCAGCACCAGCGTGGTTAACAAAGCCACCAACGAGGCCGGACCAAGAATATCCAGCAGTCGTGTTAATCCCGCGAGACCTCGGGATTGCAGGACTGCGCCGCGCACCACTTGAGCAATAATCAGCGGAATGACGATGTACAACACCACCGACAGCAGCAGGGTTTGCCACGGCACGGTGATCGAGGTTAGCCCCAGCAGCAGGCCGACGATGGGACCGAAGGCGAACACCATGATCACATCGTTCAGCGCCACCTGGCTCAGGGTGAAATGCGGCTCGCCTTTAGTGAGGTTGCTCCAGACGAACACCATCGCGGTGCAGGGCGCGGCGGCCAGCAGGATCAGTCCGGCGATGTAGGACTCGATCTGGTTGGCCGGCAGCAGCGGCGCGAACAGCCCGCCGACGAACAGCCAGCCCAATAGCGCCATGGAGAACGGCTTGATTCCCCAGTTGATGAACAAAGTCACGCCGATCCCGCGCCAGTATTGCCCGACCTCGCGCAGCGCGGCGAAGTCGATCTTGACCAGCATCGGGATGATCATCAGCCAGATCAGCACCGCCACTGGCAGGTTGACCTGAGCGATTTCCAGCTTGCCGACGGTCTGGAACACGTCCGGCAGGAAGTGGCCGAGCACGATGCCGCCCACGATGCACAGCGTCACCCACAGCGTCAGGTAGCGTTCGAATAAACCGAGCCGCGCACCTTCAGTCTGGTGAGCGGCGACTTCGCAGGCCGCGCTCATTCGTTCTCCAGGACGGTTTGCCCAATCTCGTTCAGCCGGGACTGCAATTTGATCTTGTCCAGCGAGCGGATGGGCAGGTTCATGAAAATCTTGATGCGGTTTTCCAGTTCGCGCAGCGCCTTGCGAAACGCCAGCATTTTCTGCGCGTCGTCGCCTTCCACCGCCGCCGGGTCCTCGACGCCCCAGTGGGCGGACATCGGCTGGCCGGGCCACACCGGGCACACCTCGTTCGCGGCTTTGTCGCAAACCGTGAACACGAAATCCAGCGGCGGGGAGTCGGGCGTGGCGAACTCATCCCAGCTCTTGCTGCGCAACCCCTCAGTCGACAGACCCTGCAATTCCAGCAGCTTCAGACTGAAGGGATTGACCTTGCCGGTGGGAAAGCTGCCGGCGCTGAAGGCGCGGAAGCGACCCTGGCCGAGATGGTTCATGGTGGCTTCCGCCAAAATGCTGCGGGCGGAATTGCCGGTGCAAAGGAACAGCACCTTGTAGATTTTTTCCTGATTCATGGCGGCGGGTTTCCAGGTCAGGGTTTCGACGGGGATTAGCGTCTTGGCGTCAAGTGCCGGCAAATTGCAGCAATGCTCGGTCAGGTAGGCCATCAGTTCGACGATCACGTCGCAGCGGGCCTGATAGATCAACTGCCGGCCCTCACGGCGGCAATCGAGCAGGCCGGCTTGCTGCAAGGTCTTTAGATGAAACGACAGCGTCGCCAGCGGCAGGCCGAAACGCTCGCCCACCTGACCGGCGGGTTGCGGTCTGGTCTGGGCCAGATGACGGAAGACATCGAGCCGGGTGTCCTGCGCGAGGGCGCCGAGAATGGCAATGGCGGTTGATTTATCCATGTTTCCAATAATATCGAAATATTAGGGACGATGCAAGCTGGCGGGATTGATCCTTATGGAGGTTGGAAGCAATATGCCGGGTTAGACGGGATCGTATGATCACATTTCGGAGAAAAATCGTGCCGCTCATCCTGACCGAAACCCAAGACGCGATCGGAACGATCGTGATGAATCACCTGCAAAAACGCAACGCGCTCAGCGAAGCGTTGATCGGCGAGATCACCACCGCGCTGGAATGCTTTCGGGAACAAGGCATTCGCGCCGCCGTGTTGCGCGCCCCCGCCGGGGTCAAGGTCTGGTCCGCCGGCCACGATGTCAGCGAGTTGCCCGACCGGGGCCGCGACCCGCTCGGCTGGGGCGATTCGTTGCGCGTGCTGGTTCGCGCGATCCAGGAATTTCCCGCGCCCGTCATCGCCCTGATCGAGGGCGGCGTTTGGGGCGGCGGCTGCGAGGTGGCCATGGCCTGCGACATCCTGGTCGCCACGCCCGAAGCCACCTTCGCCATCACCCCCGCCAAGCTCGGCGTTCCCTATAACCTGGGCGGCATCCTGACGCTGATGAACATGATTCCGCTGCCCGTGGCCAAGGAGATGCTGTTCACGGCGCAACCCATCCCCACGGCGCAGGCTCTAAACCTCGGCGTCATCAACTACATCAAGCCCGCCGATGAAATCGAATCTTTCGTGTACGGCCTCGCCGGCCAGATCGTCGTCAATTCGCCCTTGAGCATCGCGGTGATGAAGGAGGAATTACGGCTGCTGGCCAGCGCGCGCACGGTCACGCCCGAACTGTTTGAGCGAATCCAGGGCCTGCGCCGCGTCGTGTACGACAGCCACGACTATCAGGAAGGCTTGAATGCGTTCCGGGAGAAACGCAAACCCCGGTTCCGGGGCGAATAGGCCAGCGAGGCAGCCGGGTTCCCGTGGAAACCGTCGATGTCGTCGTGGTCGGCGCGGGGGTGGTGGGTTTGGCGGTCGCCCGGCAATGGGCGCTCGCGGGCCGCGAGACGCTAATTTTGGAGATGGAGGCCCGCTTCGGCACGCAAACCTCGGCGCGCAATTCCGAGGTCATCCACGCCGGCCTGTACTACCCGACCGGCTCGCTCAAGGCCCGCCTGTGCGTGCGGGGCAAGGACCTGCTCTACCGGTACTGCGCCGAGCGCGGCGTCGCCCATCGCCGGATCGGCAAGCTGCTGATTGCTGCCGAAGAGGCGGAACTGCCCGCGCTCGCCAGCTATGCGCAGCGGGCAGAAGCCAACGGCGTTCCGCTCCAGCCGCTGACCGCCGCCGAAATTGGCCGGATCGAACCGGCGGTGCGCGCGGTCGCTGGCCTGTATTCGGAATCGACCGGCATCCTTGACAGCCATGGGTTGATGCTTGCGCTGCTGGGCGACGCCGAACGGGCCGGCGCGACGCTGGTCACCCACACGCCGGTCGTTGGCGCGCGCATCGAACCGGACGGGATCGTACTGCGCACCGGCGGCGACGAACCGTTCGAATTGCGCTGTCGTGGGCTGATCAACGCGGCGGGCCTGCGCGCCCAGGAACTGGCCCGGTGCATCATCGGCTTTCCGGCCGAACGCATCCCGCCCGCGTTTTACGCCAAGGGCCACTACTTCGCGCTGAGCGGGCGGGCGCCGTTCCAGCATCTGGTCTACCCGATGCCGGACCATGCCGGGCTGGGGATTCACGTAACGCTCGACCTGGGCGGTCAGTGCAAGTTTGGACCCGACGTCAGCGGCTGGCCGGCCGCGCCGGACTATGCGTTCGAATCTGGGCTGGAGGACAAGTTTTACCGGGCCATCCGCCGCTACTACCCGGATTTGCCGGACGGCGTGCTGCAACCGGGCTATACCGGGATTCGGCCCAAGGTGACCGGCCCGACCGAGGCCGCCGGCGATTTCATCATCCAGGGACCCGCCGCGCACGGCGTGGCGGGACTGGTGAATCTGTTTGGGATCGAATCGCCGGGTTTGACCGCGTGTCTGGCGATTGCCGAACAGGTGCTGGCCGAACTGAGGTTGGAACCGCGCCGTCACGCGCCGTGATGGCGTTTGCGATAGCGATCCAGGAAACGGCCCAGGCGCCCGATGGCGTCGACCAAATCGTCCTCGTGGGGCAGGAACACGACCCGCAGGTGATCCGGCTGGGGCCAGTTGAAGCCGGTGCCCTGCACCAGCAGCACCTTCTCCTCCAGCAGCAGTTCCAGCACGAACTGCTGGTCGTCGGCGATGGGATAAAGTTTGGGGTCGAGCCGGGGAAACAGATACAGCGCCGCCTGGGGCTTGACGCAACCGACGCCGGGAATCTGGGTGAGCAACTGAAACGCCAGGTCGCGCTGCTTGCCCAGCCGGCCGGTGGGCAACACCAGATCGTCGATGCTTTGGTAGCCACCGAGCGCGGTCTGGATCGCGTACTGGGCCGGCACGTTGGCGCACAGCCGCATTGAGGCGAGAATGGTCAAGCCCTCGATGTAATCCTGGGCGTGGCTCCTTTCGCCCGACACCACCACCCAGCCGGCGCGGTAGCCGCAGGACCGGTAGTTCTTCGACAGGCCGTTGAAAGTCAGACACAGCACGTCGTCCGCCAGGGAGGCGATTGAAGTGTGCTGGACGCCGTCGTAGAGCACCTTGTCGTAAATCTCGTCGGCGTACACGATAAGTTGGTGCTGGCGGGCGATTTCCAGAATTTCCCGCAGCAGTTCCACCGGATACAGCGCGCCGGTCGGGTTGTTGGGGTTGATGATCACGATGGCGCGGGTGGTGGGCGTGATCTTGCCCCGGATGTCGTCCAGGTCCGGCAGCCAGCCGGCCTGTTCGTCGCAATGGTAATGGCGCGGCGTTCCGCCCGACAGGCTCACCGCCGCCGTCCACAGCGGATAGTCCGGGGCCGGAATCAGCACTTCGTCGCCGTTGTTGAGCAGGGCCTGCAAGACCATCACGATCAACTCGGACACGCCGTTGCCGATGTAGATGTCCTCGACCCCCACCCCGCGAATTTGCTTCTGCTGGGTGTAGTGCATGATCGCCTTGCGCGCGGCGAACAGCCCTTTCGAGTCGCAATAGCCGGAGGCGTCGGGCAGATTGCGGATCACGTCCTGCACGATCTCGTCTGGCGCCAGAAAGCCGAACGGGGCCGGGTTGCCGATGTTGAGCTTGGTGATCCGCTGGCCTTCATCCTCCATCTGCTTGGCGCGCACTAGCACCGGACCGCGAATGTCGTAGCAGACGTTGGCGAGCTTGGCGGATTTGAGTATCGGTTGCATCGGGGGGTCATCCTGCGGTTAGGTCAATTCCGTGGTCGGGGCGATGTGATCGAGCGGGAGCGCGAAACCGTCGGGGTGATGGAAGTCCGGCGGACCCGGCGGGTGCCGCAACGCCCAATACGAGCGTTGGCCATTCTGTTCCTCGATGACGGCGGACAGAGCCAGCCGCAACTCCGCGTCGCCCAGTTCCGCCGCCGGCTCGGCGATCCGCGCCACGGCTTCCAGTTCGAGCCGATCCGCGTCGACGCGCAGGGTGATGGTCGGTGGCGCGATCGGTTCCACGACCGTCATCCCCGTCCGATACGCCGCGAAGCGATAAATGGCCCATTCGGTCGACGGCGCGAAGTTGAATTCATAATAACCCGCTCGCTCGCGTCCCGCCAAGAACGCCTCAAAGCAGGTGCGCCGCCAGAGTTCGTCGGCGCGATGCGGCGGGCGCGGGTCGGGCAGGCGCACGCCGGTCGGGTCGCCCTCGATCGCGTAGCGCAACGCGAGCGATCCCGCGCGGGTCCGGCGCGCTTGAACCGTGAAGCGCCGGATGGTTGCGCAAGGCGTGGCGGGATGACGGATCAGGGTAACGGTGGGCATGGGATCGGCGGCTGGCCCGTGGCGTCGTCAGGTTGAATCCGGCTGTTGGTGGCGTTTCCCAAGCAAGGCCATCGCCTTGTTGACGCCGACCAGCACGACGCCGCCCGCGACGATTCCGGCCAGCATGTTCAATAGCGTCGGGGTGAGGGTCGCTAATACGCCGCCGATGCCGGGCACGTTGTGGACCACGGCTTCCGCATGGTGCAACGCCTCGCGCGAATAGGGCAGGCCATGCAGCAGAATCCCGCCGCCGACCATGAACATGGCCGCCGTGCCGACGACGGACAGCGTTTTCATCAGATACGGCGCGACGCGCAACAGGCTCTGGCCCAAGGCGCGTTTGAAGCCGGCCCAGGCATGGGCCGCGTCGTCCTTCACGAGATGAAGTCCCGCGTCGTCCAACTTCACGATACCGGCTACCAAGCCGTACACGCCGACCGTCATGATGACGGCAATGCCGGCGATCACGGCCACTTGGGCGGCGAAGGCCGCGTCTTGCACCGTGCCCAGGGCGATCACGACGATTTCCGCCGAGAGAACGAAGTCGGTGCGGATCGCGCCCCGGATTTTTTCTTGCTCAAACGCCACCCAATCGACGGCGGGGTCGCTGATCGCCTGGACGGTGGCGGCGTGCTCGGCCTCGACCTCAGCCTTACCGTGTAGGAATTTGTGCGCCAGTTTTTCGAAACCCTCGAAGCACAGATACGCGCCGCCCACCATCAACAGGGGGGTGATCGCCCACGGCGCCACCGCGCTGATCAGGAGCGCCGCCGGAACCAGAATCAGCTTGTTTTTCATCGATCCCTTGGCGACCGCCCACACCACCGGCAGTTCGCGCTCCGCGCGCACTCCCGAGACCTGCTCGGCGTTCAGCGCCAGATCGTCGCCCAGAACGCCGGCGGTCTTTTTCGCCGCTACCTTGGTCATCAGCGCCACATCGTCCAGTACGGTGGCGATATCATCAATCAGGGCTAACAGACTGGCGCCGGCCATGGGGTCGCTCCTCGGAATAAAAGGGATAGGTTTTTGGCGCTAGGCGGCATTATCCGGCGCCGGTTCAGTGGATGATTGCACCGAGGCCCCTGGAGAGGGCCACCGCAAAAAAACGACCAGGGGGCGAAACCCCCTGGACCTCCGTAAAGCGAAAAAGTAAAAAGGTTAAAGGGTTAAGGTCCTGGCCAGACGGAACCCTCGGTCGATGTGCCAGATGCGCGGGTCGTCCCCGGAGCGCACGGCCGACCGCAACCCGCTCGCTTTGCCGTACCACGAACTGCCCCGCAACACCCGGAAAACGCCGTCCGCGAATCCGGGAGCGGGTCTATCCTTGAATGATAGAGCATTCTCGTCAACCTAACGGAGACGCGCCGTGAACCGAACCGGAACCGTATTGCTGGAATTCGACCCCGACCTGAACCAGTTGCGCAAGGATAAAAGGCTGTGGGATGGACTGTCCGCCGTGGCGCAAGTCGGCGATACGCTCTGGGTCGCCAACGATGAAGCTTTGAGCCTGGAACGGCTGTCCCGCCAGCCCGGAACCGGCGACGGCGAAATCCGCTATGCCGACCACCGGCAATTCCCGCTGCACGATTTTCTTGAACTACCGGCGCCGCCCGAAGCGGACGGCAAGATCGAGGAAGCGGACATCGAAGG
>Ga0209573_1002742_pt1 | contig 21311 bp, 19 predicted proteins | sample TNRBio252014_DNA_FD_185870 | JGI IMG/M metagenome (GOLD analysis project Ga0209573, IMG submission 185870) | Wastewater treatment Type I Accumulibacter community from EBPR Bioreactor in Madison, WI, USA - TNR Reactor_6/25/2014_ DNA (SPAdes)... | ecosystem: Engineered > Bioreactor > EBPR >...
GCAGGACCTGCGCGAGGATCGCGCCTCGCAGATCCGCCGTCAGGGCACGGCGGCGCTGGTGTTCGATTCCGCGACCGTCTCGGGCAAGCTGGTGGTCGAGGCCGAGGGCATCTCGAAGAGCTTTGACACCGTTCCGATCCTGAAAGACTTCAGTCTCAAGGTGTTGCGCGGTGATCGAGTGGCGTTGGTCGGCCCCAATGGCGCAGGCAAGACGACGCTGTTGAAGCTGTTGACCGGCGAGATCACCCCGGATTCCGGCACGATCCGGCTGGGCACCAAGCTGGAACTGGCGGTGTTCGATCAGGCCCGCGCCCGGCTGAACCTCGAGCAGAGCCTGTGGGAAAACCTGACCGGCGACCCGGAGATGCGGGTCAGCGGGCAGGCCGATCAGGTGATGGTGCGCGGCACGCCCAAGCATGTCGTCGCCTATCTCAAGGACTTCCTGTTCGACGAATCGCAGGCGCGTGCGCCGGTGCGCAGCCTGTCGGGGGGCGAACGCGCGCGGCTGTTGCTGGCGCGGATCATGGCGCGCGAATCAAACCTGCTGGTGCTCGACGAGCCGACCAACGATCTGGACGTCGAGACGCTGGACCTGCTGCAGGACGTGCTGGGCGAATACCCGGGCACGGTGCTGCTGGTCAGCCATGATCGTGATTTCATCGACCGGGTGGCGACGACGACTCTGGCGTTCGAAGGGCAGGGACGGGTGACCACCTATGCCGGTGGCTGGAGCGACATGCAGGCGCAGAAATCCGGCGGGGCGGGGCAGGCGGCGGCGAAAGCCGAGACGCGCGGCACTGGCGCCCGGTCGGCGACCAAGGCGGCGACCCCGGTCAAAGGGCAGGCCGCCGGGCTGACCTTTACCGAGAAAAAGCGCCTCGCCGCGCTGCCCGCCGACATCGACCGGTTGGGGGCCGAGATCGCCAAGCTGACCGATCTGCTGTCGGACGCGGCGATTTTCGCCCGCGAACCGGTCAAGGCGGCCAAGGCCTCGCAGATGCTGCAGGAACGCCAGATTGCGCTGGCGGCGGCTGAAGAGGAATGGCTGGCACTGGCCGAGCGCGATCAGGGCTGACGAGGCGCGGATTCAGGTATGGGGGCGCGGGCGCGGTGCCGCCAGAGCGCCCAGCCCAGTGCGGCCGTCACCGTCAGCGAGGCCAGAAGGCCGGTGGCATTGCCCAGTGCAGCGGCGATCTGCTCCATCTGCCCGCCGGCGATGCGGCCGATGCCGGTATAGAGGCCGACCCAGACCGCCTCGCCCGCGATGCCGGCAGCGGTAAAGCGCGCCCAGCCCATGCCCGCACCACCGGCCAGCAGGTTGACATAGGGCCCCAGCACGCTGAAGAGCCAGCGCGTCAGGAACACCGCCAGCGTGCCGCGCCGCTGCATCGAGAGCTTTGCGCGTTCGACCACGGTGGCTCGGGTCGGGCTGCGCAGCAACCAGCCCTCGGCCCGCCGCCCGGCCACCCGCCCCAGCGCATAGCCGACCTGATCGCCCGCGACGGCGCCGCCCAGCGCGGCCAGCACCACCTCGATCAGCACCAGATCGCCCGAGGCGACAAAGGCCCCGGCGGCCAGCATCATCATGGACGAGGGCACCGGAATGGCGAGGCAGGACAGGAAGGTCACCAGCGCCAGCGCCCATGCCCCCCATTCGCCGACCTGCGCAAGTAGCCAGTCACTCATCCGGCAGCGCCCGCCAATTGGTGATTGCAGCCTCGACCTCGTCCAGCAGCGCCGACAGGGGCACACCGCGTGCCTGCGCGATTTCGGCCAGCGTCCGGCGCGGGCGAGACCCCTCGGGCAGGCGGGCGGCCTCGACCAGCACCTCACGCGGGACACCCCAGGACTGGCTGACATAACCCAGCGGCATCCAGCCCTCGAGCGCCTGATCGGTATGCGCGGGGTCTGCCCAGAAGGCGATACTGATCGCCAGTCGCACGCCAAACAGCAGCGTCAGACCCAGCGCCAGCACGAATCCGGCCCGCAGTGCCCAAAGTCGCCAACGTCGCGGCTGGCCGCTCATGTCCGCGGCCTCAGCCGGATCACCGGCACGCCGGTTGGCCGATGAACCAACAGCATCTCATATTCAAAGCTGTCCAACTCGCCCTTGACCCGCACGTCCAGAAAGGAGGTGGCGAGGAAGTCGCGGATCTGCGCTGACTCCCAGCCCTCGGCCCCCTCGGGCACGCGCAGGTATTCATACGAGGACAACAGGCGATAGCCGCCCTCATAGGCGTCGCGCAGCAGGTGCCCTTCGCGCAGCGCGGTCAGGCTTTGCGCGTCGCCGGCAAAGACAAAGCCGTGCCGCACCGGAAAATTCAGCGTGAAGTTCAACATGCCGTCGCCGAATTCCAGCAGTCTGGGGTCGGGCTCGGCGGAGCGGATCGCGGCCTCGAACCCCGGTCCGTCGAGCCAGAAATCGCGCTGCTCGGGGCGCAGCGGGTCGGTCATCAGATGCGCGCTCCAGAGGCTGGCGTGCAGAAATCCCAGCAACGCCAGTGCCAGCACCGAGACCTGCCGCACCCGCACCGGCGCCTTGGCCATCAGCGGCGCCAGCAGGACGGCGGTGCCCAGCGTCATCAGTGCGGTGGCGAGGGCGAAATACCAGCTCGCCTGATGCCAGTAGTTGACGGTGACCAGATTGTAGCCGGCCTTGATGAGAACGCCGCCGCAGACCCCGGCCAGCACCGGGGCCCAGCGCCGCTCGCCCAGTCGGTGGACCAGCACCCACAGAAAGCCCAGCGCGAACATCGCCGGGACCAGCAGTTGCACGACGCGAAAGGCCCCGCCCAGCAGGGCCGCGCGGTCGGGGTCATAGCCGCTGACTGCCATGCGCAGATCGATCAACGGGGCGAAGAACGTCGCCAGCGTCACCCAGGCATTGGCCAGCACGGCGCCTTCGCCCTTGGCCGCGCCGCTGACCGGGGCCAGCATGCCGGTGGTCAGCAGGCTCCAGCCGACAAAGAGCATCAAGGCCAGCGCCGTCGGCGCCGCGATGGCCGCCGCGTCGCGGATGCGGTCGGCGGGCGGGCGCCCGGGCCAGAGCGCGACGGCGAGCGCGGCGGCGGCGGGCACAAAGACCTCGTCCAGCCGGGTCAGCACCAGCACCGCCATCAGGCAGCCCAGCGTCAGCGGTCGCGCGCCGCGGGCCAACGCGGCAAGGAGGATGCCCGAGATCAGCAGCGCCAGCCCGGCCTCCATCCCGTCAAAGAACCCCCAGACCGGCATGTTGCGCAGCGTTTGCCCGATGGTCAGGTAATAGACCCCCGGCACCGCCAGCATCGCCAGCAGCCACGAGCCCGTCATCCGGCGGATCGCCAGCCCCAGCGCCAGCACGCCGCCGGTGGTGCAGCCCACCGCAGCCCAGGCCACTAGTGTCATCGCCCCCTGCGGCCCCGAGGTCAGGTCGGTCGCCAGTCGCACCCAGAGTTGCCAGAGCGGGTGAAAGCCGTTGGTCGCCCGCTCGCCGTCAAAGCTCATCGCCAGACCCTGCGAAGCCTCGCCGATTCCCAGATAGAGATAGGCATCCCCCGCCAGCAACCAGAAGGGCGCCGCGGCGCCGTGGTTCCACGCGACCACCAACGCGGGCAGCAGGGTCACCACGACCGCATAAAGCCCAAACCCCAACGCGCGCATCCCGGCCTCCAGTCGCCCATTCTGATGCCTGACGTTATCGCATCGCGCCGCCATTCCCAACAACCTGTCGGGCGCGCGGCGACAATTGTTTCATCAATGCACAAAGCGATGATCGCCGGGTGAAGAATCTGGACAGACCAGAAAATCGCGGGCAACATCCGGGCGTTGACTGTCCCTCCCCGGGGAAACCGGCGGCATTGTGCCACGGCTGGACCATAGTTTGATCACCAAGGAGAGTCTCATGTTGAAGAGTTTGAAAGTTGGTATTCTGGCGGCTGTCGCCGCATTCACGGCGATCGGCGCAGCCGAAGCGCAAAACTATAACCTCAATCCGTCCTTTGGCTCGGTCCGGCTGCGCGCCGGTTTCCTACCGGACCCCTATGTGCGCGGCGGCATCCAGGCTGGCGGCGACAGCCGTTTCAACGGTGGTGGTGGCTGCCCCGGTGGTGGCTGGTTCGCCAACGCGCCGGATTTTCGGCTGAACTATCAGGCGGGTGGCTATGCCCTGACGATCTATGTCAGCGCGCCTGGCGACACCATGCTGCTGATCAATGACCCGCATACCCAGTGGCATTGCAATGACGACGCCAACGGGCTGGACCCGGCGATTCGGTTCAACAACCCGGCGTCTGGTCAGTATGACATCTGGGTCGGCACCTATAACCGCTCGCGCGTGCGGGGTTCGGCGATCTATATCTCCGAGCGCTGAGCGCAGCGCAGAGACGGGCAGAGGCCGGGCGTCGTCGCCCGGCCTTTTGCATTCAGCCGATCAGCCGGACAAGGCGCGCGGCCTCGTCGGCGCAGGGCGTCAGGGTGGCGCGGTCCTCGCCGGGGAAAAAGCGCCCGCGTGTCGCCGTCGGCATCGCCGCCGGGGTGTCGATGATGATCTGCGGCGCGCGTTCCGGCCCCAGTGCGGCGTTTTCCGCCGCCCAGGCGCGGGCCAGCGCGATTTGCCCGGCCTTGGCTGCCGCATAGGCGCCAAAGAACCGCGCCACGCCCGCACCGTGATGCCAGGCGGCGTCATCGACGAACAGCGCCTTGCCCCGCGGGCTGGCGCGCAGCAGGGGTTCGATCAGCGGGATCAGCGCGCCGGTCGCCCGCAGCGTGGTGGCCAGCGTCTTGTCCCAGTCTTTCAGCGCGACATGGCCCGCCGGCGACAGCGGGGGCACATGCACGGCCGTGTGCGCCCAGAGGTCGACCGCGCCCCAGCGATCATGGATCGAGCGGCAGATCTGGCGCATCGCGTCGTCATTGGTGATGTCCACCGGCACCAGCGTGGCACTGCCCCCCGCCGCCTGAATGCGGTCGTCGAGCTCTTCCAGCCCGCCGGTGGTGCGCGCCAGCGCGATCACATGCCAGCCTGCGGCGGCCAGGCCCTCGGCCAGGGCGGCGCCCAACCCGCGCGAGGCGCCGGTAATCAGGGCAACTTTGGGGCGGGGCGATTCGGTCGCGGGCGCTGGGGTGCTCATGGCGCGCTCTTGCCACCGGGCGCGCGGCCTTGCAAGACATCAGCCGGTCGCAGCCGGTTTCGCGGCAAGGGCGGGCTGCAAAGTCTGCGGCTTTGCCATCGCCTTGATTTGCAAATCCAGCGGTCGCAAATCGCCCTGCGGCCGCGCGATGCGCTTGACCTGCGCGGCGGCGCACCGGATAACCGCCTCAACTGACCTTTCATCACGGAGACCCCTTCCATGGCCCAGAAAACCCTCCTCCAGGCGTCGCTTGGCACCTCGTCGGCGCTGAGCCGCCTGCTGGCCGTGCTTGGCGGCTCGGCGTTGATCGCGCTGGGTGCGCAGATCAGCGTGCCGATGCTGCCGGTGCCGATGACCCTGCAAACGCTGGCGGTGGTGCTGGTCGGCCTGACCGCGGGCTCGCGCCTCGGTGCGGCGGCGGTGGTGGCCTATCTGGTCGAAGGCGCCATGGGCCTGCCGGTCTTTGCCGGGGGCGTCGGCGGCGCGGCCTTTCTGATCGGCCCGACGGCCGGGTTCCTCTGGGGCTTTGTCGCGCTGGCCTTTGCCGCGGGCTGGCTGGTGGAATCCGGGCTGGCGCGCGGCCTCGTCGGCACCTTCGCCGGGGTCGCGCTGATCTCGGCAGCGCTTTATGTGCCCGGCGTGCTGTGGCTGACGGCGGTGACCCCGCTGGACCTGCAAGGCGCGATCACCGCAGGTATGCTGCCCTTCCTGGCGGGGGACGCGGTCAAGGCCGCTGTCGCCGCGCTGGCAGTGACCGGCGGCTGGGCCGCGCTGTCGCGCCGCTGATCCCCTTTGGCGCTGAACAAACCCCCGGATGCCGCGCGCATCCGGGGGTTTTTCGTTGTCTTGCGGGCGGATGAGGCGCGTGTCATGAACAGGTGAAAGAACAGGAGAACCCGATGTCCGACACCCCTTCGTTGATCCGCCGCACCCCTTGGCCCGCCTCGGTCTCGCGCCCGGTGGTGACGCCGCTGCAGCCCTCGGTGGTCTATGCCTCGCCCGATCCCGATACGCTGGACGCGCAATACATGGGCACCAATCCGGGCTTTACCTATGCGCGCGAGGGGCATCCCAACGCCGAAGTGCTGGCGCAGAAGATCGATCTGCTGGAGGGCTCGCCCACCCGTGGCATCATCACCGGGTCTGGCATGGCGGCGGTGACCTCGGCGCTGCTGGGTGTGCTGAAGGCGGGCGATCATGTGCTGGGCGGCGATCAGCTTTACGGGCGGTCGCTGCGGTTGATGGGGCAGGACCTGAACCGCTTTGGCATCCTGACCTCGCTGGCCGATTCGACCGACGCCAAGGCCTTTGCCGCCGCGATCCGGCCCGAGACCAAGATGATCCTGCTGGAGGTGGTGTCGAACCCGACGCTGCGTGTCGCTGATATCGACGGCATCGCCGCCGTCGCGCGCGAGCGTGGCATCCTCCTGGCGATCGACAATACCTTTACCACGCCGCGCGGGTTGCGCCCTTATGAGCACGGCGCCGATATCGTCATCCATTCGGTGACCAAGATCCTCGCCGGGCATTCGGACGCGACGCTGGGCTATACCTCGGCCAAGGATCCGGCGATCCGCAAGGCGATCTATGATTTCGCGGTCACCACCGGCATGACCCCCAGCCCGTTTGACTGCTGGTTGGCCGAGCGTGGGCTTTACTCGTTCGAACTGCGCTATGACCGGGCCGAGGCCAATGCGGCGGCGCTGGCGGACCATCTGGCCGGGTTGCCGGGGGTCAAGCGGGTGCTCTATCCGACCCGCACCGACCACCCCGACCACAACCGCGCCGTCGGCCTGCTTGGCGCGCGCGGTGGCCATATGGTCAGCTTTATCATCGAGGGGGACCGGGCGCAGGCCAATGCGCTGACCCGCGGCGCGCCGGATCTGGCCTTTGCACCGACGCTGGGCGACATCGGCACGACGCTGTCGCATCCGGCCTCGTCCTCGCACCGTGCCCTGACCCCTGAGGGCCGCGCCGCGCTGGGGATTACGGAAGGGTTCTTTCGGGTTTCGGTCGGCATCGAGGATATCGGCCTGCTGAAGTCCGAGTTCAGCAAGGCCGTTGCGGCCTCCCAACAGGCCTGAGCGCGGCGCTTGAAAGCGGGACGGGGGCACTGCCCCCGTCTCTGGCCCCGTCTCTGGCGTTGAACAGCCAACAGGGGATGCTCCCAGAGCGGGGTCGCTGGTGCGACCGGTGCCGCGCGCTGTAACGCATTGTCATGACAAGGAAAGTGGCAGCCCGTAGGGGAGTCGAACCCCTCTTACCAGGTTGAAAACCTGGTGTCCTAACCGATAGACGAACGGGCCACCGAGGCGCTTGGGGGCAGACCTTTCGGCCTTGCCCTGCGGCGTGGGGCGGTATTTAGGCCAGCGCCGGGGCGGGCGCAAGGGGGTTTTTTCGTCCGGGCGCGAAGTTTTTTCTCGGCGCCGCCAAATGCTTGGATCAGGCCTTTGCCGCGTCATCGAGGCGCAGCTGAACACGGGTCCGGCCGCCGAAACTGTTCAGCTCGACCCGCCCGGCAAGGTGGAATCGCTGGCCGGCGCTGCGCTCCAGCGCCGGGCCCAAGGGGCCGTCAAAGGCGCCAAAGGCCACGGCTTCGAGCGCGGCGCCTGTGGCATCCGCCACCCGCAGCCGCAGATGGGTGGTGCCGATCCGGCGCGCATCGAGGATCGACAGGCCGGGAAAGGCAAAGCGCGGGGCGGGGGCGCCCTGGCCAAAAGGCCCGGCACTGTCGAGCGATTCGACCAGGTCCGCGCTGGCGGCACCGGGCATCAGCAGGCCATCCAGCCGCAGGTCCGCCGCGCCGCCGAGACCCGCGCCCTGCCGGGCCAGCAACTCGCCCAGCCGCGCCATCGCGGCCTCGACGCGGTCGCGTGCCACGGTCAGCCCGGCGGCCATCCGGTGCCCGCCGCCCTTGATGAGCAGCCCCTCGGCGGCCAGCCGCTGCACCGCCGCGCCCAGATCGACGCCTGCGACCGAGCGGGCCGAGCCCTTGCCGGTGTCGCCCTCGAGCGCGATGACCACTGCGGGGCGGTTCGTGGCCTCTTTCAGCCGAGCCGCGACAATGCCGATGACGCCGGGGTGCCAGCCCTCGGCGGCGGCCCAGACCAGCGGCCCCTCGGTGCCGCGGCGGTCGGCCTGAGCCAGCGCCTCGTCACGCACCGCGGCCTCGATGGTGCGGCGGTCGTCGTTGAGCTGATCGAGGCGGGCAGCCAGGCGCTGCGCCTCAGCCGTGTCGCCGGTGGCCAGTAGACGCGCCCCCAGATCAGCGGCGCCGATGCGTCCGCCCGCGTTGACCCGCGGTCCCAGCACAAAGCCCAGATGATAGGGCGTCGGCGCCTGATCCATGCGGGCGATGTCGGCCAGCGCCACCAGACCGGGGCGCCCGCGCTGCGCCATCACCTTGAGCCCCTGACGCACAAAGGCCCGGTTGACGCCGGTCAGCGGCGCGACATCGGCCACGGTTGCCAAGGCTACCAGATCAAGGAATCCCATCAGATCAGGGCCTTGCACGGCGTCGTTGCGCAATTGGCGGTTGGCCTCGACCAACAGCAGGAACACCACGCCCGCCGCGCAGAGGTGCCCCAGATCGCCCGGCTCATCCTGACGGTTCGGGTTGACCACCGCCAGCGCGGGCGGCAGGGTCTCGCCACCCAGATGGTGATCGATCACCACCACATCGGCGCCCTTGGCCGCGGCGATCGGCCCATGCGACAGCGTTCCGCAATCGACGCAGACGATCAGCGCGTGGTCACGCGCCAGCGCCTTCATCGCTGGTTCGTTGGGGCCGTAACCCTCGTCGATGCGGTCGGGGATATAGAGGGTGGCGTCATGGCCCAAGGCGCGCAGCCATGTCAGCAGCAAGGCCGCCGAGGCGCCGCCGTCCACGTCATAATCGGCAAAGATCGCGATTCGTTGGCGCCCGTGCAGCGCGGCCAGCAAGCGGGCGGCGGCGGGTTCCATGTCGCGCAGGCGGCGCGGGTCGGGCAACAGGCTGCGCAGCGAGGGGCTGAGGAAATCCGCCGCCCCTTCGGCCGTCACCGCGTTGCGCGCCAGCACCGAGCACAGCGCCAGCGGCAGGCGGGTGCGCTGCGCCAGCGCCTCGGCCTGCCGCTCGCGCTCAGGGCCGGGGCCCAGCCAGCGCCGCCCGGTCAGCGAGGTTTCGACGCCCAGATAGGCGTCGCTCATTTCGCCGGGGTGCGATAGCTCATCCGGCGCACCGATCCGGTTTTCGAGCGCATCAGCAGCGTCTCGGTGGTCAGCCAGCCCGGCTCGCGCTTGATCCCCGACAGGATCGAGCCATTGGTGACCCCGGTGGCGGAAAAGATCACGTCAGCAGTGACCATCTCGTCGCGGGTATAGATGCGGTTGAGGTCGGTGATCCCGGCCTTGGCGGCGCGGCCACGTTCATCGTCGTTGCGAAACAGCAGCCGGCCAAAGATCTGCCCGCCCATGCATTTCAGCGCGGCGGCGGCCAGCACCCCCTCGGGCGCGCCGCCCGAGCCCATGTACATGTCGATGCCGGTGATCTCGGGTTCGGCCACATGGATCACCCCGGCCACGTCGCCATCGGTGATGAGGCGGATCGAGGCGCCGGTCGAGCGCACTTCGCGGATCAGATCCTCATGGCGCGGGCGTTCCAGAATGCAGACGGTGATGTCACTGGCCTCGCAGCCCTTGGCGCGGGCGAGGGCCTGCACCCGTTCGGCCGGGGACATGTCCAGCGTCACGGTGCCGGGGGCAAAGCCGGGGCCGATCGCCAGTTTGTCCATATAGACATCCGGAGCGTGCAGCAGGGTGCCGCGCGGCGCCATGGCGATCACGGTCAGGGCGTTGGGCATGTCCTTGGCGGTCAGGGTCGTGCCTTCCAGCGGGTCGAGCGCAATGTCCACCGCCGGGCCATTGCCGGTGCCGACCTTCTCGCCGATGAACAGCATCGGCGCCTCGTCGCGCTCGCCCTCGCCGATCACCACCACCCCGCCGATATCGAGCAGGTTCAGCTGCTCGCGCATGGCCTCGACGGCAGCGTGGTCGGCGGCCTTTTCGTCGCCGCGCCCGACCCACTCGGCCGAGGCCAGCGCCGCTGCTTCGGACACCCGGGCGAGGCCCAGCGACAGCATGCGATCATGGAAGGTGGGGGAATCGGTCATCTGGAGCGGTCCTTTTGCATCGGTTGCGTCACTTCTACCCCCTCGGCGGCGGCGGGCCAAGGGCCACGTCCCAAAGCAGCCGCTGAAAACCGCAAGATGCAGTGGGTGTCGGCTCTGATAGCGCAACCAGTTGGCCTTTGGCCGGATCAGGCAACTTAAACTGAAAATCGCCCGGTGGCCCGGCCTCAGCCGCGCCGAAAATCGCCGGTGCGCACCAGCATCTGCAACAGCAGCGCGATCATCAGCCCGTTCAGACTGTGCCAAAGGAAATGCGTGCCCAGAGGAAAGGCGCCGCACAGGTCGCGGTCAAAGGTGCGGGCGGTCAAGGACAGCAGGAACACGCCCAGCGAGGCGGCGATCCAGGGGGCGCCGGGGTGTTTGCGACGCCACGAGATCAGGGTGAACACCACCAGAGCCAGCACAGCAGGCGCATATTGGCCCGAGCCGTTCAGCGGGTCTGCCGCCTGTGCGGCCTGGTCTTGCCCCTCGCCAAATGCAAGCAGCCAGATCACCAGCGCGGCGGCAATTGCCACCAGCCCAGCAGCCCTGAGCACCCGCGCCACCGGCATGCCGCCGATAAAATGCATCGCCGCCAGCACGAAGAGCGCGACGAAGCTCCAGATCGGGATCGTATCGGCCAGTTCCGACCAGCGGTTTGCAAAGGTGTGGAACAGGAACGAGCCGATGCCGATCAGCGCCGCAAGGGCGATCAATAGCCAGACCATTGGGCTGGTGATGCCGCGTTTGCGCGCCTCAATGGCACCCCAGAGCGCCGCCAGCACAAAGGCGAGGTTGGTCAGCGCGTTCACAGGTTCGGCCCAGAAGGCGGGTGTGGTGCGTTCGCAATAGATGTCGACGGCTGCGAACCAGTCCACGCTCAGACCTCTTCGATGCGCAGGGCCACGGGTTGGCCGACCAGCACGCCGGTTCCGGCAAAGCGGGTCAGCGCGTGGTCGATGTCGTCCGAGCTGGCCTTGTGCGTGACGATCAGCACCGGCGCATTGGCCCCATCATGCGAATACTGCCGCATGCGGTCGATCGAGATGCCCGCCTCGCCCAGCACCGTCGCGATTTTCGCCAGGGCCCCGGGTTTGTCGAGCAGTGTCATCCGCAGATACCAGGGCGCAGCGGCGCTGACGGCGGCAGCAGGTGCCTGGTGCAGCCCGGCGGCGGGTTGGCCAAAGACCGGCAGGCGCAGGCCGCGGGCGATGTCGAGCACGTCGCCCATCACCGCGCTGGCGGTCGGTCCTTCGCCCGCACCGGCTCCACGCAGCACGATCTGGCCGACCGAGTCGCCCTCGATCACCACCATGTTGGTGCCACCCTGCAACTGGCCCAGCGGATGGGTTTCGGGCACCAGACAGGGGGTCATGCGCTGTTCCAGCCCGCGCCCGGTCATCTGGGCCACGCCGAGCAGCTTGATCGAAAAGCCCATGTCGCGCGCCAGCCGGATATCGTCGATACTGACCGAGCCGATGCCCTGCAGCGCCACGGCGGCAAAATCCACCGTCGTGCCAAAGGCGATGGCGCTGAGCAGGCTCAGTTTATGGCCAGCGTCGATGCCGCCGACGTCGAGATTAGGATCGGCCTCGAGATAGCCCAGACCGCGGGCCTCTTCGAAGACGGTGTCATAGCTGAGACCGGCATTCTCCATCCGGGTCAGGATATAGTTGCAGCTGCCGTTCATCACGCCCATGACGCGCTTGATCTTGTTGCCGGCCAGCCCTTCGGTCAGCGCCTTGATGACCGGAATGCCGCCAGCGACGGCGGCTTCAAAACGCAGGACGCGGCCATGCCCCTCGGCCAGAACCGCCAGCGCCGTGCCGTGGTGGGCCAGCAGCGCCTTGTTGGCGGTGACCACATCCTTGCCGTTTTGCAGCGCCGTTTCGACCAGCGCCTTGGCCGGGCCGTCCTCGCCGCCCATCAGTTCGATCACCACATCCACATCAGCACGACGGGCGAGGGCAACGGGGTCGTCCTCCCACGCATAGGCCGAAATGTCGGCGCTGCGGTTTTTCGAGCGCGAATTGGCGCTGACAGCGACGATTTGAATGGGCCGCCCGGCGCGCCGCGCGATCAGCTCGGCATGGGTCTGGACGATCTTGACCACGCCGATGCCGACCGTGCCGAGACCGGCAATACCAAGACGCAGGGGGGCATTCATGGGAAACTCCGCAGGCTTGGCCCCGAAGGGGCGTCGCGGATGGATTAGCGCCTGACGGGGACGGGCGCAATGCGTCGAGTTGGGTGGTCAACCCTGACGCAGGTCCTCGGCGCGGCGCAAGAGGCTGCTGCTTTCGGTTTGTGGCAGGCGTGCCTGGCGCAGGGCAGCGGCGCGGGCCCGCAGGCGGGCAGCGCGACCTTGCAGCGTCACTGCGGCGCTGGCGCCTTCGGTGCCGGTCTGGGCCACTGCGGCGCGGGCGGTCAGCTCTTCGGCGCTGAGCAGAGCGGGCGCATTGGGCGCAACCGGGCCTGCGCAGCCCGCCAAGGCCAGTCCGGCGGCCAGAAACGCGGCCTTGGCAAGGGGCAGGGCGGGCAGGGACATGGCGGGTCTTTCGCTGTGGTTTGCCCGCAGACTAGCGCCAAGGCGGTCGCGCTGCAACGCGGCTCTTGAATTGAACGGCTGTTCAGTGACAATGGCGCATGGCCCGCAAACCCGGATCCCGCGCCGATATCACCGGACCGCGTCTGCGCGACGCGGCGCTGCGCCTGATTGCCCGGCATGGCTATGCCGCCGTTTCCATGCGCCAGATCGCCGCCGAGGTTGGGGTTCAGGCCGGGACGCTGTATCTTTATACCGCCGACAAGCAGAGCCTGCTCTTTGACCTGATGCGCGACCATCTGGAGTCGCTGCTGGCGGCCTGGGTCGCCAACCCGCCGCCGTCCGGGGATGCGGTGGCGCGGCTTGAACATTTCGCGCGGTTTCACATCCGCTTTCACGCCGCGCGGGCGGATGCAGTGTTCATCGCCTATATGGAATTGCGCAACCTGACGCCCGAGAATTTCGCCACCATCGAGGCGCTGCGCACTTCGTACGAGACCGCGCTGGTCACCATCTTGCGCGAGGGTCAGGCCGAGGGCAGCCTGCATGTGCCCGATACGCGGCTGGCGGCGATGGCGCTGATTGCCATGCTGAACGGCGTGAACACTTGGTTTCGCGAGGGCGGGCGGCTGAGCCGCGCGCGGGTCGAGGACCTGCATGTCGCGATGGTGCTGCAGGCGGCGGGGGCGCGGGTGCCGTGACCCACGCCGCCCGTGCCCTTAACCCCGGTTGATCGTCAATCGCGAGTCACATTGGGTCGACCCATAGGTGCCGACAAAGACGAAATACTGGCCACTGGGCGCATTGCCGATCCGGATCCCGGCGTTGAAACCGACCACGTCATCGTTGAACCACCATTGCCCGGCCGGGTCGCGTACCAACAGGGTGGTGTCGCAGGTATAGCCGGTATTGCCGTCGTCCATGCTGATCCGCAGCGTCGTATAGGTCTGGTTGTTGGTATAGTTCAACGCGAGATGTGGCGAGGCGTTCATCCAGCCCAGTCCCCCCACGCTGCTGCAATTGCCGAGGTTGGTGCTTCCGCCGGCATTGCGCATCATCGAGATGCCGGTGCTGAGGTCGGTGGCCAACATCGACAGCCAAGGCGCCTGATGGCGGTGATCCGGGCAGCCGGCATAGCGCGGAAAGCGGGTGTGCGGATCGGGTGTCTGCAGGGCATTGGCGTTCGGTGTAAAGGGCGCGGGCGAGCCGGTGCCCGAGGCGGCAATCGTCAGGTTGTCGATGCCGAAACTCTCGTCCGCCGCGCTGGAATCCGACCCGGACGAGAAGCCGAGGGTGAAGTTCTGCGGCGCGTTCTGCAGCGAGAGCGTCGCGCGCCAGATCTGGTCGCCATAGCTGGGACTGCCGGCAAAGTTGGATCCGACCCGGGTTTGCTCCATGCGCAGGGTATAGGTCATCGTGCCCAGATAGCCCGAGGCCACACGAGCATTGTTGAAGATCACCGTCGAATAGCCGACGAACGGGTCCAGCGAGATCGGCGCGCCGTTGATCATCAGCGTGACAGTATCACCGCGCGGAAGGGCGTAGGTGGTGCTGTAGCCGTCCCAACTGTCGAGGATCAGCAGGTCAAAGGCGATCGTGGCATTCATCCCGGACGAGGCCAGATTGACGGACAGGTTGACCGGGTTGGCATAGGTTGCGTTGCTGAACGGACCGAGGAAGTTCCCCGAAGGCCCGCCGCTGGCCACCGGCGTTTGTGACCAGTTGGTCGTCACGCTGTCGTCAAAGGAATAGCTGGTTGGATTCGAGGGGACCGGGTCCGGGTCGACCGGATCGGGATCGTTGGGGTCGGGCAGGTCTGTGTTGCCGCCGCCGGTCCAGGCGATCTCGTAATCGGTTTCCGGAAAGACCGGATCGACCCCTTCAAAATTGATCCAGGGGGCAAACCGCGGCCGCACCGCCACCACAGGGGTAAAGCGCAACTGGCCGACGCCGACACTGGCAAAGGGCGACCAGAGGGCAAAGGTCTCGACCAGCAGCATCGCCTCGCCGGGCAGCACCGGGGGAATGCGCTGGGGCAGGGTCTCGATCGGCATCTGCGCTGCGGCACCGGCAAAGCTGAAACTGGTATCGTTGCCAAATTGCGCCAGCAGGGTCTCCAGATCGCCCTCTTGCATCAGCTCAAAGGTGTCGGCGGGCAGTGGTGCAAAGCCGCGTGTGCCATAGGACCATTGCAGCCGATGGCGCTGGTTCTCGGCGTCCCAGATGACCGACGACACCCGGATCCGGGTCGGAAACTCGGAATCGGCGAGGAAATCAAAGACCTCGTTCAGGCCTTCGATATATTCGCCGGTGAACAGATCTGTCTCGCGCGACATGATGTCGGCGACGGTTTGCGCCGCCATTTCCGACTGATAACGCGCCTTGTAGCCGTCAAAGAACACCACCGTCGCCGCCAGCCCCCACAAGAGCAGCGGCAGCACGATCACCAGTTCGACCGCGGCCGAACCGCGGGCCTCGGCGCCGAAACGGCGCAGCGGGCGGAGCAGGGCATGCAGCAGGGTCATGGCGGACCTCATGTCGGTTCGTTGGCAAAGGCGGCGTTCGAGACGAGCTGATAGGCGCCCGAGGCATCGCGATCGAGGCCCAAGATCATGCCCGTCATCTCGATGAAGGGGTCGGCGACCACGCAGACGCGGACCAGCATCAGTTGCTGGCTGCCCGGCGAGGGGCTGAACGACAGCACGGGCGTCAGATCCTCGGCGCGGTTGACGCATTGCGCCGGGGCGTCGAGGCCCGCCCAGGTTGCGGTATCAATGGGGCGCAACTCGATGGCGATGCTGGCCTCGCAATTGGCGATCATGAAGGTGTTTTCACAGATCTGCGTGCGAAAGGCGTCATAGCCACTGGCCGCCACATTGCCCAGCCGCACCTGCCGCACAGCGATGTCGACCGAACGGTCGAGAAACACCTGCCGCAGCATGACCACGCCGTAATCGATGGCCGAGAAGAGGAAACTGAGGATCAGCGGCACCGCGATGACGAATTCGATGCTGGCCGTGCCGAGGTCCGAGCGGGCAAAGCGCTGGAAAGGCTGGAAAAGGCGGCTCATTGGGTCAACCTCAGGGCCTGGGTCTGGACGTTGGCGGTGATGCCCTGAAAGACCGAGGTGATCTGGGACACCGTCGCGTTGAAATAATGGCTGGGCGACGACGAGCACGCTTGCATCAGCGTGGCGCCACCCGAGGGGGCCTGAAAGGCGATGGAATAGATCAGCACATCGCGCAGTTTCAATTCGGTGCAGACTGCCAGAGTGTTCAGATCCTGTTGCGCCGCCGTCACCCCCCCGCGAGAGACATTCTGCCCGTCGGTCAGCAGCACCAGAGCGCGCACGACGTTGGGTTCTTCCCAGTCAAACGGTCGACCGGCAAAGTCGGCCGAGACGGTCCCCGCCGTAATCAAGTCGGTGATGGCAGGCTGGATCGACGGATCGAAGAACATCGCGCCATAGCGCAGCCCGAGGTCGATCGAGGTCGTGCCGCGCGCCACCAGCGCGTTGATCGCCGTCGCGGCATCGGTCGCATTGTCTTCATACGCATGCACCTGCGCCCAGGTATCGGTGTTGCAATTGCGCCGCTGGGTGGCGAGGCTGATGGTATTCGTCACCACGTTCCACTGCGTCCAGTCGTTGCAGGCGCCACTGCCCGAGATGTTGGTGAAGCTGTTGAGGAACCCCGCCGGCGGCAGAACCCAGGTGTCATAGGGCACCATCGTCACCGCGACATTGCCGTCCTCGTTGTTGGCCAAGAGCGTCATCGCCATCTCCGAGGCCGCCAGTCGCATGGCGTCGATCTTGCCCTGCCCGTTCATCGAGCCCGACACATCGAGCACCATAACCAGTTCCAGCCGCGCGCCGCCACCCAGGGCCTCGGTCGCCTGCGCCGGGGTGGCGACGGCAAAGCTGTCGATCCCCAGCAAGCGCATGAAGAGCGAGGGCACGGTTGCGGCCGGGGCCACGGTGACCGTGCGGCCCGTCTCTTCGTCCTCGACGACGGAATAGCGCCCGGCCAACTGGTCTTCGAGTCCTTCGGCGGCGAAATAGGCGTTCAGGATTTGTTCGGGCGTGGCATCGGACACGTTCTCGCGCAGCATTGTTGCCGCCAGCACGGCGCGGTCGGCCACGCCCTGCATGCGCAGACGCTCGTTTTCATGCCGCATCAGGTCGATCGCCAGCCCGCTGACCAGAATCATCGCCAGAAAGACAAAGAGGCTGAACACTGCAAAAGTCCCGTCCTCGCGCCGCGCAAAATGGCGGGCGGACCTGGCAACAGGCGGCAAGGGTTGGCGGACAGGGTTCATGGCGGACCTCAATCTGGCAGCGGGAAAGAGACTTCCCCGAATCCTGATTACCGCGCTGTGATGGCCAAATTGGGGCGCCGCGGCACCGGATTGTGGCAAAGTCTGGGCAATGGACCAGCGAAGCGCTGCGGTGACGCAGGGTCAGCCGAAATCGCGTGCGAGGGCGCAGAACGCCTCGAGGCCGATTTCCTCGGCGCGGGCAGTCGGCGCGATTCCCAGCCGCTCGAGCCGCGATTCGATGGCCGGATCGAGGGTTTTCAGCGCCGAGCGCAGCATCTTGCGCCGTTGGTTGAAGGCGGTGGCGACCACGCGCTCCAGCGTTTTCGCCGGGGCCGGAAAGCGCGGCTGTGGCAGCGCCACCAGATGCACGACGGCCGAGTCGATCTTTGGCGGCGGGGTAAAGGCCGAGGGCGGCAGCGTCAGCACAATGCGGGCATCGCAGCGCCACTGCGCGAGCAGCGCGAGGCGGCCATAGGCCTTGCTGCCCGGCTTGGCGACGATGCGCTCGGCGACTTCCTTTTGAAACATCAGCGTCAGCGAGGTCCAGACCGGCGGCCAGACCGGCGGCGTCAGCCAGCGCACCAGAAGTTCGGTGCCGACATTATAGGGCAGGTTGGCGACGATCTTGATCGGCGCGGTCAGATGGACCAGCGGATCGACCTTGAGCGCGTCGCCCTGCACCACCTCCAGCCGTCCGGGATAGGCCCCGGCAATCTGCGCCAGCGCGGGCAGGCAACGCTCGTCCAGTTCGACCGCCAGCACCTTGCGCGCGCCTTCGGCCAACAGGCCCCGCGTCAACCCACCGGGGCCGGGGCCAACCTCGAGAATGTCATGGCCGCTGAGATCGCCTGCGGCACGCGCGATGCGGGCGGTCAGGTTGAGATCGAGCAGAAAATTCTGCCCCAGCGCCTTTTTCGCGCTCAGGTCAAAGGCCGCAATCACGTCGCGCAGCGGGGGAAGGGTGTCGATCTGGCTCATGGCGCCTTCTTCGGCCATCTGCGCCTGCGGTGCAAGGCCGGGCAAGGCGGACGGCGCACCGGTCGTGCCCGGTGTCAGCCGCGCGCCTGCGCCATCTCCCAGGCCATCACCATCGCCGCACGCATCGAGGAGGGGTCGGCCAGACCCTGACCCGCGATGTCATAGGCCGTGCCGTGGTCGGGCGAGGTCCGCACAAAAGGCAGGCCCAGCGTCACATTCACCCCGCCGGCAAAGTCGATGGTCTTGATCGGGATCAGCGCCTGATCGTGATACATGCAGATCGCGACGTCATAGCGGGCACGGGCGGCGGCGTGGAACATCGTGTCGGCGGGCAGCGGGCCGAAGATGCGCATCGGTCGGGCGGTGTAGTCACGGATGATCGGGGCGATGAAGTCGAGTTCCTCATGCCCCATCGCCCCGCCTTCGCCCGCATGGGGGTTCAGCCCGGCCACGGCGATGCGCGGGTCGGGGATGCCGAAATCGCGGATCAGCGCGGCATGGGTGATCTCGATCGTCACGCGCAACAGGTCGGGCGTCAGCGCCTGCGGCACTTGTGACAGCGAGATGTGGATGGTGGCGGGCACCACGCGCAGGCCGGGGCAGGCGAGCATCATCACGACCTCGGCCGCGCCCGCCAGATGCGCCAGAAACTCGGTATGGCCAGGAAAGGCGAACCCGGCGCCGTCCTTGAGCGCTTTCTTGTTGATCGGCGCGGTGACGACGGCGCTGCATTCCCCCGATTGCACCAATGCGACGGCGCGTTCGATGGCGGCAATGGTGCCGGCGGCATTGGCCGGATCTGGCTTGCTGGGGTGGGCGAGGGCGGCAAAGGCCAGCGGCAGCACGGCCAGTGTGCCTGGGGGCACTGGCTGCGCAGGGGTCTGCACCGCCTGCCAGCGTGTCCCTGCAGGCAGATGGCGCGGATCGCCGATCCAGACCATTGGCGCCGGTGCGCCGTCCGCCGCGATGCGCGCCGCCAGTTCCGGACCAATGCCCGAGGGGTCGCCGCAGGTTACGGCCAGCGGAGCGGGCATCTCAGTTCCGGCGGATTTCAGCATCGGCGCGCAGCCGCTGAAGATAGATTTCAGCGTGCCCCTCGAGCGCGCGGTTCACCAGTGCCATGCGGATCTCGTCTCGCGGCGGCGTGCCCTCGACACCGACGCTGCGCGCGCAGAGCATCACCAGCAGCAGGTTGCCCCCCTCGACCATGTTGGCCGAAAGTTGCAGCGCGTTCAGCCGCTCGATCTCGGTACGCTCGGCGGCGCTGAGGCTGTTCAGACGGTCGCTGCGACGTTGGATCGCCTCGGGGGAGACTTCGGGGAACTGGCGCAGCACCACGCCATCGAAATCAACACAGGAATCCACCTCGGCGCGGATCGCTGCGACGCGGGCGAGGTTGCTGTCGCTGCGCCCGCCGGGCAGTGCGACGCGGCGCCAGTCGATCAAGATGGCCTCGGGTGGCACGCTGCGTGACTCGCGCCGGGCGCGCAGCTGAAAGAAGGCCAGTGCGCCGGGCATGTCCAGCGGGCCCAACACGGCGCCCACCGACGCCGTCGCCATCAGCGGGCCGACCGGGGCCGGAATGGTGGCGACGTTGATCCAGCGATCAAGCCGCCCGCCCGACGGCCCGCTGGGGGCGGCCGACACCTGCCGCGCGGCGTTGGCGAAATCGGCCTCCGAGGTGATGCGCATGATCTGCGGCACGATGCGCTCCAACGCCTCGGCATATTGCGGATCGTTGGGCAGGAAGATCTCGGAGATCAGCACCTCGGTCGTCGGCTGCACACCCTCGACCGAGAGGGCCTGATCGACCTGCGATTCGGTGATCTGCACCGTCTGCCCATACATCGAGCGCACCATCTCGCGCCACAACACGCCCGCGCGGATGAATTCGACCAGCGTGTCGCGGTCGATCCCGGCCTCGGCCATGCGGGCAATCAGCTCGTCAGCGGTCAACTCGGCGCGTGCCGCGAATTCGGTGATCCCGGCGGTGATCTGGTCAGGCGTCAGGCGCCCGCCAAGGCGGCCTGCCTCGTGGACCTGCAACCGCTCTTCGATCAGCCGGTCGATCGCCCGTTCGCGCGGATTGTCGCCTGCAGCCCCGATGAATTCGAGAAAGCGCATCTTCTGCGTGATCTCGTAATTGGTGATCGGCAGGTCATTGACATAGAGCGCGGCGGCGAACGGCGATTGCGCCTGCGCAACCGGGGCCAGCAGCATCAGCGCCAAGAGGAGCGCGGGCAGGGCGGAAAGGCGGGTTGGGGCGGGTCGCATGTGGGGCGTTCCGTTCTGGTCATCACGCGGTTCCCCTTGGCCTAACGGGTCCGGCGCGGGTTGAAAAGGGGGCGCTCAGGCCCGGCAGGTTCGGCCGTTCACACTGGGCGCCCGACCGCCGATGCCCAGCAATTCGAGCCGCATGTCAAAGCGCGTCGAGGCCGAGGGATTGGTGGCGGTGACGAAGTGGCGCGCCAGCGAGAGATCAAAGAGCAGGCATTCGTTGCGAAACTCGATCCCGGTGCGCGCGGTGGCAAACAGGCTTTGCTCGACATCGTAATCCCAGCCCAGCCGGGTGGACCAGCCCGATTGCAGCCGTCGGGCAACGTCAAAACTCCATTCGCTGAGGGCGGTGGTGCGGTCCTCGACAGGGCTGGCCGGCGCATAGAGATAACGCGAAGAGATCGTTGTGCTCGCGCCGCTCCAGGCCAGGTTCGATTCGGCGCGCGACAGGGTGCTGGCGTCGTCCAGCAACAACCGCAGGGTCAGGCTGGTCCCGCCTTGCAGCGCCAGACGCCCGGCCAGCAGCCAGTCCGAGCGGTCCTGCCCCAGTGGCTGGCGATGCGCCGGGCCGAACCCGGCCAAGGGGGCCTCGCGCCAGATGCGGCCGACCAGCGCCTCGGCTGACCACCCGGAGGGGTCATGCCGTGCCCAGCGCAGCCCGGCGTTCAGCCGCGAGCCGTCATCGGGCGAATCCTGTCCCGAATAGCGGGTCAGGGCAAAGAGGTTGCCCGCGTCGAGTTCGGGCATCGTGTGGTCATCGTTGGGCAGAACCGGGCCGCTCTGCCGGGCGCCAATCACCTGGATGACAGGTTCGACCACATGGCGCGCGCCACTGCGATCGACCCCAGCCCAGGGCCAGCGGAACTCGACCATCCCTTGCAGCGCGCTGCGCGTCACCGGGTTGGGAAAGGCTGAATCGTCGGCAATGCGGACATGATC
>Ga0209573_1002743_pt1 | contig 21306 bp, 17 predicted proteins | sample TNRBio252014_DNA_FD_185870 | JGI IMG/M metagenome (GOLD analysis project Ga0209573, IMG submission 185870) | Wastewater treatment Type I Accumulibacter community from EBPR Bioreactor in Madison, WI, USA - TNR Reactor_6/25/2014_ DNA (SPAdes)... | ecosystem: Engineered > Bioreactor > EBPR >...
AACCGCTATTTTATCCTCCAAATAAGAAGGTATCCATAAATCATCTCATTCCAAAAAAGCAAAGTAAGTACTATTAGAATCAGATTGTTCGCATAGAAAACGCATATTGTTAACGAGTCACTTGCCAGGTTTGTGATGTCGTGCTTTAATTTTATCTGGATACTTCTTTACATAGGATTGAATAATACCCCAAGCTTTACTATCAGGACTATCATCGCCAATCAGCAATTCTCGATCAGTATAGGATTGTGCCAAAATAGACTCAATTGTTTGAGCAATGAATTTTTTATGATTATATGTAGTGGTTATAATCGATACTGTTGGCATTACTTCTTTGTATATATTACTCATAAAACGTTTGATGCGTTTGTCGTACCTCATTTAATAATAATCATTATTAAATTTTGTATTTTTCTTATAAGTGGAAGCTGCGACATTCTACCAAATAAATTTAGATAAGAATCAGATGTTGAATTTAGCTCTGTGAAGTTTTTAGATATATGGGCTGATGATAACTTGATATTATTTTTAAAATAATGGAACCATTCTCAAAAATAATTCTTTACATTACATAATAGTGCGTACGGATAAAAACGTATATCTAGGTTATATTTTTTGGCTATATATGCCATGCTTCTTGAAGATAACCAAACTGTATGAATTGGAGGCAAGTCTCATATCCATAAAGCATCTTTACCATAAAATCATTTGTTAGGAGTTGTAATAATAATAGAGCCATTCCCTTTGAGCTGAGCCAAACATATCTGAAAAAATTCTTCAAAGTTATTTATATGTTCAATAAGTTCTGTAGCAAAGATAACGTCAAATCTTTTATCTCAAAACATTTTAGGTATATCTTGGATATATCATTGTTTGTAATAAGGTCAGAATTTTTCATTTGCTTTTTTAACAGACTCCTCAGATATGTCCATTCATACACAAGTGTTTCCTTCTTTATTTATTGCAAAAGTAGTATATCATAGTCAGCATCATATCTCCAGTATATTCAATTTTTTCTTATTCTTTAAAAAATGATATACCGGAGCATAAGTATCTTCTTGTTTAGTTAATCGCTTAAGTGGCAACTTCCTCTCTTGTACTGTATCCATATACATTTGGTATCTTGAATATCCTCAAACTGAATTAGGATTTTTATATATCTTATCATAGATAGAAAAGTCTACTTTGTCTATATCCATATGGTGACAATCACAAACATTACACGCATATATATCGTAAAATGTTCATTGTATGTACCCTTCTATATTGCGAACAAAATTACTTTTACTACCACATATAGGACAGCGCATAGATTAGAGATTAACAGTAAATGTATATTACGTACTTGATTTGTATTTCTGCATTATATGTACAATCCTATTTTTAATAGGTTCTAATTTTATATATCTCTCCAATCTCTCCCCACTCAACACGCAATTTGACCTCCCTGCACAAGTAAACTTTTGTGTCAATTCTTCCATCGATATAGGAGTAAAGTTATGATTTGGATCGACCACCTCTTTATATAATGCAAGCATATCATGGTGATAGAGGACTCCAGGATTGACCATATTCATAATCCCTGTTACCTTTTGTTCGATTAATACTTTCATCGCTTCCAACATATCATCCACTACCGTCACCGAATTTCCCTCATTGATAACATGAGAATACTTCGCTATTTTATCAATAAAATTCCTCGGATTGGGCTTAGACAATATTGGCATACGAATACGGAGTTGCAATACATCAAATGGCTCAAGTAATTCCTGTGCTTTTACTTTTGTCCATGAATAAAATGATCCGACATAATTTGGGATGTCGGTTTCTGAAAATCACTTCCCATCATTGTCTCATTGATAGATACATCCACTACCGATATAGACATTGTATATCCCAAGCAATTTCGCTGCACAAGCAACATTGACAGCTCCATTCACATTGGTTATCATCGTCTCTTCTTTGTGCGTTTCACATCGATCAATATTTGGCGTACCAGTTTTTCCCGCAGCATTGATAACAATATCTGGTTTTTCTTGAGATAGATAAGCAGACACAACAGAGTAATCAGCGATATCAACTTCTTGGTGGAGAGGTCTTATTATCTCATATCCTTCTTCTGCAAAAAAATCAGCTATTTCTGTACCGAGCATACCATATCAGCCAAATAATACTATCTTTTTCATACAAATATTGTTAACGATAAATATCTATTGTAGGAGAGATGTAAGATATACTCCATATCATGATTTACTATATTTTTCTCCAAGACTAGCCAGTTGCTGATTATTGATCCATCCATTTCTCCAAGCTATTTCTTCAACGCATCCTATTTTCAATCATTGCCTCTCTTCAATCACTTGGACAAACTGTCATGCCTGCATCAGAGAATCAAAGGTTCCAGTATCTAGCCAAGCAGTACCTCTATCAAGGATGCCTACCTTCAAATTTCCTTTCTCAAGATATACTTTGTTAATATCAGTTATTTCCAGCTCTCCTCTTGCAGAAGGAGTGATATTCTTAGCAATAGATACAACACTATTGTCATAGAAATATAATCCAGGAACAGCATACGAGGATTTGGGGTGTTGAGGTTTTTCTTCAATACTTATAGCGGTATTGTTTTTATCAAATGTAACAACTCCGTATCTTTGTGGATCACTGACATGATACGCAAATATAACACCTCACTCTGGGTTGGTATATTGTTGGAGTAGTGACCCCATCCCAGTTCCATAAAATATATTATCTCATAAGATAAGAGCTACACTTTCCTGACCAATAAACGATTCTCCTACGATAAATGCATCAGCAAGTCATCTGGGACTTTCTTGGATAGCGTATTGTATATGACATCCTAGTGCTGAACCATCTCAGAGTAATTTGATAAAACTCTCCTGATCATGGGGGGTTGTAATAATAAGAATATCTTGTATCCCAGCCATCATGAGTGTGCTGAGAGGATAGTAGATCATCGGTTTGTCATAGACTGGCATCAGCTGTTTGGAGACAGCGATGGTGAGTGGATGGAGTCTTGTGCCAGATCATCATGCTAATATAATTCCCTTCATTCTTAGTTCGGTGCAACTAAAGTGTTTTTATACCATTGTATAGTTTCTTTGATTCCAATGTCAAACTGCATTGTAGGCTTTCGTCATAGTTCACGCTGTAGTTTGCTGCTATCAATAGCATATCTCTTATCGTGTCCTGGTCTATCAGGAACAAATGCTATCATGTCTTCTCACATACCAAATTGATCCAGAAGTATAGTAGTAATCTGTTTATTACTCAGTTCATTATTGCCACCTACATTATAGATACTTCATGATGTTGCATGAGAAAATATGGTCCATACGGCTTGGCAGTGATCCGAGACATGTAGCCGATCTCTTATATTTCATCAATCACCATACAAAGGCACTTTTTGCTGGTGTAAGAGTTTATGAATAAAATGAGGAATGAGTTTTTCATTATCTTGCAGAGGTCCGTAATTGTTACTACATCTACTAATTACCACATCTATGCCATAGGTCCTTCCAAAAGCCTGTGTCAACATATCTCCAGATGCTTTTGAGACGCTATAAGGCGAACTTGGGTTGAGTGGTGTTTCTTCAGTAAAAAGTAGGTCTGGTCTATCAATCGGAAGTTCTCCATAGACTTCATCAGTAGAGATATAGTGAAATCTTTGCAGAGAAAATTCTTTGTGTAAGAGCAATAGGTTGTTTGTTCATAAAACATTTGTTTCTAAGAAAACTGATGGATTTTTGATACTATTGTCGACATGTGATTCAGCAGCAAAGTGAATGCAATCCGTGGGTTGGTATCTTTCATAGACCGTACGAAGAGTGTGTATATCTCTTATATCTACTTGTTCAAAAAAATAGTTAGATGATTCAAGAACCTCTTTTTGTATATTAGATATTTTGCCTGCATAACTCAGTACGTCTATGTTGATAAACTGAATATCAGGATATCTAGTCACAAAAAAATTGAGAAAATTACTTCCGATAAATCATGCTCATCACGTTATGATAATACGCTTCATATGTGGTTGAAATAATAAATGATGGTATATACATACTATATCTTTCTTGTGATTATGCAATCTCTTGTTGCATACGTAATGTTTGTTGTTGTACATAATTATAGACTGATTCCAAGGCGTCAATATCTATATCCATATCAAATTTTCTGCAAAATAATTTTTTTGACTGCAATATTTTCTTTGTATGTCATTTTCTAATTATTTCTGGAGAGTTAGGAACCCGTGATGGAGTGATCATATACCACATACATTCATTAATAGTATCGTTTGCAAAGTCAGAATTCATAAGTATTGTATGAAAAAAGAATTCATCAGGAATGCATGTTCTTTTTGCGAACGAAATAAATTTTTCTCATTCGTCAGAATCACAAAAACGCAGTACATAATCCAGAGATCTTTTACTAACAACCATCCATTGAGAGCCGGCATATACGGTATACTTCTTAGATACATACTTTCTTTTGGGCAGTAGTTTTCAAATGTTATTTAATACACTTACAATTACCTGGGTTTTCCATTTTATATCTTTCATGAAAAAAGAAACGAATTTCTTCAGTAACATATCTATGTACGTATTAGTTTGTATGTCATAAAATCAGTAGCGTTCTATTCTTGGTATAATATTTCGATCCGCATTTGGCTGAAGTATGGTTTGTATATAGTTCAAATTTTTGCTCTTTTTGAGTACATTATATATGTAAAGAGGTGATTTAATAGGTAAGTCATGTCAACTAAGTATAATAAGATGATCGTCATCAGCCATATATTTTTGTATTTCGGCCATACTATTCAATGTTGACTGTACCATAGAAAATCCACCCCAATTAACATAGACTCTATTCTCAATAAAACAGGCTCTATTTTTCAACTTGCTAAAATCTGCAATAGGACATTTTTTATCTAAGTGTATATAAATACGAGAAAATGGAGATGCAATAAGATTTATTAATATTTCAATTTGTCACGGTTTGTCATGTGCAAGTATAAGATAATGGATCATCATCGCTAAAATTATTTAAATTCTTTTCGCTCTATAGACACTACTATTGTCGATCTTTTTTCCTAGCCCATCTTTGATAACTATACCTAGTTCTTTACAAACTTGGATTTCTGGTATATTGTCAGCAAAACGATCACCTCACTTGCCAAAAACAATCTGCGTGTTTGGTCCATACTCTTTGTAAACCTTATTTGCAATAGTACGGATACTTGCGCATACGGATTCATCTGTATCTACTGCAAGCATCACACGGTCTACCATCTTCATTGCTGATACTACTTTTATTCTATATTCTTGATCTTGAAATATCTCTGTTGTCTTAGTTTTGGACTTAGCTTGTCTATCGTTATTGACAATCACTCGCAATGCATCTCATAGCTCCTTACATAACTCAAAGCACTCGATATGTCCAGGATGAATTGGATTGAAATATCACGATGTGATAACAATGGTTGTGGTCATATATCTATCTGGGACTAGATCGTAAATTTTTTACTTCTTTTCGTAACGTGACAACACTTTTATAGTTACTCAATGCTATAATACAACTATAAATGAGTGTCATTATACCTAGGTATACAACACGCATTATCCATGGGGTATTGATGCTCCAGTCCATTATTCTAGAGACATATCGCAGTCCAATGCAGAGTAATCCGATGACGACAATATTTTTTATAAAAAATAAACGATTAAACGAAAATCTATAGTGATTTAGTATAATACGCCCCGTCAGTATAAACATCAATAACCATCATAGGATAGTCGCTATGATGGCTCCTATCAATCACCATCATAAGACAACCATAAACAAAATATTTCCTATAATATTGACACAGACAGCTATTGCCAATATTTTGACTCTCTCCCTTACTTTCCCCATGCCTGCCAAAATGGAAAAATTGATCGCTAACAATATGTTAAATATAAGAAATCCAGCTGCATAACTCAATAAAGTCCCTGAATAAATAAACTTGGATCCATACAGTACTCATGAGATGATCGGTCATAACGTTGCAAGAAAGGCGCCTATCATAAGTCCAAAGACACTAAAATATTTGTACAATATCCCCAAAAGTATCTGTATTTTTTCTGTATGATTTTTGGTAATGAGTTCTGTCATAATAGGGAAAAGTATACCAATAAGGGGAAATGCAAATAAGCTGTATAAAGTAAATAGACTTAGATAGTTGGTATAATATCACGCTGCTTCAGACCCAAGTATAACGACAATCATTTGCTGATCTACTTGTCATAGCAACGCTCATGCATTCATCCCCAAAAATACCCAGAACGCATATCATAACTGTTTTTTGAGCAATGTTTTATCCCATACAAATGTGCCCAATTGGAGCGTCTTTGCATATTTCAGTAGAAAAAGAAATACAGACAAAAACAATCATATGCACAATCACGCCATTCGTGCATATGATCAGCTCATTAATGATAGAGATTGTGTGAGTCGAAATATGATCGTGAAGATGACGACACTATACATTCTCACCATTTCAATAATTTTTTCGTACAAGACGTCCTGAAATGCAGTATATACTGATCATAATGCTTGAAAGAAATTGATTGCAACAAAGTATATAGAAAAAAGCTTAATAATTGATTCCGTTTCAGGTGTGTGAAAGTAGTTATTACTCAACCAATCAGATCCTAGCCACAACCCTCATCCTATGAGAATACCACTGAGTAATTGCATAAAAAAAGTAATTACCCATATAGTTTTATAGTAATCATATTTTTTTTCTAGCCAATACTTGGGTAAAAAATATTGTAGCGCTTCCGTAAGTCACAGATCGTTATATGCAGATAAGATGGTTATTAATCAAAGTATAGAGTAAAATACTCACACTTCTCCAACACTTAATGTATTAGATAGTAACACTCTGATAATATATCAAGTTGGCGCTATCAAAAATGAAAAAATATAGACCAGGCTTCATTTGGTTATCAGTTTCTTTGCAAGTGTTTCTTCTTTGAATAGATTCATTAACTGTTGTTGTTTTTCATAAATACCAGAGCATTTCTCACGCTATCAGCAATGGTGTATTGAGCTTCTCGTCATAGAATTTCCTTTGCTTTATTCACAGCAGCATATATTTCTCCTACATCACCAGGCCTTCTGTCTACAATAACATAAGGTATATTTTTGCCTGCTAAGCGAGCAGTCATTGTTATAAGTTCTAACACACTTGTTCCCATACCTGTTCCTAGATTGATTGCATCAAAACCGGGATCACTCCATGCTGATATGTACTTGAGCGCAGCCATGTGTCCCTGTACCAAATCAATAATATCAATATAATCTCTTACGCCAGTCCCATCAATCGTAGGATAATCGTTGCCAAATATGTTAACTGTATCCAACTCTCATGAGAGCACTTTCATAATATACGGAAAGACATTGTTTGGTACGCCAGAGACACGTTCACCAAGAAATCCACTCGGATGAGCGCCTATTGGGTTAAAGTATCTCAAGCTTATTGCCTGTAGATTACTAAAATGAGATTTTTCTTCCAGTATTTTTTCACATAACCATTTGGTCATTCCATAAGGGTTGGTTACATTACCTGTAGGGCTAGTTTCAGTAATCGGGGAAGAGGCATCCCCATAAACGGTGGCAGAACCCGAAAAAATTATCTTTCTAACATTGTATATTTCCATAACATTGAGGAGATTGATTGTCCCTCCAATATTATTCTCATAATATAATCATGGTTTTGTACAGCTTTCTCCTACGGATTTAAGCGCAGCAAAATGCATTACAGCATCGATAGTATAGGTCGAAAATGCTGTATGTAGATCCTCTTTATTTCTTATATCTCCCTGTACAAACGATACATAAACTCCTGTTATTTTTTCTATAGCTTCCAAAATATCCACAGAACTATTACTGAGATTATCAAAAATAATTGGATTGTATCAGGCCTCAATCAGAGCAACCACTGTATGCGATCATATAAATCACATTCCACCAGTAACGAGAATATTTTTCATATATGCACGAGAGATAAATCTGACACAAGACTAGTTATTGTTCGACTAAATACAAACAGAAAATCCCCTATACTGAGGGGATTTTCTGTTTGTATTGCTTGCTATTTTATGATTTGAACTCCAATTGGTGGTGTCCTTCTTGCAGGAATACATTCTTGTTTTTAAATACAATATGTAACAACTCTTTAATTAATGGCGTCGCTACAAACATAATAAGAAGGATATTGATGATCATCATTGATCCAAATCACTTGAATATGTTGATACCAAGCGTAAATAACAATAACGCTATCAATCCAGTACTCAAGTTTCCATCTCTAATAGCAGATCGACTTCTATCGTACGCAGTATCAATTGCACTACCAATACTCTTCCCGTTTCTCAACTCTTCACGAACCCTTTCGTAGATAAGGACATTCGCATCGACACCCATACCAATAGAGAGAATAATCGCAGCTATAGCACTCAAACTCATCGCATAGTCTATCAGTTTCACTAATGCCAATAATGCCAATAAGAATACTGTAAGAGATACAAGGGCAACTATTGCCTTTCTCATTCCATACATATATCGTACAAGTACAATAATAAGAGCGATGCCAACAAATCAAGCAATTATTGCACCACGTAGAGCTGTTTCTCCAAGCGTTGCACTGATTTTTTCTTCTTGTCTGATAAGAAGAGGAGCAGGAAGCGCTCATTCATTCAATGATTCTACAAGCGCTCTTGCTGATTCTCCGTCAAACTGCCCATCGATTTGTGCTGTTCCTGCACATATTTTATCTTGTATAACTGGCGCAGTAATCATTTGTCATCACACAAAGATGGCCATTTGTTTTCCGATAATCTGTTCGGTAATTTTACAGAAGATGTCTTTTCCTGTGTCATCAAAGTCAATCAACACAACAGGCTTTCCAAGCTGAGAGCTTCCTACACTTGCCATCTTGAACGATGCTCCATTCAGAACTCTGTTCTGGGTATCAACTGCAGTTATCCATGATTGTTTGTTTTGTACAAAGACATCTTCAAGTGTATAGAGTGTTGTTTCTTTCAATCATTGTTCAAATGCTGCCCATTCATTACCACTGATTCCTTTCACTTGTACATATGAGAATAGTTTCTCTTCAGGAGTTTTGATAGAACGATTGTAAATAATATATGTACTATCCAAACCTTCAACAGTTACCACTTCTTGGTCTGTATCAGTAAACCCTGGGACAAAAGACTTAATGGTTTCTCATTCTATCCAGTCGTTGTATATCTCCACAGCATCACTTGGCAATGCTCATCCTTTAATAGTATTCTGTACTTGTCCAATCAATGTCGCTACACGAGCTTCTTCAGCCTCAATAGCAGATTGCTCTTTCCCAAGCATACTTTCTTTGGCAATAGCAACAATGCGAGCATCGTACGCATAGGCACTAGGAGCGACTTCTTCAACTGCATAAGTAAGTGTATTTGCTCCGTATGTGTATGTTCCCAACGGTATTTGTTTGTCTGTAGTGACAATACTTTCGTATGTTTTATTGTTTGCTATGGCTGCTTGGATAATAGTCTGGTCATTGATGGTTGTATTTTCTTTTGTTTGTCTATCCAATAAGCGGAAGAAATTGTATCATTCCAAAGCTTGTGGTTCTCCAGTCATTTGGTCATCTGCCAATTCCAGATAGACTCATTCGAGTAATGCAGGACTCAATGATCCCGTATTCATAGTATCCAATAATTCTCTGTTGTTTTGAAATATTGTCGGTAGTTGTGCAAGTGGAACAGCAGTAAACTTGTTATACAATACGTCTTCTCCGCCTCTGTTTTGTGTTAAGCTTGCGAAATTTTCTGGGTTGGCTTTTACCTGTCCATATAATGATTGTGCCAATTGTCTTCTCTCTGCAATGCTTTCTGGTGTTGCTGGAGCTTCATTTGGCAATTTAAATTCGAGCTCTACTGTTCTTCCAATGATTTCTTTTGCTTCATCCAAGTCAGATACTCATCAGATTTCGATAATAACATAATGTTCTCCATCCATGTTTTGGATATATGAACGATAGTCACTTACACCAAGTGCAGATATTCTTTTATCGATATTTTTTAGTATAATATCTTCAACATTTTGTTTAACGAGAACAAGTTGTGCAGGGTCTGTATAGATTTGAGCATATTTGCTATAGTCTATTTGATATGCAAGTCTTGATCATCCAGAGATATCCAATCATTTTCTAAACTGCGTAATACCGTCAGCTGTTACCACAAAAGATCTCTTCCCTGTTTCTTCATTAACTTCTCTCCCTACAAAAAATACCAAGAAGATACTAAGAATAAAAATAACACCAAAAGTAATTTGTTTGTTTGTCCATTTCATGTTCACTGTCTAACCTAAAGATATAAAGATCTATTTATTTTTTGTCTTTTTCTGGAGAGGTTTTTTGTGTGTGGGCCTCTTGTGCGATGATGATTCCTTCTCAGTATCTCGCAACTGTTTGACTGCTGTAAGGGCAACAATAGGATTCAATACGGTCTGGATGATTGTTTGTATGGCACCTCTGATTGCTTTACCAGCCTGTAACCATGTATAACTAATACGTAACCACATAATCAATAAGAACAATACGATGAGTATACATAATGCCCCACCAATCAACACGATATCGTGTGCAACCAAACGTACAGTTTCTCGCATGCAGTCAGTATAGTATATAAAGTAAACATATAATATAGCGCATTATATATGTTCGTTGGTAGTATGGAAAAATCCCTACTATCACACGATATGCGACATATGTCTATACTTTTCATAGACAAATGCAACACAAAACCTATTATTTTCTGGGAAAAATATTATTGATTGTTTTGGAGAAGTTTTTTGGAAATGACAGATTTTTCGTCATCATTGTTGCTCATCGTAAGAGCTTTTTGATAATATTGATATGCAGTTGCGCTGTCTTGTGTAGCCATATAATAATCACCCATTGCATGAAGTAAGTATGGTTCATTGTATTTTGCTACAAGTGTATCTAAGTATTTTTTTGCTTCAGGCATAGTGTTTGTTGCAATATATAGTCCCGCACGACCGTAATCACACACATCATGATCCACTTCATTCAGTATAGATAGGCATTGCTCGACGCTCATAGTAGCTATAGTTGGATTGTTCTGATACATATCTCGTGGTGTAGCTCCGCGTATAGGAGCATAAAACACTTCATAAAAATAACTGTAAAAATCATATGTAGTGATAGAGCTATCTCCAAGGAGTTTTTGTCGTGTGGCATTTGCTCTATCATAGGATCATCACTTTATATAGCTCAAAAACATATATCTATACGCATCTGCAACATAAGCTCCAGAAGATACTTGATTTAAATATAAAATAGCTTGTGTATAATCTCCCCTCCAATAATGAGCCACGCCAATCAAAAATGTATAACGATCAACTTGTTTGCTTTCCAAATCTTTCAGAATAAGAAGATATTCAATTGCAGTATCTCGATTGTGCGTCATAAAGTGGCTATGTGCGAGTATTTGATAGGGAAGGATATAGTTTTTGTCTTTGAGGCTGATAGTTGTAGCCAGTTTCTTGGCGATGCTATAATATCACTGTTTCATAACAGCTAAGGATATCATAGACTGCGCATAGTATGCGGGGATGTCTTTTTGTTTACTGAGTGCAGCAAATGTTTCAATGATATACTTGCTAATAGGAGTGTATTTGGGAGTGGTTATCTGTTGTAACAGTAGGCGAGATGCTTCTAAATCATTATACCACAGTTTTATCATCGCCTGATAAAAAAGATAATCATCTGCGCTGATGAGATTTTTATTTCTGTATTGATCAATAACATCCTCAGCAACTTTTATGGATCATGGTTGACTGATGCTTATGGATGGTGCATGAAATGCTGCGTAGATGTGTGTATATGGATCCAACATCCCAGGGTAGAGTTTTTCAAATTCTATCACATAACTATATGCCTCGTCAAATCTATGCTGTTCCAATAATGCATCGATAAGTGTGTGTAGTAATTCGCTTGTAGGATGTTGTGTATACACCTCTTTCAGGAGAGTGATATTTGTCTGCTTTTCTTGATAATCTTGTGCTATTGTATTGTTTTGAGTGTGTTCGTATGCTGCAATAGTATTGATACTATTGTGTTGATTCTCTGGTGCGCTACTATGCATAGTCGGTTGGACTGCCGTTTGGATATCAGGCGTTTGTATCACTGGCGCAGTCGCCACAACAGCATCTTTTTGCAAAAAGATAAACACAACTCGTATTACGAGGAGAACAAAGGTATATGCTTGGATAAGTCTAGTGTACATCGGTAATTGTTCGTGAAATCAAAGATAGAGTAATTATACACAGATTCCACCAAAATAGCCATTTTGGGGGATTCGTACGACGCAAAACATTTGACAAATACCAAAATTTGATATATAAAAAACAGAGAGGATTCTCTATTTTTTATAATTTTCTTGATATATTAGCTATTGTGCTTGAAGTGACTCATCTTATTTTGGAGGGAATCCGATGGATTCTAGCGTGGAGTGAAGCATGAGTATATGAAATATAAACTATGTATCATCACTAGTGTATTGTATAGCTTGTATATCCAATGTATTGAGTGTCGTAAGCAATCCATCAATAGTTCTAAATTTTATCGTATGACGAGCATGTTTGATAAACTCTGGGTGATATTCTTCAATACCTTCCTTTATTAGAAGAAGTATTTGCTGTCTTTTTTCGAGCGCTTTATTAAGTTCATCTTTCATTCCCTTGCTTTGATTCTCAGATCTTATGAAAGCAATAAAAAAATCCTTATTTTCTTGCTCCTGTAAACAGTGATTATATCTTTGTTCAATTGAATATCATTTTTCATTAAAAAAATCTTCTAAAAATAATGAACAAAAAACTTCACTAAATCAAATCTCCTGTAGTTTCGCTTGGATATTTGCAAGTATAGGGGATAATTCTTCCATAATCTCTCCCGTAAATCTATACGAAAGAATTCATGTTGGGTTCATTGCACAGTTTACTAATTAAAATGTATATAGAGCTTGAAAATATTTTCAAACAAACTCGCAACCGTCAGCGGTCAAACTCCACCAGGAATGGGGGTATAAGCAGCAACCTTGTCTTTGACTTGCTCGAGCTGAACATCGCCCACAGGCTTGCCATCCTTGTATCCATAGCCGATGTCGACGATGATTTGATTTTTCTTAGTATTGATATACTTTTCATCTACTACATGAATCACCCCCGTACAAGCAAAAATATAATCAGATGCTTGACACAATCTATGCATTTGCTCTTTGGGAGATTTGCTGTTGAAACTCAGTACAGTCGCACCTTTTTTCATCAAATGTGTTGCCAGCGGCTTTCCAATCAAATTACTTTGTCCGACAATACTCACGATTTTTCCTCGGACATTATCGAGATTGTATTGCTTCAATAGCGTCATCGCTGCTTGCGGTGTGGCGCCAAGAAAGTCTATCGTCCCAAAGCTATCCATCCCATAGATCATCCCGCCCATCGCATCGATATCTTTACTCGGATGGATGTGTTGGGTGATGTTGGCAGTATCTCCTCGCAATGGATCCGGCAAGGGGAGTTGGACGATAATTCCGACACAAGCTGTATCAGTATTGAGGAATTGTATAAGCTGGATAATCGCGTCGCTATTTCAACCTATAGCAGTATTCTTCCATTCTTTGAGATGGTCAAAATTAGTTTCCTCATCCTGTCAAAAAATCTCTACCCCTATGCCAATGTCCTCACCAAATCTCTTTTTAAACCCCACATAGGCCGCAGAAGCATTATTGTCTCATACAAAAATAATTGCCATATAGACCTTTTGTGATCCAAAGACTTCCTGTGTTTTTTGTTTCAACTGCTCTTTCATGATCGCGGCATGCGGTCTTCCATCGAGGATAAGTGCCATAGGATGATTATTGGTTACTGAGCTAATTTAGAGTGTAATACATATAATAATTCGTCCTGTGCTCACGTATATTCTATCACTCCTTTACTTTTCAGGGATCAAATAGTCGATGCGATTTCATCTTGTGTTAGTGTTCTTTCATCGACGACAATAGTTGTAGACTCAATAGAATAGATGGTGTTATATCTTTCTCCAGAGCCATTGATATAGTTAACTACTGCTTTTTCAGAGGAAGTAAGTTGTATCATGACAATAAGATTAACGATAAATTAGGCAGCCTTAAGTATATGCGTTATTTGTTCTTTTTCATCGCGAACCAATTGAAGCATATTGCGCTTTTCCATAAGTTGCAGGAGATATAAAAGACACTCCGTTCTGATGAGTTTTCCTTCAAGGTGTAGTACCTGTTCGGCAGTATCAACAGACATTCATTCCGTATAATGATTGGTAATGTAATCAGTGATATATTTATTAATTTTCATGAAAACATAATCAGTAATTAAAGTTGATGTCAATAGTATATGATTTTATGTGAAGAATACAACTCTTTTCCCATTGCAAAAACAGCCAAAACCATTACAACTACTTTCAACTTTTACCTTTGAATTTTCAACTCATATGGCAAGAACCAATAAGCGCGGTATCGCCGCCAACAAAGCAAAACTCCAAAAACAAGCAGCCAGACTCAAAGGAGCAAAGAGATTCGAGTATCCAACCAGAAAACTTACAATAGAAGAAGGAAAGGAGTTGGGTGTTATCGGAGTTGTAACCAATCCTAAAGGACATGATTACACACGATTTTTGCGCGGCAGAAAGATTTGTCGAGAAACCAGATTGCGTGTTGATCCAGATGGGTATAGATATATAAAAACTCCCTCAGGAGGTGGGGAGTCTGTCTCAGTAGAAGTGAGTGGATGGACGAGAAAAAGGATGATTAAAGCTACTCGCCAACGCTAGTTATTGTTTTCTTTTGATGCAAAAAGTCAGCCAAATACATCTTTCAACCTACCTGCTATACCCCAGGTAGTTTTTTTTGCTTTTTCCCCAAGGTTTGCTTTAATATATCATGCTTCTTGGAGCGTAAGCATAACGATATTTGCTACTGTGTCGGCATGAGATACATCCAGTGGATCATAATCTTGCAGTTTCTTTTCAATAGTTGGGTATGTTTTATTGAGTATATCAAACCACTTTGATCCATCTATATTACCAGGTAGTTCAGTATAAAAAGTAAGTCCATCACGAGAGACCACAAAACTGGGCTTGAGGGATTGTGATTCTTGCATTGTTTTTGGTAGTTCTCATCATGGTTTTCTTTTACTTATTTCTATGATTGTATGTTTCCCTTGGGTAGACATACTAGGTCATAGAGGAACAAATTGATTTGTCATGTTTTTTTGTGCAACATCAAGATATTCTTTTCCAGAACCATACGTCCCATCTATATACCCAGCAAGTGTGTATAGACCTTGTTTCTTTTCAGGAGTATCTTTGTTGATTCTCTCTAAAAATGCTGTTTTATCATATGGTTTATTTTCACCTCATACGATGTCGGTATCTCCCGCTGGCATATTTCTGATCTCAGTTCCTGTCGTCATTAAGATTATTAAATAGGTAAAATACTGTTATTGTTCAAGGATAGGTAGCATTATTCTCTCTTTCAATACATTCAGGAATGTCTTTTTGTCCAAGGTAAATGCCTTCATAAACGCAGCATCAGTCATGCTATTGAGCTTGTTAAATAATGTATTGACGAAAACAACCTTATTTGATGTCGTTTTACTCAAGGCCTGAACTATCATAATATACAATTTACTGTGTGTCACTACATCTTCGACATCAAACAGTTGTTCTGAGAATGGCAACGATACGATTTTTGCAAATTCTGCTCTCGTGAGAGTCTTGTTCCCTTCAAATTTATAACCACTATTTGATTGAGGGAATCCAGAAACAAATCACAATGCCTCAGCTTCTCTAACATAACTATAGTATGGATCATTGCTATTTACAATATCCGATAAGACACTAGGTTTTGCGGTATTGATTGATTGTTTGTGTATTTTTTTATAGGCAAGCATGATAACTTTAATAGCTTCATATCTTGTAATTTGCTTGTCAGGATCAAAGAATCTATTACCGTTTTTGTCGGTAGTGTATAGTCATTCGGTCAATCATTGGGTGTATGCATAGTTTGCATAGTGAGCAAACCAATTCCCACTAGTAACATCCGCAAATGGGATAGAACCAACTACATAGGGAAGATCTTCATTCAGCACACTAAAATTATCAAACTCTATACCAAGTATTTTGACGACAGTCTTCATAACTTCAGCTCTGGTTATATTGGCATTGGGGGTATAGATCCAAAGTCATTTTTTGGTTCATACTCATCTATGAAGACACGATACACGCATAACCTCTGTATACGGCAGTCATCGATGTCCGATTGTATCGGTAAATGAACCATTGGCAAGATATTTTTCATCATCATATTTACATGCTTTTCCTACGGGAGCAGAGCCATGAACAACAGGTACTGTGCCACATGTTCTATCATAGTAACTTGGTGAAAAGTCTCCATCTGGACATACATCTGGTGTGAGGTATGTTCAACCACCACCTGATGTTCTGATGACACATTGTCCGTTAACCATCTGATATCCTGTTGCACATTGATTACATGCAGGGTAATTAGTCGCATTGTTGGTACATATAGGAAGTACAGACGATCCAGTTCGTGATCCAAACTGTCCGATAGCTCATTGGCTATCAAATAATCGTCCTGTATTGGCACTTCACAGTTTAGTCCAGCTTCATGAAGCTACGTTGGTCCATGTTTTATTCGCAAAGTCAAATCCTACGCCACCAAGTATTCGATAGATGTGACCACCCCGGACATGACCAAGCGCTCCATAGACATTTTGGCTTGAAACACCACTACAGTTAGTAAACAATCACCCTGTAAGTGAAAGTGCGTTGTATGAAGGATCTATAGCTTGCATACCAGTTAAGGTATTTTGATCAATAGGTCGCAATCTAAATCACCTTTGATTGTTATAATACAATCCTTGCAGTTGTTGGGTACATCCGGAGATTGTTGTTGAACCAATTGTCACAGTCACTGGTGTAGTGAGGGTTTTGTTGGCTCTCCAGAGAAATATTCCATTAAAAGCATTTTGAACATTAAAATTAACCGTGCTATACTGTTGGTCAATCCCAGGAAATGCAGTAGTCAATCCACTTGGGAATGAGAGGGTAGTAGCATGACTTATACTAAGTCATATCAGTGCTACGATAAGAGTAAGAAAGATCTTTTTCATGATAGTGTGAGAGAGTATAAAGAAATATTATTGTTTGATCATAACAATTCATGGGACATCTAGTGGAGTTGGGGCAGATCCATTGGTTTGATACAAGTCTCCTGCAACCAATCCTGCTCATCATGCAGCAGCATCATCAGCATATGAAGGGAGTTGTGCATTGAGAATACCATTTATTGTCAATGCAGCATTGGATCCAGTTACGCGAGTATTTGTATTGATCGCAACTCCATTGCTTGCATCAATTAAGAACATATTTGATATGGTGGATGAAAAAACGTTATTCATTCCGCCATTTCGTACAAATGTTTTTTCATGTAATGCACTTGCACCTCTTCCTGCTGCAAATGAGTAATCACCATATGCTCTATTACGAAATCATCAAGGTATTGCTGCAAAACTTCCACTAGCAATATTTTGCTCTCATCATCAAATAAACGAGTGAGAACCATATATTTCATTTAATAATCATCATCCTATAAATCAGTTACTGCCTGATTGAATAGTATTAAATGCTCATCCTCCGATAAATGACGTATGTGCACCAAAATCAGATAGCGATCATATGTTATTGTTTTGTCCTCAGACTATAACTGAAGCGTCTGCATAGATATTATTTTTTTCTCCTCATCCAATAACTGATGTGCTAGAGTGGATAATGTTTTCAGTTCCTCCAGCAATGACATTCATAAATCATCCAAAAATTCTATTATACAATCATGCTCCGATAAACCCACCAAGTCCATTGTCCATAGCATTACCCATACCTCCAGCGATGATTCATGCAATTCCAGCACGTATATTATTAAGCAATCATCCAACAATAGCATTGTAATCACCATCTCGCATATCTACTCCACTAAATGTATACATAGTAGGCGTTCCGGTAAATACAATAGTGTTCTCTCTTCCTCCAACAACAGCCGACGAGAAGGAATTTTCTATTCTATTGGCTCATCCTGCTCCGATAAATCCATATCCAGCGTCATCAGCTGTATTCATATATCCTCCAACAAGAGTTGTTCTGTTTGATCCAGAGACAGTATTTTCAGAACCTCCACCTATAAAGTGATGAGATCCTGCTCGTATTATGTTGTATTCTCCTCATCCAATAACTGTATAGTCTGTTAGACTTGTATTTGTTCCTATAAGATTGTTATATCCACCAATAATAGATCCGAACGACCCCCATACAGTATTAAATTCTCCTCATCATATAGTTGATTTGTCGTAATAAGCTCTATTTGTTGATCATCATCAAACAGATCCATAATTTCATGCAACATTTTGATATCATCCAGCAATAGCAGCATATGGTCATGATGCATTGTTTCCTCGTCATCATCAAACAAATCCATGCGTTCAATTGGATGCATTGCCTTGTCATCCAGCAATAGTTGAGTATGGGTTATATAAATAATTACTCGATCATCATCAAATAAACCCATAAGGATGGTAGATTTGATTTGAAGATCATCATACTATTGATGAGTATGCCCCAGAGTTCCATGGCGTTCATACTACATTAGTATTTCAACCACCTATAAATCCGTAGTCAGATCAAGAACCTACCGTATTATTGTATCATCCTACAACAGAATATGAACCTAATGCATTATTGTTAGCTCCTAGTATCTGTGCTGATTGAGGAATGCCAGCACCATATTCCCATGGTCCTGTAGATCCACCACCAGGAAGATTGAGTGTGTATCCTGACCCATTGGAGAGATTGATAGTGAATGTAGTAGGAGAGTTACTTACGATACTAGTAATTCATACACCAGTAGCTCCAATAGCTCATGGGATTCATTGTATTCCTTGTGTCCCAGTTGCTCACACAGCTCCAGTAGCTCCTTGTGGTCAAGTAACAGCCCCAGCATTAATAACAGTCCCATTATTGAGAGTTAAGAGAAGATTTCCTCCTGACACCATTGCTCCAGAGATATTGCTTGTTCCAGTCGTGAAGCTCACAAAACCACTCGCATTGAGTGTTAAGACATACTGTCCACTATATGCTGAAGATAGTGGGAGATAGGCAGGATTGATATAGATATTGTTTGCTGCGGTGTTTGTATGCATAACAATATTGCCTGTACTCGTACCAGATGTCGTTACCAAGACACTTTGGATAATTTGTAGAGCATTGTTGATTCCTGAAGGGATAACAAATTGCGCTGACAGAAAACCAAAACTTAGGAGAGTAAGTCCAGCGATAAAGAGATTTTTAATACTGTGATTTTTCATAAGAGAATAAGTACAATGTAAACATTGTACTTAGTATACTCTCGGATGATTGATTTGTCAAATTTTTGGCTATAAAATATCTTATGGAACAAAAGAACTCTCTGTTGCCATTACATACCAGTAACTTCCATCATATACAAGGGTTACTCATCCATACATACCTACACCAAAATTACGATCCACTTGGCTCAAAAGACGTATTTGGTGGTTAGTTTGTGCACAAGCATTTGACTCATGTTGAATTGTAACAGCGTTATTTATCGATGTTTTGAATATATGAACTACTTGTCCACGTGTACCATTAAACAAACAATTTACAACACCGGTTGCAACTGATGTATCTATAGCAATACTATTCACATTCTGTACATCAAAAGGTCCAGATTCAAATCCATTGAATGCCCATAATTGTTCGCTAACAATAGCGCCACTTACATCAAGAGCTTTTTGTGGGTTGGCTTTATTAATACCTACGTAATTGTTTCAGAAGTCTATAAATAGATTGTTGCTTGAGGAGTTATTTGATGCTATAGAATAGATAGATGGGGTTATATCAATTGATACCTCATAATTACCTCCTTGTATTATATCCATAGTTATAGATCCTGACCTGGTACTAAATATCGTTCTTTCATTATTAGGGGAGTTCATATCTACATATCCTAGATATGCTCATATTCCTGCATTAAATATAGGATTTGATCATGGAATACCAGCCATTAAGAATCATAATGTATTTCATGATGATACCGATGACATTGCTCAAGGGATACCAATTCACAATAAATTAGGATTTGATGCGAATCATTGACTTCCATCGTTTACGACAAAAGTTCCTGATACGCTCAGTGTTTCAGACGGATTATTATTATTTATACCAACAAATCAGCTATCGTTGAATACATGTGTTGTTATCCCTATATCAAAAGTAATTCACAATGGCCCCAAATTTACTTCTACATAGTCATTGTTTATGTTATTACTATCATATTTTATTTCGACATCATTTTGTGTTACATCTATTCCATTCCACAATCCAGCATTGAGGTTAGTCCTGTCAGAGTTGTAATGCATCGTAGTTGATTGTTCAAATGCAGTGAAATTGCTTTCCTCATTGGTCGCAGTGTTGTATCGTCCCATATTGGATACAGGGACGGAGCCATAAAAAGAGGCAATACTGTTCTGTACATATTGTGTTCCACTAGCAAACCATCATCCAATACGATTCATTCAAGGAATAAGTGCATCATTGACAAATTCCCAGCCTCGATTGCCATTTTGCATCAGGACATTACCGGAAACTCAAAGTGTCGTAGTAGGATTAAATAGTCCTATTCCTACGTTGTTTGTAAGTGTGCTTGGATACAAATCATTGCCGTTTTGTGTCCAGTATTGTGTACCTCCTCATCCACCAAATCATGCAATATTTCCGAGAAGAACGACATCGCCATTATTATTCAGCCCTAGTATTTGTCCAGAATTTCATCCTCGAGTAGAAAAACGCAATCCGAGTGTTCAAAATAGTGGACTACCTACTATATCCACAGTATTTCCTGGAGTGTTAGTTCAGAATCAAAAGAATCATAATACACTATCAAAGTGAAAATCTGCAAATCATCCACTACCAATTATTTTTACATAATCATGAGCTATTTCTATTTCAGATTTTGTTACTGCAGTTTCATTAATAACATCAATTCATGAAGCAACAACGATGCTTATTTCTTCTCCGTTGTTTGAACTAATTCTAGACTCTTT